>JAEIGA010012872.1_pt1 | contig 12725 bp, 9 predicted proteins | sample 9270691 | NCBI WGS metagenome assembly JAEIGA01 (sample SAMN17057246, study PRJNA624740) | gut metagenome | biome: biome; isolation source: fecal sample | host: Bos grunniens | place: China: Xizang | collected 2019 | reverse complement strand
GATATTCCTATATCCTCTTTTGCATCTGACAGGACATGGCAATGTTGTATTTTCTCAAGATGAAGCAACAAATTTGAGAAACTACCTTTTGGCAGGAGGTTTTCTGCATATCGATGACAACTATGGCTTAGACGCATACATTAGACGGGAAATGAAAAAAGTTCTTCCCGAATGCGATTTTGTCGAACTACCTTTCAATCACCCGATCTATCATCAAAAGTTCACCTTTTCAAATGGTCTTCCTAAGATTCACGAACACGACAACAAACAACCAAAAGGCTATGGATTGATATATGAAGGGCGTTTGGTATGTTTTTATTCCTACGAATGCGATCTGGGAGACGGTTGGGAAGATATAGAAGTGCATAACGATACTCAAGAGAAGCATATCGAGGCTCTTCAAATGGGAGCAAACATAGTTCGATATGTTTTTATGCAATAAAAAACAGGCTCTTACAAATCTTTGTTTCATTTTACTGATTCCTTATTCTAAAAAATTGTATCTTTGTTTCGTGAAATTCTTTCTTGATTTTATAAAACAATAATCAAGACTTTGGAGTTTTTAACATAGAAGTATTAAATCAATTATCTAAAAACATACAAATACGACGAAATATGAGTTTAGGAAGTTTTGATTTCAAAGAAATGATGACAGCATTCATGGTATTGTTTGCTGTAATCGACATAACAGGTTCAATTCCCATCATATTGGATTTGAAACAAAAGAGTGGCAAAGTTCATTCTGGTAAAGCGGCTATAATATCTTTTCTTTTGCTTGTTCTTTTCCTTTTTATGGGAGAAGGATTACTTAAATTCTTTAACGTGGATATTCCATCGTTTGCAATTGCCGGTGCGATCGTTCTTATAGCCTTAGCAATAGAAATGACTTTCAACATAACGATTTTCAAAAACGACGCTGCCGAAGGTAGTTCGACAATTGTGCCTCTTGTCTTTCCTCTGATTGCAGGGGCAGGCTCTTTGACAACATGCCTTTCTCTTCGTGCAGAATGCTCAACTCTTAATATCATTCTTGCCATTGCACTAAATATGTTGATAGTTTATGTCGTCATAAAGAAAGTTGACCTTATGGAAAAAATACTCGGCAAAGGCGGAATCTATATTTTGAGAAAATTTTTCGGGATTATATTGTTGGCAATGAGCGTAAAGCTGATTGTAACCAACCTATCATCTCTACTGAATTAAGTCTTTTGAAAGATTAACAAAAAGATGTTGAAACAAAAGAGCATTTTGTTTCTTGCATCTCGTATAAAACAATTACTTTTGTTTCTTGTATAAGAGTATAACGAAGTAATGGTTAAAGCAAATAGCACATGGAATTCAAATTAAGCCAAAACGCAGAAAACATACTTAAGAATAGTTATGGGGAAGCCGTAAGATTGAACTCGGATCGAATAGAAACCGAACACATTCTGCTCTCCATTTTACGCACAAAACAAAGCAGAGCTTGTATCTATTTGAATCAGGTTTGTGATTGTGAGCAATTGAAATTTATAATCGAACAAGAGTTAAAAGAAACAGAATCGGATTTTGGTACGATTGTGGATAAAAACGATATGACTTTGGGTGAAGGTGCGGAAAAGGTTATAAAAATTTCGAATTTGGAAAGTTTGAAATTTCACAAAAAAGAAGTGGGAAGCGAAGATCTTCTTTCCGCTATTCTGCATTACAAAGATTCCAACACAGCAACAACACTCCGAGGATATGGCATAAGCTATGAATCTTTTGAAAAATACAGACGAGAAAATTCTTCTCAAAGTCAAATCGTTCCAAAGGAAGACAATAAAGATAGAGACTTGTTGATAGCTTTTGAAAAACACAATTCCGAATCTTCAAACATTGGTTCTCCTGTGTTAAACAGCCGTTCCGATTACTCAAATCCGACTCCGGCAACTCCTATGCTTGACAGCTTTGGCAAAAACCTTTCGAAACTTGCCGAAAACGGAGATTTGGATCCTGTCATCGGACGAGAAAACGAAATAGAACACATTTGCAGAATACTTTCTCGAAGAAAGAAAAACAACCCTATCTTGATTGGCGAACCCGGTGTTGGAAAAAGCAGTATTGCAGAAGGGTTAGCAATTCGCATAGCCGAAAAGAACATACCGTTTTCTTTGTTGAACAAGAAAATATACACGTTAGATTTGGCTTTGGTTGTGGCCGGCACCAAGTATAGAGGACAATTTGAAGAGAGAATAAAGAATCTGATTGCCGAACTTGAGAAGAACAAAGATATAATCGTGTTTATAGACGAGATTCACACAATTGCAGGAGCCGGAAATTCAGAAGGTGGGTTGGATGCCTCAAACATATTCAAGCCGGCTTTGGCTCGTGGAGAAATTCAGTGCATTGGAGCAACGACAATCGAAGAATACAGAAAATATATCGAAGCAGACGGAGCATTGGAACGTCGTTTCCAAAAGATTCTTATTGAACCTACGGACATAGTTGAAACAATTAACATTCTGGAAAACATAAAAGGCAAATACGAATCTTTTCATAACGTTATTTATTCCGATGAAGCAATCAAGGCATGCGTAACTCTCACAGACAGATACATAACTGATAGAAATCTTCCCGATAAAGCAATTGACATAATGGATGAAGTAGGTGCTAATAAACACATTCACCGATGCAATATCCCGGAAGAAATCAAAACCATTCATAAATCGCTAATCGAAGCAAAGAGAGAAAAACACAAATGTGCAATCAATCAAGAGTTTGAAAAGGCTTTAGCAATTAAAAACAAAATCGATGCCTTACAAATCAAACTCAAAGAAGAGGAAGATAGATTAAAACTCAGCATATCCGATAATCCGCAAGAAGTAAACGAGCAAGATGTTGCCATTGTTATATCACAATCGACAGGTATCAGCATAGAAAAACTTGAACAAAACGAAAAGCAGAAGCTTCTCAATATGCAAGATATTCTTTCCAAACAAGTGATTGGACAAAAGCTTGCCGTAGAGAAAGTTTGTCAAGCCATAAAACGAGCGAGAACGGGATTAAAAGATCCAAATCGTCCAAGCGGAAGTTTTATCTTTATCGGCTCTACCGGAGTCGGCAAAACATTGCTCGCAAAGAAACTTGCACAATATTTATTCGGCTCTCAAGATAATTTGATTCGTATCGACATGAGCGAATATATGGAAAAGTTCAGCGTATCCAAACTGATAGGAGCCCCTCCGGGCTATGTAGGATACGAACAAGCTGGACAACTGACCGAAAAAGTCAGAACACATCCGTATTCAATCATTTTATTTGATGAAATCGAAAAAGCCCATCCAGATGTTTTCAATCTTTTACTTCAAATCCTTGATGAAGGTCATTTAACCGATGCTTCTGGACGCAAAACCGACTTTAAGAATACTATAATCATTATGACATCAAACGTAGGTTCGAGAAAACTGAAAGATTTTGGGGTCGGAGTCGGATTTTCAACAACAACAATCCAAAAGAATATTGCATCGTTGGAGCAAGGGGTAATTGAAAAAGATTTGAAAAAGACTTTTTCTCCTGAATTCCTTAATCGAATAGATGAGATTGTTTTCTTCAACAGCCTCGATTCGGAAGATATGATTAAGATTGTTGATTTGGAATTGAACGAATTGAAGAAACGATTGAGCGAATTGAAGTACGAATTGAATGTTTCCAAAGAAGCAAAAGAACTTATCATAACACAAACCGAAGACAGCCAATACGGTGCAAGACCTATCAAAAGAGGAATACAATCGATGATTGAAACACCGCTTAGCGACTTGCTTTTGGAACAATCAACCGAGAACGGAGGTGAGATATACATAGATTCCGATAAGGAAAACAATCAATTGACTTTCAAAATCAAAAACAAAGATTCTGAAATATAAAGATGAAAGCGATTAAAAACTTTTTCGAAGAATTTGGAAGCTATCTTCTGCTTATGAAAGAGGCTTTTCGGAAACCACAAAACATGCATGTGTTTTACCGAAAGTTGCTTTTCGAAATGAGAGTTTTAGGATTGGATTCCATTCCTATTGTTGCCATTATTTCTGTTTTTGTTGGAGCGGCCGTTGTCATACAATTACTTTTGAATTTGGAAAATCCGATATATCCTGACTGGGTTTACGGATTTGCTTCAAGGAAAACAATTATCTTAGAATTTTCACCTACCATCATATCTCTTATCTTGGCTGGCAAATGTGCCTCACGCATTGCTTCAGAATTGGGTTCGCAAAGAATCAGTGAGCAGATCGATGCCCTAGAAGTAATGGGTGTAAACACTGCTTCTTATCTTATATTGCCCAAAATCATCGCTTCAATGATTTTTTTCCCGCTTTTGATTATCTTAAGCATATTTATAGCACTATTGGGAGGTGCTTTCGGAGTTTGGGCTTTGGGTTCTCTTACAATGAATGCTTATATCGAAGGCTTAAGATTGGAATATCAAGACATCGATATGATATTTGCAATCGTAAAAACCTTTGTAAACGCAATCATAATCTCAACAATAGCATCTTATAGAGGCTATACACTAAAGGGAGGTTCAGTTGAAGTAGGCATACAATCAACAAAAGCTGTAGTACAAAGCAGTATAGTCATAATGATTTTTGATTTGATTTTAACAAACTTGTTCATGTAGGCTTATGATTAAAGTAGAAAATGTATCCAAATTTTTTAACGGCAAACAAGTTCTGAAAAACATCTCGACAGAATTTGAAAACGGAAAATGCAATCTTATCATAGGCAAAAGCGGTAGCGGAAAGACGGTATTGATGAAGTGTTTGGTCGGATTGTATTCGCCAGATGAAGGTTTTATTCACTTTGATGAGAGAATTTTAAGGCAACTTTCAAAAAAAGAAAAAGTAAATCTACGCAAAGATATCGGCATGTTGTTTCAGGGCAGTGCGTTGTTCGATTCGATGAATGTTGAAGAAAATATAATGTTCCCTATAAGAATGTTTCAACGTTCTGATTACAAAACAATGAAAAAAAGAGTTGATTTTTGTTTAGAAAGAGTTAATCTTAGCGGAATCAACAAACTAATGCCTTCGGAGTTAAGCGGTGGCATGCAAAAAAGAGTTGCAATAGCTCGAGCAATAGCTACTCAGCCCAAATATTTGTTTTGCGATGAGCCAAACTCAGGATTAGACCCTCTTACTTCAATCGTAATCGATAAATTGATAATGGAAATCACTCATGAGTACAATATAACCACCGTTGTCAATACACACGACATGAATTCTGTAATGGAAATCGGAGAAAAGATAAACTTCATAAATGAAGGGCAACTTTGGTGGCAAGGAAGCAATCAAAACATTCTGGAAACCGATAATCAGGAACTAAAAGACTTCATTTTCTGCTCTGCATTAACAAAGAAATTACAAAAAAACTAAAAAAAATTTGTTATGAAATTAAAATCTAGCAAAATACATAAAACACTTCTTATTGCAAGACGTTCTTGTGAAGTATTATTGACAGCACTAATCATCGTGCTTATGTTTCCCACAAAATCGTCTTTTAAGTATGAATTTAGCAAAGGGCAATTTTGGAAACACGAAAACTTGATTTCACCAATTGACTTTGCAATCAAGAAAACCGATGCGGAAATTGCGAACGACAAAGCCGAAATAGAGCGTAATAAAAAACTGTTTTTCATCAAAGATACCGCATTCGAAAATTCGACAATCAGAGAATTTGAATTCAAAAACGAAAACTCTCTCGATCCAAAAGCCTTAAAATTTATAACAGACAATATAAAACAGCTCTACTCCATAGGAATACTGCAAAACATAGGGGAAAACACACAAAATGACATTGTTCTACTCGAAAATAACGTTGCTCAGGAGTACGAGTCTGACGCATTCCTCACTCTTAAACAATCAACCGAAGAAATATCTCAAAGCATAAAAAGTAGCAAGTTGTCAAACAAAGATGAATTGATTAAGATTATAACCGATCAACTCAAAGCAAATCTTCGTTTAGACAAAGACATCACAGAACAAGTTCTTGCGACAAAAATGCAGGAAATAACAAACAACAAAGGTCTCATCTACACAGGAGAACTTATAATCAGTCGCGGAGAACAGATAACAGAAGAAAAATTCCAAATTCTCTCATCTCTAAAAGAAGAATATGAGGGACAAAATATCTCAAAAACAAAACAATACACCATTACCTTAGGACAATTTCTTTTGGTTGTCATTGCACTAACAGCAATGATGCTTTTCATCAATCATAGTAATAAAGAAGCATATCAAGACAACAGAAAGATTACACTTATTCTTTTTGTCATATTGTTTATGAGTCTTATCGTTGCAAGCGTTTTACAAATCAATCCAAAGTATATTTACACCGTACCTCTATGTCTTACTCCTATCATTATCAGAACATTTTTCAATACAAAAACTGCCCTATATGTTTTTCTGGTAAGTATAATCATTATAGGCTTTGCTGTTCCCAATAGTTTTGAATTTGTTTTCTATCAATTGATTGCGGGAATGATGGCAATTGTAAGCATAGAGCACTCGGACAAACGCTCAAATTTCTTACTTACAAGTTTGTTTATCTTTGTCAGTTACGCTCTTATTTACATTGCAACTTCGCTTTTGCAAAACATGGATTTGAATCAACTCGAATGGCAACGCTTTTTGATGTTTGCCCTCAATGCAATATTGATTTTGTTTGCCGTTCCATTTGTCATCATGCTTGAAAAGATGTTTCATTTGCTAAGTGATTTTTCATTGATCGGCTATACAAACACCAACACAAAAATACTCAGAGAACTATCTTCAAAAGCTCCGGGGACGTTTCAACATTGTATTCAAGTAGCCAATATTGCCGAGGACCTGATCCACGAAATCGGAGGTAATGCAATGCTTGCCCGTGCCGGTGCTTTGCATCATGATATTGGTAAGATAATGACTCCTATGTTCTTTGTCGAAAATCAAAACACTGGATTCAATCCTCACAGCGAAATAACTTACGAAGAATCTGCCCAAGTGATAATTTCACACGTTACAAACGGTGTTAAGATTGCAAAAAAATATGGTTTGCCCGAACAAATCATCGATTTTATCCGCACTCATCACGGGACAAGCAAGACAAAGTTCTTTTACAACAAACAACTTGCCGAGTTCCCGGACTCTCCTATCGATGAGCAAGCATTCACCTACAGAGGGCCGAGACCATTCAGCAGAGAAACTGCAGTTGTTATGATGGTTGACAGCGTGGAAGCGGCATCAAGAAGTTTGAAGAATCATTCCGAAGAAGTCATATCGAAATTGGTTGACGGAATAATCGACAGTCAGATTGCAGATGACCAATTTTCCAATTCCGACATAACATTCAGAGATGTAAACAAGATAAAAGCCATTCTCAAAAAGAAACTTCAAAGTATCTATCACGTCAGAGTGGAATATCCTGTCAATGTTGTAAAAAACGAAAATAAACAATAATGGGAATGGAAGCAATGATACTTGCCGCAGGTAAAGGCAGCAGACTTCGACCGCTTACAGATAACCGTCCGAAAGCCTTAGTCGAGATTGCAGGACAAACTTTACTCGATAGGAATATTCGTAAGATGATTTCATTCGGCATAAAGCACATAGTAATCAACACACATTATTTGGGGGAACAGATACACGACTATGTAAAGCAAAAAAACTATAATGCCGATATTTATTTCTCCGAGGAAACCGAATGTCTTTTAGACACAGGAGGCGGTTTGCTTGCTGCCGAAAAGTATTTTAGCAAAACAGCTCCTATTTTACTTCATAATGTTGATATAATCAGCAATATCGATTTCAAGAATGGAGAAAACGAATTAAAGAAACAAAACGCTCTTTCTTTGATTTGCGTAAGTGAAAGGAAGAGTAGCAGGCACTTGCTTTTTGATGAAACTCACAATCTTTGCGGAAGAGATAACGAAAACAACAATACAAGCACGGTGATTGAAAATCGAAGTCCGAAATACAAATATGCCTTTAGCGGAATACACTTTATCGATCCGCAAATCTTTAATTACTTTACAATGAACGGCAGTTTTTCGATTATCGATCAATATCTTGAAATTGCGAAACGACAACAAATTCTTCCATATCTTCACGAGGCTTCAACTTGGTTTGATGTAGGAAAAATAGAAGAAATATCGGAGATAGAAAAAAAAATATTACTTTTGTAAAATCAAAAACATAATACCGTAAAATGAAGAAACAAGTAAAACAACTCTTATTGGCGATAGCATTATTAACAACTTGGAGTGGATTTTCGCAAATTACGCCACATACAACAAACGATTATCAACTCAGAGGCTATCCTAAGCAGGTCAGATATATGAAGTTCGAATCGGATTCGGCTCTTAAGAATCAACGAACCAGTTTTATAGAAGATTACAATTTGATTTTCAATGCCGAACGTCAATTAACCGAAAGAGTAAACTACATAGACGGCAAAAAAGACAGGTATGTAACTTTCGAATACGATAACAACAGACATTTGGAAAAAGAAACGCTTATGGAGTCTAATAATAAGATTGTTTCGATTACCGAATACAGCTACAATTATCTTGGACGTATTGCAGAAATTACAACGGTTGAATATCCTCAATCGAGAGGTGGAGCCAACACTGTTGTTCGCAAAGAAAGCTATGAATATAACAAAAAAGGGCAACAAATAAAGCAAATAATCTCATCAGACAACAATCGTGAATGCCGTACGACCGAATATTTTTATGGCCCTCAAGACAGTCTGATTTACACAATCACCACATATTCATATAATAAGAATGTAGACAAAGTAACATACAAACGAGATTTCAACCATACCCTTATCGAAAAGATAAACATCCGTAACGACAAACAAACACGTCGCGAAACCTATTCATATAACGACAAAGGATTGCTTGAAACCAAAGAGGTGTACAACGGAAAAAACAAACGACTTCTTACTTACAGCTACAAATATGACCAACACAATTATATGACTGAGGAAATCGCAATGAATGAAAACGGACAAAGAACAATCGAATATTACTACAAATACGAAAAGGACAAGTTTTTCAATTGGACAAAGCGTACCGTTTATGATGTTTGGGATGTTAAATACACCGAAGTCAGAAAAATCGAATACGAAGACAAAGAGCATTGGTACGAAGACGAGAAGGATGCCGAAACAAAACGTGTCGTAAAGGATATCTACGAATAAGAATCATTAAAATCAAGACTATAGCAAACAAAAGCGGGGTTCACTTTCATGAATACCGCCTTTGTTTTTACCAGAACGCAATTTCCCCGGACTCTTTTCAAGATACAATTTCCCAAAGTAAAGAAAGAGTGAAATAGAACAAAGATTGAGTGAAGCATTATCAAATATGGTTTCTTGTAAATCTCAAATAAGCGTTTTTATATCGCAAAATCTAAGTTCCATACTCGCAGACCATGGTTTTAATTAAACAAAAAAAGGCTTGCCTAATGACAAACCTTAACAAATTAAAACAATTGATTATGCTGTAAATCTTCGCGTTCTATTCGTTTATCAATCTTTCAATCTCATCTAAGTCCGAACGGAAACGACGGTCAGTTTCATAACTATTTTGCACACTCTTGCACGCATGAAGTACAGTCGCATGATCTTTGTTACCGCATTTCGAACCTATAACCGCAAGAGAATTGTTTGTGTGTTTGCGTGACAAGAACATCGAAATATGACGTGCGGCAACCACATTTCCCTTACGCGTTTTCGAAAGCATAACACTGACCGGAATTGAGAAATAATCACAAACTACTTTCTGAATATATTCAATTGACATCTCTCTCGCAGTGGATTTTACAAATTTATCGATTAATTCCTTAGCCAATTCTATTGTTATATCCGACTTATTTATCGAGCTTTGGAACAATAACGAAATCAAAACGCCCTCCAACTCTCGTACACTCGTACTTATGTTGTACGCAAGGTACTCTATGACATCCTCTGGCATATTATTGATTCCGTCTTTTTGCAATTTGCGTTTTATAATCTCTACTCGGGTCGGTGCATCAGGAATTGTCAAATCCGCACTCAAGCCCCACTTCAATCGAGAGATAACTCTCTGCTCTAATCCCGAAAGTTCGGCAGGCGATTTGTCGGATGTGATTATCAATTGCTTGCCTGCTGAATGCAAACCATTGAATATTTGAAAGAAAACATCTTGTGTCTTTTGTTTATTCGCAAAAAATTGAATATCATCTATGATCAAGACATCTATCATCATTTGATAGAATTGCAAAAAGTCGTTCGTGGTTTTATTCTTTACGCTGTCAAGATATTGTTGAAAGAATTGCTCGGCAGAGATGTAAAGAACTGTTTTATCAGGATAGCGTTGCTTGGTTTCAAGCCCGATTGCGTGAACAAGATGTGTCTTTCCTAAACCTACATTTCCATAAATAAACAAAGGATTGAAAGCAGTCTTTCCCGGATTTTGTGCAACGGCATAACCCGCACTTCGAGCCAAACGATTGCATGCCCCTTCGACAAAATTATCAAAAGAATAGTTTTCGTCCAATTGAGAATTCACTTTTACTTTTTTCAAACCCGGAATGACAAACGGATTAGGAAAGTCTTTCACATTTGTATCCATATTCATAGGTATTGCAGTCGGTGTGTTTTGTGTAGCCAATCTGTCTTTCGAAGGCAAGGTTACATCTTGTCCTACGGTAGAACTATCGATTGCTGTCGAATAAATAAGACGTCCTCCTTCTCCAAGCTCTTTTTTTATCGCAGCTCGTAACTCTCCTATATAGTTTGCTTCCAACCATTCCAAAAAGAACATACTCGGCACCTTCAACGTCAATGTGTCATCCTGCAACGCAAGCGGCTTTAATGGAAGAAACCACGTCTCGAATATATGTTTGTCCGGAAGTATATCTCTAATGAAATCCAAACAATTTTGCCATACCTCATTACAATCCCTCTGCATAATTCTCAATCCTTGTTTTATTTTTTTGACACCTATTTCCAATCAATATTATTCAGTAAAAAAATCAAACGAAAAACGGTTAAAATTTTACCAATCATCACATTAGGCAGATAATTCAAAATTCACCCCCATTTTCTTTTGACGGAGCAAAATTAAACAATTAATTGTGTAAAATATTTGTCGATTTTATTTTGCAGATTTCAAAAATTATTTGTAAACAATCCGCATTTTCTATTTTCCATTTTTAAGACAAGCAACCAAGAAACAAACTGCGTTTCTTTATCTGATTGAATTGCAGTACAAATACACTTTATCGCCCCCGTTTTTGCCCTCTGTAAGAAAAAAAAATTAATTAAAAAAATTTTCAAGCATCTTTTTTCAACAAGAAAATCACAATTCTTTTAACAAATTACTAATATTGAAATTCAATTGTTTATGATATTTTTTTCTTGATTAATGAACAATTACACCCGACCAAAGAACGAAAATTTAACATTTGAAATCTTGGAAATTTCTTCCTCAAATTTGTTGGAATTTTCTTCGTTTATCAGAACTTCTATACTGCATTCCATATCGAAAGAATGATGTTTTTGTTGAGCATTGATTTGCTTCAAAAAGCTCATCACCGCATTCATTTTATCGTATGCAAAGGTTATTTTGTAGAATCGCATGACTTTTTTTTCAACAATCACAGCCGATTCCAAGCAAACCTGAGTCGAGGTCTTATAGGCCTTAATCAATCCGCTAACTCCAAGTTTAGTTCCACCAAAATAACGAACGACAACAACCAAAACATTGGTAAGATTATTCGAAAGCAATTGTCCGTATATCGGTTTGCCTGCTGTGGAAGACGGTTCACCATCATCATTCATACGAAACTCCTCTTTGTCGAATCCGAGTATATAAGCATAGCAATGATGTGTTGCATCGTAATATTTCTTTCTCAAATCCGCCAAAATCTGCTTTATTTCATCCTGCGTTGTTACAGGATAGGCAAAAGCAAGAAACTTACTGCCTTTTTCTTTATATATTGCTTCGGTGTATTTCTCTATGGTAAGGTAACTGTCTGCCATAAGACTTAGTTATTACATCAACATAGGGATTATTCTTTCAAGTCCGTTTGCCAAGGTATCAATTTCGAATTTTGTTGTGTAAAGAGCAAATGATGCTCTTGCCGTTCCTGGTATATCAAAATGCTTCATCACCGGTTGAGCACAATGATGCCCTGTTCTGATTGCTATACCCAATTGATCTAAAAGCGTACCGACATCAAACGGATGAACTTTTCCTACATTAAATGAAAGACTGCCTGTTTTGTGAGCAGATTTGGCATATATATTTACGCCATCGATTGCACTCAAACGCTCTTGTGCGTATTCCATTATCTCATCTTCGTAAGCAAAAACTTCATTCAAATCCAATCTTTCAAGAAAACTCAATGCCGCACCCAAGCCTACAACATCGGCAACCGCAGGTGTACCGGCCTCAAATCGATAAGGAGCAACATTAAATGTCGTTTTATCAAAGCCGACTTCTTTTATCATTTCTCCCCCACCCTGATACGGAGGAAGTGTTTCTAAAATTGCTTCTTTACCATAAACAATTCCCACACCCATCGGAGCATAGAGTTTATGGGCTGAAAAACAATAGAAGTCGCAATCAAGTTCCTGCACATCGACTTTTGAATGCACTATTCCTTGAGCCCCATCGACAACCACCCTCAACTCATTTCCTCCAAGGCTTCTTGCTTTTGAAATTATGCTTTTCAAATCAT
>JAEIGA010012871.1_pt1 | contig 12725 bp, 9 predicted proteins | sample 9270691 | NCBI WGS metagenome assembly JAEIGA01 (sample SAMN17057246, study PRJNA624740) | gut metagenome | biome: biome; isolation source: fecal sample | host: Bos grunniens | place: China: Xizang | collected 2019 | reverse complement strand
CGAACTGTCGATCATGTACCAACGCTCACGGTCGTTCTGCTGCTTCATGTCAAGGATCTGGAATATTGTTGCTCCTGACTCGCCGACTGTAAAGCTTCCGAACTCAGTGAAGATGTTTGGTTCAGCAACTCCACGTGCGTTACACATGATCTTGATCTGTGAGATGATCTCCTCTGCCATATATTCATAGTCAAAGTCTCCAGCAAGAGAATTCTTGATAGGGAAGCCTCCACCGATATTGAGCGAATCGAGTTCAGGGCATATCATCTTGAGATCACAGTAGACTCCGACGCACTTCGCGAGCTCGTTCCAGTAATATGCGGTGTCACGCATTCCGGTGTTGATGAAGAAGTGCAGCATCTTGAGCTTGAACTTACGGTTCTTGCTGATCATGTTCTCATAGAATGGAACGATGTCGCTGTATCGGATTCCCAGACGTGATGTATAGAAGTCAAACTTAGGATCTTCCTCTGACGCGATGCGGATACCAAGATTAACAGGCACTTCCACAAGTTTGTCAAGTGCCTCAAGCTCATGCATGTTATCCAGTACAGGGATGATGTTCTTCCAACCTCCGTTTGCGAAGTTGGCGATATTCTCAATATATGCAGGTTTCTTGAAACCATTGCACACAATATACTGATCCTTGTTGACAAGTTCCTCTGCTTCAAGAGCCTCAATGAGGTTAAGATCGAAGGCAGAAGATGTCTCAAGATGAATCTCGTTCTTCAATGCTTCCTTGAGTACAAACTCAAAGTGTGAACTCTTTGTGCAGTAGCAATAATTATATGTACCTTTATAATCCACCTTAGCCATAGCTACATTGAACATACGCTTGGCTCTCTGGATCTGTGAAGAAATCTTAGGGAGGTATGTAATCTTAAGAGGAGTTCCGTACTGGTTTATGATGTCCATCATGTTTATGTCATGGAAGTGAAGCTCTCCATCCTCCACCATAAACTCATCCTGCGGAAACTCAAAGGTCTGATCAATCAGATCACTGTACTTGTTCTTCATCTCAATAAAGTAATTAAGTTAGTTCACCTTGTTTATGCAACATCCGACTCACTCGGATTGCGATATCTGAGCGCAAAGATATCATTTATATCAATACGTGATACATTTACATGCATTTATTTTGGTCAAAATTTTGTGCTAAGCACACTTTTAGATAAATTTGCATGATTTTATACAATGAAGAATCTGATCCGCATAATCCTAGCCACGATGACAGCAATTTTTGCTGCCATTTCATGCAGTACAACACGCGTATTGGAAGACGGCCAGTACAGGCTTGCAGATAATAAGATCACAGTCACCAACGACAAGGAGTTTGATATCGAAGGACTGGAAGCGTATCTCAGACAACAACCGAACTACTACTTCATTTTCAGGTGGAACCCTTTCCTCAATGTGTACAACTGGCAGAATGGCAAAGGTGGCCCATGGGACAGGTTCGTCAAGAAGATAGGAGTAGAACCCGTAATATATGACTCGGAAAAAGTAGACGAGTCGATAGAAAACATATCAAACAGACTGGAATACCTCGGCTACTATGGATCCAAGGTTGAGAGCCACCTGAAATTGAGACAAAAGAGGGTATTCGTAAATTATGACATCACGCTAGGAAAGCGTTTCCCTATAAAGGACATAGTCCTCACGCTTCCTGAAAGCGGATCCTTTGCACATGATTATCTATCAGACTCATCCGCAACCCTATTGCATCCGGGAGACTATCTGTCTGAAGACATCCTGGAGAAGGAAACTGTGCGTGCAACAGCTGCAATGACCCGCAAGGGCTATTATGACTTCAACAAACACCATTTCTTCTTCGAAGCAGATACCCTCAGTATTCCTGATACAGCCATACTCAAGATGTATATCAGAGACTATACACGAAACGAGAATCCTGATGATGGAAGACCGATAAGGAAGTTTTATTTCAATGACGTCACCATTTCTTATCCTCAGACGATGAAGATAAAGACAAAGGTGCTGAGGGAACTGAATACCATAAAGCCAGGAGATCTATATAGCCCTGATATCGTAAGCAACACCTACACAAGACTTTCTGCCCTTAGAATGTTCAGCAGTGTGAATGTCGGATTGAGCCAGGCAGACACAAACAAAGTCAACTGTAACATCAATCTGTCGCAGTCAAAGCTGCAGGGATTCAAGTTCAACCTGGAAACATCGACCAATTCCAACGGTCTTTTCGGTATCTCACCACAGCTTTCATATTACCATAAGAACATATTCCATGGCGGAGAGTGGCTCAACCTCAGTTTCATGGGCAACTTCCAGTTCAAGTTCAACGACGACATCCGCTCTACAGAATTCGGTATTTCTACAGGTCTCAGCATTCCGCGCTTCCTGCTGCTCCCTTACAGTCTTTTCAGGCAGGCCGTACCAAGAACTGAAGTCAACCTGTCATACAACTATCAGAACCGCCCCGAATACACAAGAAACATAATATCTACATCATACGGATACAACGGAAACGTACACAACAAGTTCTTCTATCAGGCCTATCCTATACAGCTGAATATCGTCAAGCTTTTTGACATGGACGAGAACTTCTACAAGAGTATGGAGAAGGACCCGTTCTTCCGCAATGCATACCAGAACCACTTTGACCTCGGACTTGGAGGAACCTTATATTACACAACCAATCCCGAAGCTACCCCAAAGAGCACGTATCATTATGCTCGTCTGCAGCTGGATGTTGCCGGAAACCTCCTGAGCGCATTCAACGGTCTTATGGAAACTGATGCCAACGGAGCAAGAATGATATGGAACACGCCATATTCTCAGTTCGTAAGAGGAGAGCTCACACTAGGTAAGACCTGGATCTGGGATAACAGATACAACCACGCATTGGCTACACGATTCCTGATAGGTGTCGGATATGCCTACGGCAACTCCAGCGCCTTACCTTTCGAGAAGCATTTCTATGCAGGAGGTTCAAACAGCTTGAGAGGATGGCAGGCAAGAACAGTGGGTCCGGGAACAGCTCCGATGGATGACTCCTTCATCATCCCGAACCAGACAGGTGACATGAGGCTTGAGGCCAATATCGAATACCGTTTCAACTTATTCTGGAACTTCTTCGGTGCAGCATTTATAGACGTCGGAAACGTTTGGACACTAGCAGATTCAGAGTCTGAAGACTCATCCATGTCACAGTTCAGATGGGACTCTTTCGGAAGGAGCCTCGCCGCCAACTGGGGTGTCGGACTGCGTCTGGATTTTGACTTCCTCCTGTTACGTTTTGACTTAGGACTCAAGGTACACGATCCTGCACGAACAAAGCCATGGGTCAGACCAGACCAATGGTTCGGATATAATGGATATGCACTTCATTTTGGAGTCGGATATCCGTTCTAAATGACAGCATTTAGAACGGATATTGTTTTACCCCCAGTCACTTCGTGACAGCCCCGAGGGGCATGCCGTCTCACAAAGTTCGACGGGCGCCATCGCTGCTTCGGTTTCTGAATGAAACCTCGCTGACGGTTATTTTCCGTAGTATTTTGGCCAGAGGGATTCCAGGCGGTTGCGAAGGACGTCTTCCTGCTTGTTGTCTGCCGGCTCATAGAACTTATGTCCGGCCAGTTCTGCCGGCATAAATTCCAGATCGGCAAAATGACCCGGATAGTCGTGGGCATATTTGTAGCCGTCTGCATATCCCAGTTCTGCCATAAGTTTGGTAGGGGCGTTGCGCAGATAAAGCGGCACAGATGCCATCTGAGTCTCTTTAGCTACTGCAAGTGCCTCATTGATAGCCTTGTATGCCGAGTTACTTTTAGCTGAAGATGCAAGATATATCGTACATTCCGCCAGAGGGATACGTGCTTCTGGCATGCCGATGGTATGGACTATCTGGAATGTGGAATTTGCAAGAAGAAGTGCGTTCGGATTTGCCAATCCGACATCTTCCGCCGCCAGGATACAAAGTCTGCGAGCAATGAAAAGCGGATCCTCACCACCGTCCAGCATACGTGCAAGATAATACACGGCAGCATTTGGATCTGATCCACGTACACTCTTTATGAAAGCCGAAATTACGTCGTAATGCATCTCGCCTCCTTTGTCATAGATGGCGATGTTTTCCTGGAGGCATGAAGTGACTGTCGTGTTGTCGATGATAATCTCAGAAGCTCCAGCCTGAGAACCCGTAACGATCTCCAGAATGTTCAGCAGCTTACGCGCATCACCTCCGCTATGTCTGAAAAGCGCATCAGTCTCAACTACCTTCACATTCATATGCGAAAGCAACTCGTCCCGCTGAAGAGCCCTATTCAAGAGTTCATTCAGGTCATCCCTTTCAAGTGACTTAAGAACAAACACTTGACATCGTGACAAAAGGGGAGTAATCACTTCAAACGAAGGATTCTCGGTAGTCGCGCCTATAAGCACGATCGTCCCGTCTTCGACAGCCCCGAGAAGAGCATCCTGCTGTGACTTGCTGAACCTGTGGATCTCGTCTATGAACAATATAGGAGCGACACCACCCGACCAAAGGGAATTAGAACGGGACTTCTCGATGACCTCACGCACCTCCTTGACTCCGGCACTGACAGCAGAAAGAGTATAGAACTCACGCCTGAGCGACTTTGCCACAATCCTCGAAAGGGTAGTCTTACCTACTCCGGGAGGGCCCCACAGGATGAACGAGGACAGATTCCCTGTCTCGATCATATTGCGAAGGATGCATCCATGTCCGATGAGATGTCTCTGCCCTACATATCCTTCCAAGTCCTGCGGCCTCATTCTTTCGGGAAGAGGGGCCAAGATTCTGCTGCGTCCTATATTGTCCATCTGATTAAATTTCCTTTCCGAAAATCCAACGTCTCTTGTGAAGTTCTCTTTCAAAAGACCCGAATATTGTCTGGATCTTCACATTATCCTCAAGCATGGCATTGGTCTCGGCATATTTGAAACCAAGTTTATTGTATGTTGCCACCAGATCCTGGAATACAAGGGCCACAACACCCTTTTTCTGCCACTCAGGCAGCACTCCGATAAGGAGCAGCTCCACAGTATCAGACCTTTTCCAGAACATGGCCTTAAGCAGATGCCACCATCCGAACGGGAACATTTCCCCTCGGCATTTCTGAAGTGCCTCTGCAATGGAAGGCATGCTTATGCCGGCAGCAATCAGGTTTCCATCATTATCTTCGATGAAGGTAAGCATCCTTGCATCAATGAGACTCAGATACACATTGACAAAATCGTCAATCTGCTTGTCTGAAAGCAACGAAAAACCGTAAAGCTGACAGTATGTCTTATTTATCAAGTGGAAGAACTTTCTGCCATAACCCTGCTTTCTTATCTGTCTGGTTGTAAATTTCCTTACATGCAGGTTGTATTTCTGGCGTACAAGCTCGGCCACCTGATTGAACTTTTCAGGGAGAACTTCTGGGATTGTTATCCTGTTCTCTATCCATCCGGTTTCCTTGGTATAACCATGTTTCTTCATATGTTCCGGATAGTACGGATGGTTATAGATCAAAGCCATGGTACTGATACGGTCGAAGCCTTCGACAAGCATACCCTCAGGATCAAAGTCAGTAAAGCCTAAAGGGCCGACTATCTGGGTCATACCATGCTTACGTCCAAACTCAATCACAGCATTCAGGAGTGCCCCAGAGACTTCCATGTCATCAATGAAGTCAATCCATCCGAAACGAACCTGCTTGACATTCCATGATTCATTTGCCTTGTTGTTTATGATTGCCGCGACACGTCCTACGACCTTTCCGTCTTTATGAGCAAGATAAAACTCTGCCTTAGAAAAGGCGAATGCTCCGTTATGTCCTTCATCAAATGTGGCCATGTCGTCGAACGGCATCGATGGCACATAGTATTTATTGGCTTTGTAGAATCTGTTACCGAACCTCACGAAAGTCTTCATGTCCTTCTTTGAGGTTACTTTAGTTATTTCAATAGGCATAAGTATTGGTTTTAGTATACGTACATCTTCACAAAGTTAGAAAATTTTCCGCGAATTCCCTTATTTTTGCTAATTTCGCATAATATAAGACGAACATTTGACATATGGAATCCAAGAAAACGAAAATAATCTGTACTATATCTGACATCAACTGCAGCGTAGAATTCCTTCGCACTCTATACCATAACGGTATGAATGTGGTCAGAATCAATTCGGCTCATGCGACACTTGAAGGTGCTCAGAAAATCGTAGACAATACAAGAGCAGTCTCAGACAAGATAGCTATCCTCGTTGATACAAAAGGACCGGAAGTCCGACTGAATGCCATGGAAGGCGCAGCGGGATTTGTTGTGAAGGAAGGGGACATTATCGAAATCCATAAAGACTCCCAGGGCTTGTGCAACCCAAAGGTGCTCCATACAAATTGCAATTCATTCGTACATGATGTGCCGGAAGGGGCCAGTATTCTGATTGATGATGGCTCCGTTGAGGTAGTCGTTGTCGCAAAGGATGAAGAAAAGCTAGTTTGTGAAGTCAGGAATTCTGGTGCCATCAAAGGACGTAAAAGCATAAATGTTCCGGGCGTGCACATATCCCTTCCTGCACTTACAGAAAAGGATAAGATCTTTGTAGATTGGGCAATTGAGGCGAATATTGACTTCATAGCACATTCATTTGTACGTAACAAGGAAGATCTTATCGAGATCCAGAAGATTCTTGACAGCAGAAACAGTCACCTGAAGATCATTTCTAAAATTGAAAACCAACAGGGAATTGACAATCTTGACGAGATACTGAGCCATTGCTATGGTGTGATGATCGCCCGAGGAGACCTCGGTGTCGAGATTGCTGCAGAAAAGATTCCTCTCATACAGAAAAAGCTTATTCAGCGATGCCGTGCGAGGAAAAAACCTGTGATAGTGGCCACACAGATGCTCCACACCATGATTGAGAATCCGCGTCCTACACGCGCCGAAGTGTCTGATGTGGCAAATGCCATCCTACAGAGCACTGATGCCATTATGTTGAGTGGAGAGACCGCTTCCGGAAAATATCCTGTCGAGGCTGTCAGTACCATGAGCCGCATTGCACTCGAGACTGAAGAATCGATCACGACACCTCCTGACCTTGATCTTGAAAATGTGACCAAACCTATTGCCGGAGTGCTGGCAAGGTCTCTTGTAGCCGCAACACTTAAGCTTCCCGTAAAGGCGATCATTTTCGACACATGGACAGGAAGAACAGGTAGATATCTGGCCGAATTCAGACCGAAGGTGCCTATATATGCGATGTGCTACAGAGACTTCATCATGAGAGAAATGGCACTGATATATGACATACACAGCTATCCTCTGGAAATACAGTCGACCAAAGAGGATTTCGTAAAGAATTCTCTGAATATTCTTGTTGCAGACGGCAAATTGGAAAGCGGAGATCTCGTCGGATTTATCGGAGGTAGTTTTGCGCACGAAGTAGGTGCGACATACATGGAATTCACATATGTTCCCTAAATAAAGGAGAAATTGCTTTCTAATCAACATATGCGTAGCTGGAAGTCGGTGATCGTCATGCTTTTCATGGTGATTGCCTTTCAGACCACGACATATGCACAAAAGAATACCTTGGGAACGTCATGGTCATTTTCCGGAATAGGCCTGACATATGAACGAAATGTGTCTGAAGATGCCTTTGCCCAGATATCAGTACAGACAGAAATGGCAGAGACATTTCTCGGAAAAGTTTTACATCCCGGCATCAGCGCGGCTTTCACCTGGAACCTGGTATTCGCTCAGATTGAATCCCGAAACGGGATTCCGCTCCGCTTCTATGCAGGCCCCGGCATCGCCGCCGGTATCAACCATGACATGAAGACATCTCCCGGACTATTCTTCGGACTCAAGGGCAGAGTAGGCATGCAGTGCATATATGACAGAAAGATAAACATATCCGTATCTCTTGCTCCGGTACTTGGACTTCATGTATCAGAGGATGAGGAAAATGTTACCACCAGAGCATATAGAAATGGCCTGATGCAGATATTGATGCCAGAATTCGGCATCAGCTACAGATTTTAGAACTCATGAAGAAGTATTTATACATATTGTTGATTATCTGCTCATTTAACATAAATGTTAAGGGAGATAACGGCACACACAAAGACTTCTCATGCATATCATTCGGTGCAGAATGGAGCTATATAGGCACTGTTCACTACAACACCTGGTACAACTTCTTCACAACAGAAGGATATAGGGTAAATACAAGCGAAAACGCAAACGGATACTGGAGCAATGCTGAAGTACTGATGCATTTAGGCTATAATTTCAACGAACATTGGAACATTGCCTTATACGCCGGCATGACCGGATTTGCCAATTTCCATAATGCAGTGCCATTGTCATTGAGAGCGACATATTATTTCGGAAAAGACGCACTGAAGGACAGATGGCTTGCATTCATTGATCTGGGTACAGGCGTCAGCATCAAGAACGAGCCGCAGGAGATATGGACAGGAAAGATAGGAGGGGGCTACCGCATCACCCTAAGCCGCGACTCAAAACTTGACCTTATTGCAGCTTTCCGCCTTGCGTGCACACATCCTCAGATAATAGACGGAGAAGACCTGATAGCATTGGAATGGACAAACAGAAACCTTGCATTCCTCCAGTCTTTTTCGCTTGGAATATCAATAACTTTTTAACAATCAATAAGATGGCTATTCAACTTTCATTTCAGAAGACAGAGCGTATCCTATTCTGCGCAAGCAAATGGTGGGGTGATCCTGACATGCCCGCAAACATGGAATATCCTACAATCGAAGTAACAGAAGACGGCGAGACCTATGACTACCCGCTGACCTTCCTTTGTCAGATCAATTGCGAGGACATCGCTTCTTTTGACCCAGATAACAAGTTTCCTCATGAAGGAATGCTGTACTTCTTTGCAGCCATCGACCGCTGGCATGGCTACGACAGCCCGACTGCAAACGACAGGGGAGAATGGGCCAAAGGCCACTGTGTCGTTAAGTATGCCAAGGCCATCAATTTCGAAACGTTCAATACCTGTATGCTCACTGATGATGACGACCAGTCATTGACAGATCCTGAACTCGAAATCATATTCTCGGAATGTGCAGACGATGCCCCTGTATGCCGTCTTCTCGGAAATCCGACTGATTCTGAAACTGCAGTCAAGATGCCAGACATGATTAGCCTTCTTCAGATTGCATCAGACGAACTCCTTGCCCTTGATTTCGGCAGTCCAGACAGTTTCTGCAACTTCATGATCAAAGACTCCGACCTCCATTATGGAAATTGGAAAAGGGCCAAGGTATACCTCAGCCCTTTATAAAATAGAGTATTACTTACTTTTATTTATCAAATCTTCCGTGATAGCCTCCGAAGGCGAAGTTCAATCCAATTGCAAGTGTGGTATTGAATGAGTCTATCGGAACATATTGCTTTGTCATATTGAGTGCTGGCTTATATGAGTCAACACCTACAAAGAAGTTGATTCCATTTGGATGGAAGTTGATCGCCGCACCATATGAACCGCCGAATGTCGAATGTGCATAGTTTCCAGTAAGTGAGAACCAGTTGAAAAGAGCAAGATTGATTGATCCTCGTGCTTCCCACCAGCTGTACGGACCGTCAAAACGGTATGTTCCAAGAGCACCTACCGAAAGTCTATCCCAGAATGGCATGATATACTCGACACCGACATGAGCCGTCATGCTGAGCATTTCATTAAGACGATCATTTCTGCCACGTACTTCCGGAGAGATTATTTCCAACATATCATTTCCAAGCCCGATCAATTGATCCTTGATGTCGGCACTTTCTCCAAGCCCTTCAAAGCCGATATGTTCAATAGAAGCATTCTCACTGCCAAGAGTCATACCTTGCCAATTGATGAAACCGAGGTCTGTAACTGAAGCCGATACGATCAGATTTTCTATCACCTCCATTGTTATACCTAAATCAACAGCAAAACCATAGTTATTTGTTTGGGATGCCTTGTCAAGGATAGTGGAAATATCCGACATGTTGATTCCTGTAATAGTTCTGCCTTCAGTCTCAAAATCAACTCCCGGCACAGAGAAATAACCTTTTCCCTGTGCTACTGCACGCCACATGTCCTCCTGCATGGTCAGAGTCAGCTGTTCCATGCTATACTCAGCCTTGGCTGCTCCTGCCAACAATTTAACCTTGGCACCGATACGAATCCAGTCATTAATAGGACGAGAGTATCCGTATGAAACTTCAACACGAGAATCCATATTAAAGCCCAAACTACTCATATCCAATAAATTACCATATTTCTTTGTCCAAGAGAACAGCGCACCTGGTACATTGGCTCTAGCATCAGCCTTTACAGACATGTCGATAGTATGGAAACTTTTTCCCGCGTTGAATCCTAGTGAAAACAGGCTGATATCAGCATTTACATTCAACGGATTGTCATCATGTATCTTACTTAAGAAGTCGTCTGCCGACACCATAGGGCTGAGGAAAGTAGTAAGATTTCCATTTCCGGTAGGGTAGAGCAAGGTTGAAAGAGCAAGGTTAGACTCGACACCTAACGTAGTGTATCCCAAGATCGGTATCGCAAAATAACCCCTATCTCCGCCAAAGGCAGGGTTGAGCTTATGTCTATATGTATATCCATCAAGGAAATATCCAGTCCTCAAGTTATGTTGAGCTGATGCAGAAGCACAGAATGAAAGTGCAATTATAGCGATGAAAAAAAGTCTTTTCATAGTAGATTCATTAATTGTTATCGCCAAAATAGTAAGTTATGCCCTTAGGAAGGGAAAGACGCATGTCCTTGAACTGTATGAACTGTTTCTTGTTAAGGACTGAATTAGCTGAAGAAGTGGAGGCATTCATATTGAGACGCACACCATCAATCTTAAGATCACCTTTGTTCTTGAATGTAAGCACGAGAGGATTCACTGACGGTGCACTGACTGTGCCTCCCTTGACCTCACCAGACAACTCAACCGATATATGAGGAAGGACATTTCCGTCCGCATCAATCGCTTCACCCTTAAGATCAATATCGAAAGGAAGAGCATTGACAAAATTTAACTTTAGCTGTGCTTCAGCAAGCTCCAAAGAAGGAATATTCAGCTTGAAACCTGTTATATCCTCTGTAAGATTGAGCCTGAAATCACTTCCGAATGAAAGGGGAGCGATGAATTCATACCCTCCTGAGAAGCTATAAGATGCACCTGGCACTATAAGTCCATAATCTTCATCATCCATGTGCTCTGCCAGATCATCAAGCGTGATTTCTGTGCTCACATAAAACTTATCTGGAGTAGGATTCAGAATGGAGTTGAGTCCGTCTACCTTTATTGATGAGTTCTTGCCGCTCTCAGTAAAATAGTTGACTATATTATTTCCGATACTATTCAGCTGATAGACCAAGTCAAAATTAAATGAACATTTCCTGACAGGGTGTTCATCCTTATATGTATCGATCATTGCTGCAACATTACCCGCAAAAGGAAGACCGTTGTAATGACTGACTTTAAGAGCCAGGTCATCAAAATCCAAGACCAATCCCTCATCATAAAGAACTTGCGGAATAATATCACCAAGCTCCACAGTATGTGATGACCTGGCCTCATCACCTAAGCTGATTTTAGAAAGACGAAGTGCTTCTACATTGATAGGTTCGAGATACAGTTTTGTTGATACGACTGGCTTGTAAGTGCCGATGGAAAGGCAGTCTGATGAGTTTATGATTATTCCTCCTGTAAGATGTATATCTGCATCCAGATGAAGATGGCCCGGAGCTATAACACCTTGTCCTTTAGGAAGTTTTGAAAAATCCAGACCCTGAACAGGCAGAACGATGGAGGCTCCGTTAGGAGTGATGTGGAAATCATTTGCGAGCTCGACTGTATGGTCATTCAATTTTTTGAACATGTTTGAAGGCGCGCCAAGGACAACCCACTCAGGGAATGTGATTGTAGCCTCTTTTGCTAAAATAATCTTTTTCAGAGGAAGGGTAGACTGATCATATGAGAAATCCACACCGATTCTAGAGCTTACATTGGCATAAGCAATGCTTCCAATGAGCTCAGGAAGATTGTTCTGGTCAATTTCCAGCTCATAGACAACATCTGTAAATGGGATTACAGGAGTTACAAATCCATCCCAAAGATCCGGAATCACAACCGGTGAGGATATGGTAAAGTCGCGAGACTGGTCATCGCCATATCCGTCAAAACTGAATTTCGGAACATTGATTGTCCTGGATAAGGCCTCATCATCACCAAAACTGAAATAATAGTTTCCATCATCATCGGTCTTCAGGTCGTTTGACTCGGTTCTGAAACCGAGAATATCCTCGACTGAGATCATGGTTGACGAACCTACCGGAACAGAAATTCCTTCAAGGCCAGATATTTCATTAACTTCAATTTTACTCAGATCGTAATTCTCATTGACACATGAAGTTAGTGACAGAAGAAATGTCAATTGGAGAATCGATAATAAAGAACGTTTCATAGATTAAGAACTAAATGAACATACAAATTTACATATATATTGTCAATAAACAAAAGATATCCGGCTAATTGCAGTTATACAATGTATATTATTATGGGAACCTGAAATAAATAGGAACTTATTCAATAGCATATAACGTAATAAACTGAAGGTTAGACAAATACTGCAATCACACCTCCATTAATAGTTCCTATTTCTTTTGTATTCTGAAGCAAAATCCATTTATACTGGCTCTAAATCTATATAGT
>JAEIGA010012870.1_pt1 | contig 12725 bp, 9 predicted proteins | sample 9270691 | NCBI WGS metagenome assembly JAEIGA01 (sample SAMN17057246, study PRJNA624740) | gut metagenome | biome: biome; isolation source: fecal sample | host: Bos grunniens | place: China: Xizang | collected 2019 | reverse complement strand
TTTGTTGTCGCCCGGGCGTAGTCCACCATCCAGGGCTATGCAGTCGAGCCAATGACAGAGGTCGCCGGCGTCGATGCGGCGGTCTATCATTCTCTCGAAGTTTACTATGAGGTCGAAGGTGACGTGGTCCAGGAAGTCGGCGTCTACCAGAATGACATTTTCAGGATATTCTGTTTTGTTCATAAGTAAAAATTGTGCTTCTCTGTTTGTGAGTGCCGTCTTTGCGCCTCCCGTTTCTTATTTCAAAAGATTCAAAGCCTTTTTGGTCCAGCATCCGCGCAACTTTGCATAGGGAATGGTGGTCATGGTGCTTCCTGCGGCGTAGGGTGCAATCTCGTAGCTGGCATATTGAACGCGCACACCGTCGGACAAGAGTCCCGGATTTCCTGCCGGAAGTGGGAAGGTGTTGCGGGTGTACTCTTGGTCAATGATGAGGCGCTCTTTCATATCGGCATAGCTGGGCACGCCAAAGTATTTTTGCAGTCCGAACACGATGAGGCTGCTCAGGGTTGACTTCTTGTTTTGGAGAAAGAGGTCGTCCCATGTGAGCAGAGCGCCATTGTCCTTTTGGAAGGTGGCATAGGCAAAGGCCTGGCCGCCGTGGGCACCGCCGGTGTAGAAATAGGTTTCTGCGCGGAAGGTAATATACTTTTTAGTCTCGTGAGCCACACTGATGGTGATGTCGTAGCTGAAGGAGAGGCGGGGGGCATTGTCTTCCTCCTCCATGTATTTACACATCTCTATGATGTCGGCTTTGCTGTCTTTGATAAAGGCCTTCTGGTGCTTCGCCACCATCTCCTTTGCGGAGAGTAGCTCTTCGCCGGTCTGCTCGGTCTCGGGGTTGAGCGTGAGCAGATTGTCTACCCACACCAGTACGTTCCGATAGATTGTGTCGGAGCTTTCGGGAAGGTCGCCCACAAAATTGAACTCCACCATGTGTTCGCCTCTAACTTTCTGAGTCTTATGGCTTTCCACGCGCTGCAAGGCTATGGTGTCGGGGCTTTCAGTGTTGGCATTTGCTACGCCTGCGGGGAGCAAGAGCAGCAGGAGCAGGAATAGTTTAGTCAGTCTCATCGTTGTCTAGTCTTTGTGTTTCAAGGGACAAACTTACGCAAAAAAATCCTATGGAGCAAATTATGGCTTCCGGCAAGGCCTTTTTTAACCTACGATAAACTTTTTAAGGAAACTTAAAGGGTATGGCGTTTCTTTGTAGGCTCGTAGTTTTTGTAACGCGCCGTGTTACCGATAGTAACATGGCTCGTTACAGATGGTAACAGGGGATGTTACTCGCAGTAACACGGCGTGTTACAAAATCTTTTAGCCAACTTCCGACTCTCTCCTAATAGTGGTGTGCCATAAAAAATGCGCGAGCAATGGTTGGGGTTGCTCGCGCGTATATATAATAATGTGTAGTCCTTAAGACATCTCTTGGAACTTGCGGCAGCGCTTCAAGAGGTGACGCACCTCAAGCACAATCTGTTCGGTCTCTTGGATGGCATGCAACAGCAAGGTAGTGGCTGTGATGTTTACTTGAGAGCCTTGCATTTCTACCAGCACGTCGTTTCTGAAAGCCTTGAATGCTTCGCGGATGCTCAGCAGCTCGGCGCGCAGAGGCTCGTTGTCGCTCACGCGCAACTCTTTCAGGTTGCCGGCGGCAGTGGTCATTGTCTCGATGAGGCGATGGCGCAGTTTGATGTAGCGGTCGCCGTGCACGCTGTTGATGGGCGTGAAGTGGTTGTCCACATGTTCGCGGGCCGGTTCGTTGATGCGGATGAGTCCGTAGAGCACTTGTCTCATTGAGTTGTGAATCAAGTGGAACGTAGTGCTCAGGCGCACTGCGTCGGCGGGTTCAGCTCTCTGCAAGCAGATGCTTTCTCTGCGGCGCAGGTTCTTCAGGTCGCGCTTGCCCAAGGAGAGAGAACGCTCAGCGCGGCGCAGGGGCTTGAGCGTCTCGGTGAAGAGGCCGTCGGTGGTGTCGCGCAGACTGTCGGCAAAGCTGAGAATCATCTCGCCGGTGCTAACGTGAACGTGGCGGTCCAGCATGGGGATGACAGCCTTACGGTCTTTGCAGGCAAGAATCTCGTTGAAGAGCACATCGCCCTGCTTCACCTCGGCTTGTTTCTTCTTGTACATGCGCTGGCTGTGGATGAGTGCGTAGACGGCGCCTACCACAATCAAAGCCGATACGATGATTCCGCCATAGTACATAGCAAGCTCTACGAAGAAGCTGGCGGTAAACGCCACGCCTGCTGTGATGAGCCAGCCGCCAATCACGGTGAGCACACCGGTGATGCGGAACACGGCGCTCTCACGGCTCCATGCGCGGTCGGCCAAGCTGGTACCCATGGCCACCATAAAGGTGACGTAGGTGGTGGAGAGCGGGAGTTTCAAAGAGGTACCGAGGGCGATGAGCAGCGCTGCCACCACGAGGTTGATAGAAGCGCGCACCAAGTCGAAGGTTACGCCCTGCTCCTCTTCTTCTACCGGAGTCTGGAAACGGCTGTCGATGTAGTGGCGCACAGAGGCCGGTGTCCAGCTGGTTACGGCTTCGCCTACGTTGTTACCGAAGCGCACCAGGCTGCGGGCCACGCGTGACGAACCAAACATCTCGTCGCCTTCGTCTTTGCTGGAGAGGTTGATGGAAGTCTTGATTACGTTGTGAGCTTTCTTGGAAGTGGCGAGGGCCACTACCATGATGGCGCCGGCAGCGTAGAGGAAGATTCCCGGCGTGTTGGCAGGTCCGTTGAGACGCTCCATGGTGAACTGTGTGGGGTCCATAAAACCGCTGGCCTCCCAATATTCGTAGGAAGAAAGAGCTGCCAAAGGCACACCGATGAAGTTCACCAAGTCGTTACCGGCAAAGGCGGTGGCCAAGGCAAATGTACCGATGAGCACCACGATGCGGAGCACGTTGACCTTGCAGAAATGGAGTATCTGCATGAGGATGGTGAAGAAGATAAAGCAGCCACCCAGCAACAGACCTACGTTGTTGTTGACATACTCTAATACTTCGGGTGTCATAAAGGACAGGTGCTTCATGCCCTTGAACAGCATGAAGTACACAATGGATGTAACTGCCAAGCCGCCGAAGATGCCAATCTTCCAGCGCAGCTTGGAGCGGTAGTTGAAGGTGAAGACGATGCGCGCTAGATACTGGATGAGCGAACCAAACACGAAGGCGATGGCCACCGATAGGAAAATGGCTACAATCATCTGTAGCGCCTTGTCGGTGTTCATGTAATCGCCGAAGGTAAGTCCGGCGGCCGACGCATCAAGCATCTTGAAGAAGGTCAGAGCAAACGTGGCACCGAGCAACTCAAACACCATCGACACGGTGGTCGATGTGGGCATGCCTAAGGTGTTGAATACGTCGAGCAGCACGATGTCTGTCACCATCACGGCCAGGAGGATGTACATAATCTCCTTGAAGTAGAACATCTCCGGCCGGAACACACCGTGGCGGGCGATGTCCATCATGCCGTCGCTCATGACGGCACCGCAGAACACTCCGGTTGCCGCAATGGCAATGATTACCTTGAAATTGGCGGCCTTAGAACCGATAGCGGAATTCATAAAGTTGACTGCGTCGTTGCTCACACCTACCCAGAGGTCGAAAACGGCCAGTAAGAAAATGAAGACCACAATTACTAAAAACATTGTTTCCATATAAATATGATTTGGTAAATAATTTCGCAAGGCAAAAATACACAGATAAAATTACAAGGGTGCTGCTGTCCTGTTAAGAAGTTGTTACATTTGCTATAGGGGGCTTAAAATGGGCTTTTTGAAACTTTTGTAACTTGTTGAAAATCAGGCGTGGCTTTTGGGTGTTTCGAAAGTCTGATCTACGAAAAATTCCGCAAGACCTAGGAAAAATTTCTTAAGACCTAGTTTTTCCTAAATCAGACTTTCGAAAAGGCCATGGGCTGTAAACTTTGAGAAGTGGTCTCAGGGCTGTGAATAGAAGGTGATTGGAATTTTTGAAGAGCCGAGGCCGAAGGTCTGCCACAAAATTTGTAATATTGCAGAGAATATGCAATCAAAATAGGAGTATCCTAAGTACACGAGACGATGAACCATAGAATTCTGATAGTGGACGATGAGCCCGACTTGCGGGAAATCTTACAATATAATTTGGAGGCTGCCGGCTACGAGACCGACCTGGCAGCCTCGGCCGAAGAGGCGCTCGAAAAACTTACAGCCGAGCATTCGCTCCTCTTGCTCGACGTGATGATGGGCGGCATGTCGGGCTTTGCGCTGGCCGAGCATCTGCGTGACGAGCTGAACAACTCCACTCCCATCATCTTCCTTACGGCCAAGGATAGGGAAGAGGATATGCTGGCAGGCTTCTCGGCCGGTGCCGACGATTATATCTCCAAACCTTTCTCTCTGCAGGAAGTGCTGGCGCGCGTCAAGGCGGTGCTCAAGCGCACGGCAAAGCAAGCGCAGGCCTCGGAGTTGCGCTTGGGAAATCTCTCGGTCAATGTGCAGAGGAAGGAAGTGAGGATAGGCGGCGAGGAGATACGCCTTTCGCCCAAGGAGTATGGCATTTTGGCTTTGCTGGCCTCCGAGCCCGGTAGGTCTTTCTCGCGCGAGGAGATACTGGCCGACGTGTGGCGCGGCGAGAGTTGCGTGCTCGACCGAACGGTGGATGTTCACATAGCTCGCATCCGCCGCAAGTTGGAACATTCTTCGCTGCGACTTGTCAACCGCCAAGGCTATGGCTATTGTCTTGAAGAATGTTCAACCCCCCAAAAATAGTGTACCATGAAGTTCTCCGCACTATCATATAAAGGAAAACTATTGGCCTATTTCAGTGCCCTCTTCGCCGTGTTTACGCTGCTGCTTGTGCTCTTTCAGCAAAACCGCGAGCACCAGTATCGCCACCAACTGCTCGAAGCGCGCCTACGAAGCTATGCCGACATGGCAGCCACTGTTCTGTCCAAAGGCGATAGGGTGGCGATGACCGCCGAGCTGCAGCACCTGGTGCAAACCTTTCCTGCCGAACTTCGCCTTACGGTGGTCTGCCCCGATGGTACTGTGTTTTTTGAGTCGGGCAGCCCCGGCCTCTCCGTAATGGACAATCACCACTCGCGCCCGGAGGTGGAAAAGGCCCTTCAACACACGGAGAGCAGCTACATACGCCATTCGGCTACTCGCGATGTCGACTATTTCTACTTTGCCAAGTCGTACGACAAATGGGTGGTTCGCCTGGCACTCCCCTACGATAGCGAGGTGAAAAACTTTATGAAGGCCGACAATATCTTCCTTTGGTTTGTCGTCATGCTGTTCCCCGTAATTCTCGTGGTGCTCATACACATAGCCGACCGCTTTGGTAAGTCGGTCAGCGGCTTGCGCCATTTTATCGACTCAGCCGAGCGCGGTTTGGTAGACTATGACCACATCTCCTTGCCCCACTCCGAACTGGGCGATATCGGTACTGCCATTGTGCAGAAATATAAGCAGCTGGAAGAAAGTAACCGACAGACGGCACAAGAGCGCGAGCGCCTGATGCGCCACTTCCTCTATTTTGAAGAGGGCATAGCTTTCTTCTCGGCCGAGCGCAAGGCGATATATGTGAATCCCCGCTTCTTGCAATACATGAACATGGTGCTCGACAAACCAAGCTCCGACGTTTCTGCACTATGGGAGCATCCGGCCTTTGAACAGGCTCGCACATTCCTGGAGAAGCATGTGGCGGCGGGAGGTGCCGGCAACGAGACTCCCATCCTTAGATATACCCTCCCGGCAAGCAACAGCAATGTTTTCTTGGCTTTGCAGTTGCTGATTTATGGCGATGGTACCTTCGAGATGACCCTGAGCGACATCACGGCCGTAGAAAAGAACCGCCTGCTCAAGCAGCAAATCAGCAGTAACATCACCCACGAACTCCGAACTCCCGTGAGCAGCATCCGCGGATATATGGAAACCATCCTGGCAAACCCCGCGATGGATGCAGAGCGCCGTTGCAGTTTTGTAGAAAAGGCCCATGCACAGGCTGTAAGGTTGTCCGACCTCATTAGAGACGTCTCGCTCATCAACAAAGTGGAGGAGGCTCCCGAAGCCTTGCCGAAGGAAGAAGTGGAGCTGCGACATATGGTAGAGGATGTGGTGGAGGAGTTTCAGATGGTGGTGGCCGAGAAAAAAATGACGGTGGAGAATTGTATCGCCGCCCATTTGAAGATAGTAGGAAACTATGCGCTGCTACATTCCGTTTTCCGCAACCTGATAGAAAACAGTCTGCGCTATGCCGGTGAGGCAGCAAGGATTAAGGTAGAGTGCTACAATGAAGACGCCGATTTCTGCTACTTCAGATATTATGACACAGGAAGCGGAGTGGGCGAGGAGCATCTTTCCCGCCTCTTCGAACGCTTCTACCGGGTGGGCGAAGGGCGCACTCGCGATGGTGGCGGCACAGGATTAGGGCTCTCCATCGTGCGCAACGCCGTCTTGTTCCATCAAGGGACCATCTCCGTACGCAACCGTAAGGGCGGTGGCCTTGAATTTCTCTTTACCTTAAAAAAGAATGCCTGACTCTACGGAGCAGGCATTCTCTTTATCCGACGCCGAGGTCGGTGTTGTTGAGCAGCACTTCGGCTTTTTTATTTTGAGCTAGGGTAGGAGCCACTTCCTTTGCAAACCATTTGGCTAGGTCCTTATCAGCTTTTTCTTTGGTGGTATTCTCGCAGAAGACATTGATGCTGAAGTACTCGAAAAACTTGTTGGCGGTGTCGATGTCGCTGAGTATGCGTTCGCGGCTATCACCCTCTGTGCAGCAGAGCAGGCAGACACCCTGAAAATGTTGCGCTACATCGGCGGCAGTAACATGGGCAGGCACGCCCTTGTTCCATCGCAGGCGCAATGTGGGGTCGAAACTTTCGATGCCGCATCTGAATTTTACGACGGCAGGAGCAAAGCGGGCGGCAAAGTCTGCCAGGCGGTGGCGATACATGTAGTGCATCTCAAACCAAAGAGTGTGGATGCCACGGGTCTTTACTATCTCTTGTAGCAGAGTGATGCTCTCTTCGTCAAGCTCAATGGCCGATCCCGAATTGATGACATCGAGCACACCGTAGTGGCCCGTCACTTGCTGCAATACCTCTTTGTTTATCTCAAAGGGATGGGCAGAGGTGTCCGTGTGGTAGTCGCAAAAGGTGCAGCCTCGCCAGCGACAACCTGTGCCTTGCAAGAGTACAAACTCGCGGGGTAGTTTTTCGTGGATGAGAGCGTAGCGTTGCATGGCTTAGTGTTTTTCTGTCCAGCGCTTGATGACGTGAACGGCGGCATAGGCCAAAGGAGTGCCCATCGTGGCTTCGATGATCAACTTAGAGAAGTACTGGAAAACCATCATTAGTAAGAGTTCTCTGGTAGAGACTACGCCGGCAAAAGCTATTAACACGAAGGGCAGTGTGTCGAATACGTAGCCCACCATAGAGCTGCCGATGGTGCGCACCCATAGTTTGTGCCCCTTCATCTTGAGTTTGATGCGCTCCATGAGCCAGGCGTTAGACAATTCTCCTAACAAGAAACCAGCCAGCGAGCCGATGACGATACGAGGCACGTAGGTGAACACATGATTGTAGGCCTCGGCGGTTTCAGAAAGGTGTTCGGGCGAGGGGAGCCACACCCCGATTTGGGTGCAGACCACCATGACGATGTTGCAGAAGAACGTGGTCCAAATTACCTTTTTGGCAGTCTTGAATCCCCATATCTCAGTGAGCACATCGCCCAGCATGTAAGCAAAGGGAAAGGTGATGGTGCCAGCATCAAAGTAGAAGAGATTGGCCAGGCCTATTACCTTGACGGCCATCACATTGGAGATTAAATAGAGGCTTACAAAAAAAGCAGTGACAAGCATCAGCGGCAGGCTGTCTGCTGTTCGGTTTTTGAAAGGGTTTTCCGATACCTTGTCCATAAGTATATAATATATATAGTGTGTTATGCGGTTGCAAAGATATAAATAAAATATAATATAGCTAAAATCTATCACGCTATAGATAAAATCTGTTTGCTCAATTCAAAACTACCCCTTATATTTGCATCAGAAAATAATTCACATAACAATTTAAAATTTTACGACTATGACTAAGAGTGTTAAAGGAACCCGTACTGAGAAACATTTGTTGATGACCTTCGCTGGCGAATCTCAAGCCCGCATGCGCTACACCTATTTTTCAAGCGTAGCCAAGAAGGAAGGCTTTGAACAGATCGCTGCCATCTTTATGGAGACAGCCGAGCAAGAGCGCGAACACGCTAAGCGCATGTTCAAGTGGCTTGAAGGCGGTATGGTAGAAATTACAGCAACATATCCCGCCGGCGTTATCGGCAATACCATGGAGAACCTCCGCGCTGCAGCAGCCGGTGAGCACGAAGAGTGGGCTGACGACTATCCCAAGTTTGCTGACATCGCCGACGAAGAAGGCTTCCCCGCTATCGCAGCTATGTATCGCAACATCTCTTTGGCTGAAAAGGCTCACGAAGAGCGCTACCTCAAGCTCCTGGAGAATGTAGAAAACCACACAGTATTCCGCAAGGATGGCAAAGTGTTCTGGCAATGCCGCAACTGTGGCTTCGTGACTGAAGACATCGAGGCTCCCGAACAGTGCCCCGCTTGTGCACACGCTCAGGCATACTTCGAGGTGATGAAGACAAACTACTAAACTGATTTAACTATATAGAGATGATGGCTCCGGCAAGAAATTTCTTGTCGGAGCTATTTCTTTATAGAAGGTGTTGTTGCTCTTGGTAAAAATTGTGGTCTTGTAAAAGTCTTATAAAGCCTAAGATTTTTTGCTGCTCTCTAGCAATTTTAAGTAGAGATGAAGTTGCTGTGAGACATGTTAAATTTCTTAAAATAAATAAAAGCGCTATTATTATTTGTTAAAAATCAATATGATATAATAAATTTCTTGTAATTTTGCAGCCGGTTTCATTGGCGGATTCTCATATGTGAGATTTTACTCTGTGAGAGGATGAAACTACTTGATGATGAAAAATAACAGATTGTATAATATTTATTAAGTAGGATGATGCTTAAAAAAATGATGCTTGCCATAGTGGCAATCTTGTCTTGTTTTGTTTATTCTGTTTCAGCTCAAGTGGCTGTAGTAGATGGAGAAAACTATGCCAGCCTTCAAGAAGCAATAGCTGCAGCCGATGGGAAGGTGGTGAAACTTTTGAGTGATATAGAGGTCGATACCAAGACTTTTACTATCGCAGATGGTCAGAATGTTGTTCTTGATATGAACAATATGAGTATTACTGCTACAGATAATGCTTCTGGCAACTATGAACTCTTCTATATTTATGGCGAGTTGACAGTTAAGGGTAATGGAACTATTAACTTAGCATCTACTATCGATCGTAATTGGAATAATATGTCTGCCATATTCCACAATCGTGGTGGAGTGTTGACCATAGAAAATGGTACATTTATAAACAATGGTGGTACTGACATGGCATTCACTATAGATAATAGTGGTAACTATTTTGGTGATGCAACTACTAATATTCATGGTGGCTTGATTAAGTCTTCATATATAGCTATCCGTAATCGTATGGAGCAAAATAGCCATGGATATAGCGGTAAAACTTATTTGAATATCACCGGAGGTACAATCGAAGGTGTTCGCCGAACTATTTGGGGACAAGCTGCTTCGGTGAATGAAAGTGCTCCTGCGCAAGGCGAGATAAATATTAGTGGTGGAGAAGTTAGGGGCTTGATAGAAACACCTCAAGCTAATGGTGCTGAATCTATGACTACGGTGACTGGCGGAAGTGTAGAAAACTTTATAGGTGAAGTTGGAGAACTTAAAGTTACTGGCGAAGCAGAGGTTACTGGTGAAGTTACACTCTATTCTGTAAGTGCCGAAGGTACTAAAACTGAAGTGGAACATGTTGTAAATTCAGAGGGTGTGTATGTAGAGAAAGTAGAGTTGCCAGTGGTTGCTACAGTAGGTGCTACTGAATATACAGATATTTATGAAGCTTTTGATGCTGCAGACGGTAAGGTTGTAAGAATTCTTCAGGACTTGGAACTTTCAAATAGTATATTAGTTGCATACAATTATGATGTTACAGTTGAAGGTGCAGATAGAACTATTCGTTTTGTGAATGTAGACAAGGGATTCCAAGTTGCAATTGGAGCCACTGTAACTTTTGGTGCAGGGCTTACAATTGAAGGTGTTGGCACAAATGTATGTCCGCTTTATGTTGAAGATGCCACTGTGATAAGTTCTGCCAACTTTGTAACAACAGCAGAAAATACTTGTTCTCCTATTACTACTACAATCAATAATACTTTTTTGACAATTAATGGTGGTACAATCGAGGCAAAAAATCCTGCTACTGCGGCGATTAATTGGCTTAGCCCCGGTACGCTTACCGTGAAAGGTGGAACAATCCAAGGTGCTTCTGCGATTGTTTTCAAGAGCGGTTCGCTTGTAATTAGTGGTGGTGATTTCAATGGCGTTGAAGAAGCAGTTGTAGTAGAAACTGCAGGTGGAAAAGCCGGCGTGCGTGCAGTTGCAATCAGCGGCGGAAACTTTACATCAGAAAATGCAGCAGCTGTAGTGAGCACCTCAACAAATCCTTCCGTAGATGCAATGGCAAAATTTATCAGCGGTGGTACTTTCAGCTCAAATGTAGAAGCGCTCCTCGCTGTTGGTTATAAGATTCAAGATAATGGCGATGGAACTTATAGTGTTGTTCGCGACACATCTGTGGAGTATGTGGCACAAGTAGGTTCTTTGTATTACACTTCTTTGGAGGAGGCTGTTGCTGCGTTGAGTTCTGTTAACTCTAAATTGACATTGTTGAAAGATGTTACATTGACTAACACTATCAATGTGGATAGGAAAGGTACAACGATAGACCTTAATGGAAAAACTATCACAGCAAATTGTAGAAAAGCTTTCCAAGTTTATGCGAATGCTACTATTAAGAATGGTGCTATCCTTGCAGAAAATCGTTGTGTAGACACACGTTTGAACGTTCATTTGGTACTGGAAGATTTGAATCTTAAGGCTACGACACTCAAGCATGGTAATACACAGCCCATCACTGTTGGCGGTTATGAGAATGGCACCACTATTGAAATGAACAATGTAAATGTTGATTTTGCAGAAGGTTGCTATGGTTATGCTATTATATCTTTTGTAAAGACTGAGTTGACTGCTACCAATTGTAAATTTACAAATGCCTACAATGTTCTTTATGCAAGAGAAGATGACGCATCTAACTCGGTGTTTACATTTAATAATTGTAACATGTATGCGAACTCACCCGTATACGGCCCTTCTAACTGGTTCGCGCTTATTGCTATCCGTGCAAACAATGTTACTGTGAATGTGAATGGCGGTTTGCTTCATAGTGTAGGTCAAGTAAGTGCAATCAACCTTCATGGCTACAGTGAATCTCTTGGAAACGTTTATCCAAAAGGATGTACAATAAAGCTCTCTGCAGACACAGAAATCATAGGTGATATGATTCAAGAAAGCAAGGAGAACTTCTCAGATAATACAATCATCATGCCTGCTTCAGAAGAATATGTTGCGCAACTCAAGGCTGAGAATTTCTACATACAAGACAATGGCGACGGCACCGTAACTCCTTTGAAGGAAGTGGCCTTTGTGGATAGCGATTTTGCTTACACCAACGATGCTGACTTAGAGAATATGAAAATTTCCTACCAGCGTACGTTCAAGAACCACTCAGTGTGGAACGCTATGTTCCTTCCCTTTGAAGTTCCGGCAAGCATGCTGTTGGATAACTATCAAATTGCAGAATGGACCGGCATGCTTTATGAAACTGACGGCGACGGCACAGTGACTGCTACTGGTATCGAACTTACCAAAATCAAGAACGAAGCAGCCATTCTGCAGGCCAACCATCCTTACTTGATTTATCCCAAAACTGAAGCAGCAAAAGAACTGGAGATTGCTCTTGATGATGCTACTCTCTATGCTGCTGACGAGAACAATGAACTTATTATTGCCAACGAGGTGATGACCTGCAAGATAGTTGGAAATTACAGAACTCTTCAGAAAGAAGAACTCGTAGATGAGAACGGCGAGCGTGGATGGGTGATGAGTGCTTCAGGTAAATTGGCACATAGCTCCAGTGCGATGAAACCCTTCCGCTTCTTGTTGACCAGAAAGTGGAATCCCGGTGTGAATGTAAATCTCTCATCCAGCGCCATGCGTGTGGCCTTCCGCGATTCGGACGAGGTAACTGCTATTGAAAATGCAGCACTGAATGCTGGTAAAGAAAATGTGGTTTACGACCTCCAGGGTCGCCGTGTGGTGAAGCCTACCACCAAAGGCATTTATATTGTGAATGGTAAAAAGGTTTTAGTAAAATAATTTTTCAGGCGAGTAAAATTTGAAGTATATGAAGAAGCAATATCTTAAACCTGAATGGGAAATCTTTGACTTTGCGGCTGAACAAATGATAGCTCAAAGCGTTACCGACCCAGAGAAAGATGATGTGCCTTGGACAGATGAAGAAGAAGAGTCCGGTACTAATAAGTTTAAGCACGACTGGGGTTCTTCCAAATGGTAAGACTCAATCTCTGTAAACTCCTTAATTATATATACACAAGCGGAGCGCTACTTAGGTTGCGCTTCGCTTGCGTGTATTCAAGGATGAAGGACTAAGCAGATTTTAGGCAGGGTGGACAAAAAGTAGGATGGTTTTACTCTAAAAAACTCTTATTGGACAAAAAG
>JAEIGA010012868.1_pt1 | contig 12726 bp, 10 predicted proteins | sample 9270691 | NCBI WGS metagenome assembly JAEIGA01 (sample SAMN17057246, study PRJNA624740) | gut metagenome | biome: biome; isolation source: fecal sample | host: Bos grunniens | place: China: Xizang | collected 2019 | reverse complement strand
CGTCGGAACATGGGTGACCGAAAAGGTGGTTGAGCCGCGACTTGGCAAGTACAATGGCAATGCCGAGGCACTCAGGGTCGAAGGTATCACTCCGCTTGAAAAGAAGGGTCTGAAATGGGCCGGATATGCAACGCTTGCATTCCTCGCATTGATGGCAATGACCATCATTCCTGAAAACGGACTGCTTCGTGATCCGGAGACTGGCGGCATCCTTCGTTCGCCATTCTTCTCGGGTATTGTAGTCGGACTGATGTTGCTATTCTTCATTCCGGGCTTGGTCTACGGCATTATAGTCGGCACAATCAAGAGCGATAAAGATGTCATCAAGCACATGACTGCATCGATGAAAGGCTTGGCGTCCTACATCGTCTTGGTATTCTTTGCCGCACAATTCATCTATTGGTTCAACTATAGCAACCTTGGCCTTATCCTTGCCATCAATGGTGCGGAGTTCCTCAAGAGTGTAGGATTTACGGGCTTGCCACTCATCATCTGCTTCATACTCCTCTCTGCATTCCTCAACATCTTCATGGGCAGTGCGTCGGCTAAGTGGGCAATCCTCGCTCCGGTGTTTATTCCTATGTTTATGTTGCTCGACTTCCACCCGGGATTGACGCAAGCTTCGTTCCGTGTCGGTGACTCGGTTACGAATGTTATCACGCCGATGATGAGCTACTTTGCACTGATTGTGACCTATGCGCAGCGATACGACGAAAAGTATGGCATCGGCACGATTATCTCGCTGATGATACCTTACACGCTCATCTTCCTCGCCGTTTGGCTCATAGTTATTGCTGTCTGGGTGTTTACGGGGCTGCCGTTGGGCTTCGATGGGCCGTTGTATCTCAGTTCTACTGTAGGGTAATCCTTCGATGGTAATCATAAACGAGCAACTCCCAAGGTCTTGTCGCGAGGTCTTGGGAGTCGTTGCATTCATGCGTGGAGTGATTACGGCAAATCCGTAATTGCTTTCGGCGTTTGGTCGCTAATAAAATCTGTAGTAATTTTGTGGTCGAATTTGACAGATTGTATCGATTATGGATATACTAAAAGCGATGATGATAGTGGGTGCCGGGAGTTGCGTTGGAGGAATGATGAGGTATCTCGTCTCAATGTGGCTCAAAGGTGTGACGACAAACGGCATGCCTTGGGGCATACTGATAGTCAACTTGTTAGGGTGCTTGCTATTCGGATTGATATACGGCGTTTTCAGTCGACATGGAGCGTCAGCAAGCCATTGGTGTCTCTTGTTGACAACAGGGCTTTGCGGGGGTTTCACCACATTCTCTACATTCTCTCATGAGAGTCTGCAGATGCTCCAAAGTGGCAATATAGCCAACTTTTTGCTCTACGTAGGCATCAGCATCATAGGAGGACTGTCGCTGACAGCCCTCGGCGCTTGGCTTTTGAAGTGAGACACTGCTTTAACGCTTGCCACGCACTGAAGCGTGCGACATATCGAAGAGGATAGCGTCCAATGCATCATCGGTCGGTCTTTCTTGCAGTGGTCGGAACTCGTTGACTATCTTATTGTAGTCATCGGCAAGTCGGCGAGCGTAAGCCATCAAGTCATGGTCGACAACTGCGATGCTGCATTCAGTCCCCGACTTCTTAATCTCGATTAGTGACCTAATGGCCTCACGGATAGAAGCATCTTCCACCATAGCATCGACCAATTCCCCAAACGCTACAGGCGGCAGCGTCTTCCGCTGCTCGATCCATCGACATGCAAGCACGCCTCGCAGATAGTAGAGGAAGCGTTTCATGTTGCAGTCCTCACGTTGAAGGTATCGCTCATTATGCTTGTTGTAGATGTGATTGTAGTGATACATGGCTCTTGTCGGATTGAAATATTTGCTCTCAATCTGACGGATGCGCTCTGCAAAATCTGCGTCAATCATATAGATTTTAGGTGAATTGAGCCATTCAAGCATCGATATGTTGCTCTTCTTGAGTAATGACAAAGCCTTTCGTAACTCCCATCCGACCATGTCCACTTCGTCGTTGTACATACGCTCAATCACATCCGGTTGCTCATTGACTTTGAAATACCATTCAGGGCGATGAACATAGATGAATCTCACGTCCCAATCGCTATCTTTGGATTCAAAACCCCAAGCTCGACTGCCTGACTCGACAGCGAGCAGAATCTTGACATCATTCTCTTCCTCAATCTTTCGCAGACTTACCGGGATGGTCAACTGTTCGATCATTTCTGCTTTATAGGATGGGCATGATTCCCACATCTCATTAGAGGTGTAGATATTGATTTGGTCAAGATATGGGATTATTCGCTCGTCCCACACTTGAGGTGCATAGACTTGGAGTCTGCTCTGAATGATTTGATATATGTCGGGCAAATCGCGACGGATAAAGAAATCTTCACCGTTTTCCATGTCCCACTTTTTCCATTCATCGCTTTGCTTCCACTTCTCGAGTATCTTCAGGTATCTTTCGAATTGCTCGTCAGTCAATTCGATCTCCATATCCTCATACCAATTTTCGTAGCCGAATGGAATGCCGAAGAATGCTTCTATATTAACATTACATTTTTTCATCTTGGTTATCAGTATTTTAAGACCTCGGAAACATTCAATTCCAAGGTCTTGTCGAATTATATTCTTGATGGTTTAAAACCTTACGCCACATTCAAATTTTATGATGGTCGTGCATTGCGGTTCATCAAATCTGATGCTATTACCATGTCTTTTGATATCTACCGTCACCTTAACAAGTCCTTGCCAATCATTCCAATATGCATATCGAAGTTGTGCTTGGTCACCATCGATATCCACTGAAGGCAATAACGAATCGATGTCAATAGCTAAGACCTGATGCACGACTTTTTGTCTTTGTCGGAGAAATATGTCCTGAATGCTATTGTTTTGATCTCCCTTGGGAGTAAACAAGTCTTTAATGCTTTCTGCACCGAAAATAAAGGATTTCTTGCTGTAATTAGCATGCCAAGCTTTGGGCATAAAATCGGTCAGACTATGAAGCAACCATGCTTGCATGATGCCTTCTTCGGTGAATGGGGCATCAAAATACTCCAAATGATAAGGGACACTCTTTGCCTCTTTATATCCGATGCATCCATGAATTCGAAGGCTGTCTTTGTATTTTCTATGCCATGAGTAAGCATAACGCTTGGTCGCACCGGTTTTGCAGCAATATGGCTGAATCACCCAATTTAATTCGTCTCCCAACTGAAAGGCATCAAGCTCGTAGCCATTGTGAATTTTGAGTAGTGGAAGTTGATGGAGTATCCACATCAGATTGTCGAATGACGTGAATTTGGATTGTCCCATGAATTTCGCAAATCGCCTACCCATGTCGGCTAAAGTGTTGCGTTTTGCCGGCTTGTGCTGGTTTTCTTCATGCTGACCTGTAATCTGACCTATCATCCATAGCATTCCATGCAGTGGATCGCCTTCACGGATGTCCTTGTAAAATTCTTGGCGGAAATACAGGGGCACGATAGTCTCGGCCTCTTTGTCATCGGATTCGAAGCGACGCACGATGATGCGAGTCTTGTAGAAATCAATGCCGAGGATTGATGTGCTTTCAATAGGACCGACAGGCGACTGGAATTCTGCTTCATCGGGACACTTGGAGTCTTTGTTGATATAAGCGACAAGATTTTCCATATTGAACACCACCGGTTCAGGTGTTCCATCTTCCCGATATGTCGGTTGCTCTCCGAGTCTTGTGTGCCAATTGACTGCATGCTCACCTTCCAATTTCAACTCGCGTTGTCCTTCCGCTGCACTCATAGCCATAGCAGACAGGTCGATGGAAAGTCTTTCGCCTACTTTGTATTTATCCTTGTTGCAGTAGTAGTCGATGGCGAAAAAGGCAAACTCCCAGTCGTCGATTGAACAATAGACTGTCGCTTCCAGCTGATTATCCCATTCGATAACTCGTTCTATCTTAACTTCGACAGGAGAACCCGTACAGACAGGAAACAATGAGACGATTTCATTGGTATTGTTAGCTTCATTGTAGGCCAATAGTTTGAAAATTCTAATCTCGCCATCTCCATACATCAAAGAGAAGACATCTGTCTTGGTCTTGTACAATTCATCCATTGAGACCTCGGTGTAAGCCTTATTCCAAAGCTTGGATTCTTTAATGATGTCCTGCAAATGGTCGATTAGTAGCTTTTGGGCAGGCATAATGCATTCAAGGTGGTCACCATGGTTCATGTATAATTCGTCTGAGGGGTCAAATGGTTCGAAACGACTATCATACTCTTGCATTCGGGCAGAAGTGATGCGACCATTGTTTGTCGTAATGGTTAAGGCATCTAATTCTTTGAATTGAAGCAGCACAGCGACATCGCCTGTCTTTCGGTCACGCCCAACGTATGCTTTCGGTTGCACCCCATCACGACTGAAGGTTTCCAACTTTTTGATGAAATAATCCATAAATTCGTAGCGACAAGGCATTTGGTCAAATACCCAGTCAGACGCATAATGAAAGTCTTTGTCGAGATATGGCTCAAGGATAGAGGCATCAAGTCTGTTCCATGCTTCTGCGTATTTAGCTGCAAGTTGGATATCGCTAAGTCTGTCGGGAAGCTCGGCATTTACTTGATCGGGAATAACACTGACAGGATAATATTTGAAGCAGAAACTACTTCCGCATATAGCAGGCTTTCCGCTATCCTTGCCATCAACGCACCATGCTGAGGCAAAAATCACACGAGGAATTTCGCCATTTCGGTTGTATTGATCGATGAGCCATGAGGTGTCGATCTCTGACAAGTCAGGATTATTTTCATCTTGATAGACCACAATTACGTTGACCTTTTTTGGGCCGCATTTTCCGGTGGAGAAATTGGGCCTTATGCCGGTGTTGATGAAGTAGAAGTCGGCGACATTGTCGGTCTGCTTAACGTATTTCATCACTTCTGCTTTGGTCATGGCATACTCTTCCATAAGAGCTTCCACTGCGAAGTCGTGCAACTCTTGAGCAGTCATTTCTTTCCCTTTTCGATTTTCAGAGCATTTGTGAAGATGAAACACAGGCTCTGAGTTTTTGATTAATCTCATCATGCTATAATCGGATTTTAGGTTATTAACTGATGTTGAAAGTGTGAAGTCATGACACTCACTGCATAGTTGTCTGTGCAGTGGTGTCACACTTCGTTGTTGGGTAGATTTGATCACACTGATTGATGCCTCAAATCACGATGCTTGTAGCTCTCCTCTATAAAGCGACGGAGCATTAAAGTAATGGATAATGCAGCAAAGTTCGTTCTCGTTATTGCTGTTTTTGGTGATGAAGAATCCGTTATTATCGGGGTCTGTCACCAGCGTGCCAACATATGTCTTTTGGCTTTTGTAGAGCGTTGCTGTCGGAGAGTTTAAAGTGTAGGCGTAGCAATCCATGTTGTACGCTTTCTCAAGAATTGTGGCGTTGGTAACGCTTTCTCCATCTTCTTCACCACGCTCTTGATTCAACCAGTCTCTAATCGACATTTTTCGAGACAATTTGCTGAGGATAGATTTCTTCATGTCTTCAAAATCCCCTTCGCGCAAGCCACAGAATTTTACAACTCTGATTTTGAAGTTTTCTTTGGGGATATTGAGCATGCTGTCTTCTGTGATTTCGCCGTGGATATTAATCTCGTCAACGATTGACTTTAGGATGTCGATGGTTGAAATCTCAAGCATATCGACAGCATTAATCACCTGCTGAGTCATGCTTAGGTCATGAAGATTGTCCTTGATGTATTGCGAGACAGCTTTCACAGTGAGATTTCCAAACTGCTTGATATATCTGATGCGGCCCGGTCTTCCAAGCAGATTCTCATCTATGTTTAGGTGATTAGTCGTCAGGATGTAGAGCTTACGCGACTCATTATAGACACCGTCAATCATTTTAAGCAAGACATCTCCGTTATCTCTAAATGTCTTCTCTGCTTCATCGATTAAGACGACGCATTCGAAGCATAATGACTGAATGAAGTCCAATACACCTTCATATGCGGCATTAATCACCACGACAGGCATGCCCAATTGATTGGACAAGATTTTTGCAGCAATAGTTTTGCCGGTCCCCTTGAGACCATTGAAGATTACTCCAAGGTTTTTGTTTCCGTCGACGAAAATATCGGAGTTCCATGTAGTCTTAATTTTTCTAATAGTGTCGTCTATACCTAAGTCATAAATTTTAAAGTTGAAAGAAAACTTGTCAGCTATCTTCAGAAGTCCGAGGCGAGTGCCCGACATGCTTCTGCTTTCATATACTTGAAATACGCCATCGCCCGGCGATGCGTGAAATGTAGTGTTTCCCGGGATAGGGTAGAACACGGCTCCCTCTTTAATCCATTTCTGTTTAATCTCCATATACCAGTCAATATTAATAGTTAAACGTATATCATTAGACTTGACACATTGCATATTTCTATCATGGAAAATGCCTGTCAAATGTCAGTCGTGATATGATTCTGCTGCAAAGTTACGTACTAAGTGCGCAGTCTTTCTGCGTAGCTGTCTAAAAAATGATTTTTTAGTACTTAAATTTTTAAAGCTATTTTTTTATAAGGTTTGGGATAGGCAACGGAGATGTCCACTCTATCTGTTTTGTCAATGGTTGTCGGCACTCCCAAAAAGTGGACAGACGGACATCGAAGTGGAGATATGGGGATAAAGAAATGAGGGTGTCTCAAAACGAGGCATCCTCTTTTCGTATGTTCATGAGATTTTGATTTTGAGACAAGTAACGAGTTAATGGCATTTTTTCAAAATTTTTGATTCTCAGGGGTTTAAAATTGAAGAAATAGCCGATAGTGGTTGTTTTGGGGTGTATTTACCCCGTTTTTAACCTATATTGCTGTTTTTCGAGCCATTTTCTTTATATTGAAGGCAATAGCAAAGAAGGCAAAGTCCATAGCAACTTTGTCTTTGCCCAAGTGACGGAAGCGTTTGTAGTTCATATCTGTTTTCATTTGACCAAATACTGCTTCTGGTTCGATGCACCGTCGTCCTCTATGCTTGCGTCCTTGGTCTGAGGTGAGCCGTTGTGCGGCTTTGCGTTTATACTCCTTGAGTCGATGATTTATCTCTATTATTCTCCGATTTCCTTTTGACTTATAGCATAGTGGTCTCAAGGGGCATCCGTTACAGTTTTGTGCGCGATATCTCACATTCTCACTACGATATCCAGAGGCTGTTTTGGCGTGTCTGACACCGATGCGTTCCATGTGTTGTCCCATCGGGCATACATAATAGTCTTCTTTTTCATTATAATAGAAGTTGTCGGAGTGGAATGGGTTTGGGCTATATCTTGGACGATGTTCAATGTGGAACCGATTGTATTTCACATAAGCTTCAATACCATTTTCTTCCATATAGCGGTAGTTCTCTTCTGAACCATATCCGGCATCAGCCACTGCCACCGACGGCAAATGTCCGTATCGGTTAAGAAATGAATTAAAGAATGGTATCATGGTGAGCGTATCGGTAGGATTAGCGAACAATGAAAAATCAGTGATAAATTGATTCTCTGCCGAGATTTGGAGGTTGTAACCCGGCTTAGTCTGTCCGTTGTTCATGGCGTCTTCTTTCATACGCATGAATGTCGCATCCTCATCTGTTTTGGAGTATGAGTTGCGTTCTCCGAGTTTGCTAAGTTTATGGTCATATTCTCCGAGCTTGTCAGCATGCTCGTTAAGATGTTTTATCTGTTTCTTCTTCTCTCTTTGTGCTTTGCGTTCTTCTTTGGTCACAGGTTTGGGCTGCTGTTCAAGAGTGCGATTTAATTCGTCTGCTAAATTTCTAAGATCTGCAGGTGATATGCTTTGAGGATCTAACTCATCAGTGTTCTCCTGAGCAATGCAATCGTCTATCTGACCAAGCAAGATTTTGATTTTCTCAATCAGTTTTGAACGATTGGTTTCTGTCGTCTTACGCCATACGAATGTATACTTGTTGGCTTTGGACTCTATTTTTGTCCCGTCTATATATTCAACATCAAGACTAACATATCCTTTTGCTGACAACAATAGCACAAGCTGAGTAAACACTTCATTTATTTCATCCTTGACTCGGTTGCGAAAGCGATTGATAGTGTTGTGATCAGGTTGTTCGTAACCTGCCAGCCAAATGAAATGAATGTCGCGCTTTAAGGCTGACTCTATTTTTCGACATGAATAAAGATTATTCATGTAGCCGTAAATAATAACCTTGAGCATCATCTTAGGATGATAAGCACATCGACCTGTTTCCTTGTATAATTTCTTGAAATTATCAAGTCTTAACTCATCGATAACAGCATCAATGACCCTTACCGGATCATTATATGCTATATCTTTATCTAAACGCTCAGGAAAAAGCAGATTTTGTTTGGGATTGTACGGGCGAAAGTGTAACTTTGTAGACATTTAATTTTTTATTTGTCATAAAGTTAATAAAATTTTATGACATGGCAAAGCCCCAGCTTGTGAAAGTTAGGGCTTTTTTTATATTTTTAAAACTTTTATATCAAAAGAGGATGCCTCTGTATTTTGAGACACCCTCCTTGCTTTGCATTAATACTTTTCTCCCCACCCGAGCAAGTTTTCTCCCTACCTTTTAATTATTTCACCCTACTTTTGGGGCAGTTTTCTCCCTACCTCACCGTGTTTTTTATCCCCACCTTTTGCAAATCATGGACTATAGCACTAAATATTTTATAAATAATTGATAATTTTTTCTGATTTATTTGGTTTATGTTATAAACTTGTTTATCTTTGCAACGTAAAAGAAATACATCATCGATTTTCACTATTAAAATCATTATCAACTTTAACAAAAACTATTAATTATGGAAAGACAAAAACTAAACGAAAAAGAAAGTTTGGAGGTTATCACCTCAATGATTTCACGCACAAGAAATCGCCTCTGCATGGGCGATGGCGACTTGCTTCTACTATGGGGTTACACCACAGTCTGCGTAGCAGCCACAATCTGGGCTCTGCTATATATGACACACCACCCTTCTGTCAATTGGCTATGGTTCTTAATTTGGATTATAGGAGGAATTGCCACTCCACATATTTCAAAAAAGAAAAGAATTAAAAGGGGAGTCAAAAGTTATACCGACCACCTCAGCGACGGAATTTGGAGCATAATCGGATGGTGCGCCTTAATCTGCACGATTATATGCTTGGTGTTTTTACTGTTTTTCAGCAAAGATTGTTGGGGAATGATGCTGGTGTTCGCACTTACCCTCATAGGAATAGCCGAAGCTATTCAAGGTCTGATAATCAAAGAGAAAATCCTCGTCATCGGTGGCGGAATTGGCATAACTATCGGACTTATCACCATGGCATGTCTAATAGCCGATATAATGCTTTACGCCAATTGGTACATGCCTCTGTTTATGATTGCATTCACGTGCATGATGATTATCCCGGGACATACTCTTAACTATAAAGCAAAACGAGAAAATGAAAGAACTTAATCCTCTTCTTCACTCCCAACTGCGATTGGCCATAATGTCAATTCTAATGAATGTCGAAGAAGCTGATTTTGTCTATCTAAAAGAAAAAACAGAGGCTACATCCGGCAACATCAGCGTTCAACTCGACAAATTGGCTACTGCCGAATATATCGAGGTCAAGAAGTCTTTTGTCGGCAGAAAGCCTCGTACTACATGTCGTATAACGAATAAAGGCAAAGAAGCCTTCGAAGAGTATATAAATGCTCTCCGAAGCTATCTACACCTATAACAATTTCATAGTCGGGAGATTTCAAAACCGGCGTTGCGGATAGCTTCTTCTACCCTATTCGCTGTTTCCTCTGTTAATGGTTCGGCTCCGACATAACTCATCACTTTATCGGCAGATGATAGGTCAAAACTCCAATCGTCTGCCGGAGTTATTTCGTTGATAGCACGCTTGATTGCTGCTACGCAACCCATACACATTGCATTTGTCTTAAATTTCATATTTGTATTAATCTAAAAATTTATTGATTTCAATCGTAAAGAATTAGTTACTACACACACCGACGACATCGCCATAGCAGCTGAAGCTATCATAGGGTTGAGCATTACGCCAAGCGACGGATAGAGCAATCCTGCTGCCACCGGGATGCCGATGACATTGTAGAGAAACGCCCAGAAGAGGTTCTGACGTATGGTGCGTATTGTCCGGCGCGATAGGCGTATCGCAAAAGGAAGTCGCGATAGTCTGCCGTCGATGATGGTCACTTGCGCTGCGTTCATCGCTATGTCCGAGCCAGTACCCATGGCAATTGACACATCGGCTTCGGCAAGTGCCACAGAGTCGTTGATACCGTCACCAATCATCGCCACACGCTTGCCTTCGCTACGTCGGCTGACGATATAATCTCGCTTCGCAGCTGGAAGCATCTGGGCTTCGACTTCGCTGATGCCACACTCCTCAGCAATAGCAGATGCAGTCAGACGATTATCGCCCGTCAGGAGCGCCACCTCTATCTGTTCATCGCGAAGATATTCCACCGCTTGCTTGGCGTCATCTTTTAGCCGGTCGCTGAGGGTAAATACTGCTATCAGTCGGTCGTCACAGCCATATAGCACGACGCCCTTGCCCTCACGAAGCGATGTGTCAATGCGAGCGCGTGCCACAGAATCAATGGTGCATAGCATCATATCAGCCACAGCTTGCGATCCAATCCAATGACGTCCAGAGTCTGCCGTAGCAAAAATGCCCAAACCGGCAGTATGGTTGACGTTGGTAAGCTCGATTGGAGCAAATTCGTATTGTTCAGTCCATTTGCAAATAGCCTTTGCCAACGGGTGACTGCTACCTCGCTCCAAGGAGTGTATGATTGACAGCGACTCTTTTTGCCGACCTTCGACCCACATCACATCTGTCACGACAGGTTGTCCTTCGGTCAGCGTTCCTGTTTTGTCGATTGCCACAAGGTCGATGTGAGCCAATTGTTCAAGAGCCGCAGCATCTTTTATCATCACATGATGTTGAGCACCCTTGCCGATGCCCACCATTATGGCGGTCGGTGTAGCCAATCCGAGCGCACATGGACACGCTATCACAAGCACCGACACAGCCGACAGTACAGCCAGCGATAACTCGCCACCAAGTGCCAACCAAGCAAAGAAAGTCACCACAGAGATACCGACCACTATCGGCACAAAGACTGCACTCACCTTGTCAACGATGCGTTGCACCGGTGCTTTTGAGCCTTGTGCACTTTTCACGCTATCGATAATTTGCCCCAACAGTGTATTCTTTCCGACTTGTTGCACTCTGATAGTCAATGGATTGGAAATATTAAGCGTACCAGCCGACACGACCGATTTCAGACCTTTATCTATAGGCAGAGATTCACCTGTCAGCATACTCTCATCGACCGATGAGTGTCCGTCCTCAACAATACCATCGACAGCGATACGATCGCCCGGAGCTACAATAATGCGGTCGCCCGGTCGCAACGTTGACAGCTTGGAAACACGAGTCGTGCCGTCATCAAGAAGTTGGGTAGCAAGCTTCGGTTGCAGACCCATGAGCGAACGGATAGCAGATCCGGTGCTATGACGCGCGCGAGTCTCCATCAGCTTGCCGGTTAATACGAATGCTATAATCATCGCAGAAGCTTCATAATAAAGAGCCGAGTCAAGCCCTTTGGAATGCCAATAGTCGGGAAAGACTGTATTGAAAAGACTGAACAAGAAGCTGACGATGGTTGACAAAGCCACTAATGTATCCATATTGGGAGTCAGACGTAACGCGTTTTTCACACCACCCACATAGAAATGACTGCCACAAACCGCCATCACCACAAGCGAAAGCAACATCATCACCCAGTCATAACCGGGAAATGTCAACCCACTCATGCAGACGACCGACAGAGGCAACGTAATAGTCCACGCAGTCCACACCTTGCGACGCATCCGTCGATAAAGCGTCTGCTCCTGCTGCTCTTGGAGAGCAATAGCATCATCTTCATCATCTTCGACAATCATCTCAAACCCAGCCTTAGCGATGGCCCGGCTGACTACTTGAGGACCGGTCAGTTTCGGATCCCATGCGATAGTGAGCGTCATCGCCGCAAAATTGACACTTGCTTCAACGACCCCCTCCGTCTGCTTGGCAGTCTTTTCCACCACCCCCGCACAGACAGCACACATCATCCCATTTACCGGAAACGTCCCACGCTTCACCTCATCATTCTTCGCCATATATCAAAAGAATTAATACCCTACAAAGGTAATAAAAAATAATTTCATACACCCTACCCCATCAAATTTTAGGCGTATCACTCGAATTTTGTCACCTCATTACCCAAAATCAAGAGCAAACCAAGAGTTGCTTAATGGGTGGTGTCTCTCGGGCTTTTGAGACTTGATACTTTAGGAAGATAGATATAATAGATACGATAGATAACTATATGGATGACTATTCTTTCGGTTAAATCTTGCAGTCATAGTGTCAGCGCCGGGGGTGTCGGATGATACCGATGGAGAAATTCAATATTCCCAAGTAGAAAATTTCATATTTTTTGCACAATTTTTTCGTTACGCAGATAGAATGCATGACGCCGTCGTAACTTTGCATCGTCAATCAGAAAGTGAGGGTTGAAATCCTTTATGATTGACCTAAATGGAAGCATGGGTGAGCGGTCGAAACCAGCCCTCTGCTAAGGGGCCGAACTCCACAAGGGTTCCGAAGGTTCGAATCCTTCTGCTTCCGCACATTGGAATCTTGGCAGACTTGGTGTATGCGCAGGACTG
>JAEIGA010012867.1_pt1 | contig 12726 bp, 7 predicted proteins | sample 9270691 | NCBI WGS metagenome assembly JAEIGA01 (sample SAMN17057246, study PRJNA624740) | gut metagenome | biome: biome; isolation source: fecal sample | host: Bos grunniens | place: China: Xizang | collected 2019 | reverse complement strand
GGTGCGAAGAATATCTTGCTCAATATCTCGGTGGATAAGGCCGAGAACCTGATTTATCAGGAGGTGATCGAGATTCTGAATTTCATTCAGGCACATGCCAGCATCAAGCAGGAGGATGGTTCGGTACATACGGCCAACATCATCTGGGGTACGAGCGAGAAGAAACAGTTGGGCAAGGCCCTCGAGTTGGTGGTGGTGGTCACCGGATTCGACGACGCCGAGGTAGCCCCCCAGCCCACCTTCCACCGACAGCCCGTGGCTCCTCGCCCCGCTGCACAACCCGAAAGCCCCCTGAAACCCATCGGCGAGAAGAAGGCTGTGCCCACGATCCCCCCCGTGCAGCAACCCGACGACCCTGTCGTGTTGGGCAAGAAGGAGAATCGCTACGAGGGGATCGAGCAGATCTACGATGTGCCGGCCTACCTGCGTCGCGAAGCCCCCATTGTAGCCGTAGCAAGCGGAGAACGCCACAAAGAGGTGCTCAAGGAGGAGTTTGAGAGCCCGAAAGAGCCCGAAAAGAGTGCTTCGCTCTTCGATTTGTAATTATAACCGAAAACCGATACCCCTTGGAGAGTACCCCCATCCTTACCCTGAACGCCTACGGGCCCGAGGTTTGGCTGCTTTTGGCGGCCACCCTGCTCTTGCTCTGCCTTTCGGCCCTCGCTTCGGGCTCCGAGACCTCGTTTTTTTCGCTCACGCACAACGATATTCACACCCTGCGTGAACAAAAAAACTCCTCTTCGGAGGCAATCTTAAAGTTGCTTTCGAATGTCGATCAACTCTTGGCCACCATATTGGTACTCAACAATTTGGTTAACATCTGCATCGTCATCCTCTCATCCAACCTCATCGACGCGGTCTTCACCTTCCACCGCTTCGAGTTTCTCTTCAAGACGGTAGTTGTCACCTTCCTCTTGTTGCTCTTCGGCGAGATCCTCCCTAAGGTCTTAGCGCAGACCGTGCCGGTGAAATTTGCCTCGATGATGGCGCGCCCCTTGCAGTTCTTCCAGTGGGTGTTGTTCCCCTTTACTTACATCCTGCTGCGCACGGGGAGCCGCTTGAGCGAAAAGGCCGCCCACCACAGCGAGCTCTCGATCGACGAGCTGGCCGATGCCGTGGATATGACCAAGGATGCCACCCCCGAGGAGCACGAAATCCTCACGGGCATCGTCAATTTCGTCAATACGGAGGTCGAGGAGATCATGCGCCCGCGTGTCGATCTGACGGCCGTCCCCCTCACCGCCCCCTTTACGCAGGTGATGCGCACGGTGGTCGAGTCGGGATTCTCGCGCATTCCGGTCTACGACGAAGACCTCGACAACATCCGTGGCCTGCTCTTTGTGAAGGATCTGCTGCCCCACATCAACCGAGGCGACGAATTCGGTTGGCAACAGCTCATCCGCAAAGCCTACTACGTCCCCGAGCATAAAAAGATCAACGACCTGCTGGAGGAGTTCCAGTCCAACAAGGTCCACATGGCCATCGTGGTCGACGAGTACGGATCGACCCTCGGCTTGGTATCGCTCGAAGATATCATTGAGGAGATCGTGGGCGAAATCTCGGACGAGAGCGATGCCGACGAGAAGTATTTCACCCGCCTCGACAAACACACCTATCTCTTTGAGGGTAAGACCCATATCGGAGATTTCGAGCGCATTCTGTCGCTCGAGGAGGATCTCTTCTCCGACCTCAAGGGCGAGGCCGAAACGCTGGCCGGCCTACTCCTGGAACTCAAGCGCAACTTCCCGAAAAAGGGGGACGAATTCACCGCCCACGAGATCCGTTTTGTGGTCGACACCCTCGAGGGACACCGCATCGACAAGATCAAAGTGATCCTCCCCAAGGAGTAAACCCCTGCCCCATGGAGAGCCGCTTCACACTACACTCCCCCGAGGGGGGATGGCTTCGCATCGAGCCTCTGTCCCTGGAGCACGAAACCCTGCCTCTGGTGAGCGAAGAGGATCGCCGCCGAGCAGCCGAACTCACCTCCCCAGAGCGTCGTCGCGAGACCCTCGCGTGGCGTGCTCTGCTCTACCGGGAATTGGGGATGATCCCCATCACCTATGCCCCCTGCGGAGCCCCAGAACTCCCTCAAGGAGAGGGTTTTATCGGCGTGTCGCACAGCCGTACACAGGTCGCCCTCTGCTACTCTCCCCAGGCCCCATGTGCCGTGGATATCGAGCGCGAAGATCGCCACTTCGAGCGTATCAAGTCGCGCTACCTAACCTCTTCAGAACAACAGCTCAGCCACCACCCCGCCTTTCTGTGCATCGCCTGGTGCGCCAAGGAGTGCCTCTATAAACTTGCCCGCCGTCGCGAACTCGACCTTCTTCGAGACCTTCAACTCCTTAAAATTCAATTTACAACCCCCGAGCAAGGAGCAATCGAATGTCGCCTGCTCGATCAATATTTCACCCTCAATTTTCGCCACATCGACCCCGAGTGGGCCGTCTGGAAGTTGTAGCGCGAAAGCGGCTGAATCCAAAAAAAACCGAATTGTCCGAAAAGGTGGTGTGAGTTGAAAAATGCTTTAGGAGGTCGGGTAGAGCCCGACCTCCTAAAGACAAACCTCGTCATTGCGAACTTTTGCATTTTAAAAGCTGGCGAAAAGCGAAGGTAATCCATGCAAAAGTGAGGCAATCTTCCGCTTTCTCTCTACCACAGATCGCCACAAACCGCCTAATCGAAAAGGCGGTTGAACGACTCCGTAACTCCTTAATAATCGGAAGATCCCCACGAATTTCGATGTTGACAAACGCCTCTTCACAACGCCCTAAAATCGAAATTCTCGGGATGACTTGTTGTGTTTACAAAACAACAAAGAGAGGACTCCTGCCGAAATCCTCTCTGTTATACAGCAAATCCTATAAGCCGGGGCCAAGTCCCCCTTCTCAAAGGGGGATTTAGGGGGATTGTCAACCTCTTTGGTACAGAACCCACAACCCAAAAGAAAACAAAGAGAGGACTCCTGCCGAAATCCTCTCTGTTGTACAGCAAATCCTATAAGCCGGGTTCTGTACTTGCACTCTTGCGATGCAAGCCCCCATCATTTATCTACGACGGCAGTCTCCTGCCGCCTCCAGCAACCTACCCCCCGACATTGGACGAGCAACCCTTAATTGTCGGTATACATGGTCTTGCAACCCGCGAGATGTACTGCCGATAGACATTGCTGCCATCGCGGTGGGCTCTTACCCCGCCTTTTCACCCTTACCCCGCCCGCTAAAAAGCGGGTCGTGGCGGTTCTTTTCTGTTACACTTGCTATCCCCTCACGAAGATCAGGCCGTTAACCTGCGCGGTGCTCTGCGTTGCCCGGACTTTCCTCCCCCTGCGCGTGGCAGGCAGCGATAGGGCGGACTTGCGGGGGCAAAGGTACAAAATAATTAGGAATTCGGTGTGAAGAGTGAGGAATTATTTCGAATTATTTACAAGGGCATTAGGGGCATTAGGGGAGGATTCCTCATTCCTAACCCTAATTACAGTCCCGGCCACTTGATGGGCCATTTTTATTGTTCTATTCTTCCTATTTTACCCTAAATTTTACCCTTTTATTGTTCTTTTGTTCGGATTTCGGGGGGGGGTAGTTTTGAAAAGTAAAAAAAAAATATTTACTTTTAAGCGAAAATTTGAATCACAAAACATTTATCATTAAATTTCAAACCTATGAAAAAGCTCTATTTTATGCTGTTGGCGATGGGTCTTTTTTTCGGTCTGAGCGCATGTAGCGAGGAGAATACCGAAACCCCGACCCCTACGCCCAACCCGACCATCCAAATCGACGAGACCGAGGTGGTGATTCCCGCCTTGGGTGCCACCGTATGGGTGAACTACGAGATCACGAACCCGATCGAGGGGGAGAGCCTGAGTTATGAGGCCGCCGCCGAGTGCTGGGCCACGGTGGATCTCTCGGCCACCGGAGCCATCAAATTCACGGCCCCGAAGAACGAGACAGGCGAAGAGCGCACTGCCGAGCTGGTCTTCAACTACAAGAATGCCGAAGCGGTCACCGTATCGGTAAGCCAACCCGCCTGGGAGGCTCCCATCACGCTGACGTTGAACGCCGTAGAGGCTACGAAGGTAAACTTCACCGTAACGACCACCGATCCCGAACTGACCTGGATTCCGCTGGTGACGACCACGGAGTATTTCGACAGTTTCGAGAGCTTCGACGAGGTAGTGGAGGACGACATGGCCTACATCGCCTGGGCGGCACAGGATGCCGGCATGACGCTGGCCGAGTTCCTGCCCACGCTGCTTAAGACCGGTACGATGGAGGGCCTGGCCTTCAAGAGCCTGATGCCCGAGACCGAGTATACGCTCTATGTTTACGGCGTGACGGGCGAGGGTGTTCGCACAACCGATATCTTCACCGCCGAATTTACCACGGAGCCTCCCTACGACGGCCCGATCACCTTCGACATCGAGGTCTCGGAGGAGAACTACATCATGGACATCACGATCACCCCGTCGGATGAAAGTGCCGCCTACTATTGGAACATCATGGACGAGGCCACCTACGAGGAGTGGGGCGGTTCGATGCCCGAGGCGGCTACGGCATTGATCGAGTACGACATCGAGGACTACCTCTACTGGGGCGACATCTACGACCGCTCGGAGTACTACGAGTGGTACACCACGCTGGGAGCCACCAACTCGCAATTCGAGTGCATGGCCAACACGAAGTACATCATCTACGCCGCCAAGTGGAACGAGAACTGCGAGATCGAGGGTGAGGTAGCCACCTATTGGCACACGACCGCCACGGTGGAGCCTTCGGACAACCAGATCACCCTGGAGGTAAGCAACCCCACAGCGACCTCGTTCGATGTAAATACCACCACGACGAACAACGATCCCTATGTCGTACTGGCCGAGCCTTCGGAGTGGTGCGGTTGGGACGAGATGACCGACGACGAGATCCACGCCTATGTGATGGCCTACTACGGCACCTGGTTCATCACCGACTACATCTGCATGGGCCCCGTAACCGATGCCCGCTTCACGGGTCTGGACACCGAGACCGAGTACTCGGTGATCGCCTATGGCTATGAGGCCGGTGCCCGCACGACCGAGGTGGTACGCACCTCGATCTCGACCCTGGCCGGAGGCGATCCCGCCGACTGCACCTTCGAATTCGAGGTGATGGAGGTAGGATCCAACTACGCCTATGTGGGTATCACCCCCTCGGACAACAGCCACTACTACTATTGGATGGTCTTCGAGGCTTCGGCCACGGCCGAGGAGGTGAAGGAGAACATCGAAATGGTGATCGACGAGTGGTACTACGGCGATATGTGGGAGTTTGCCTACTATGAGCTCGTTCAGGGCAGCAGCGACGGCGAGGTGACGATGCTCTCGCCCGAGACCGAGTACAAGGTGGCCGCCGTGATCATGGACGACGAGACGGGCGAATACCTCTCTGAGGTACACTTCAGCGACTCCTTCACCACCACCGAGATGGTCTATGCCGATATCGAGGTTAGTTGCGGCTTCGATGCCTACTACGATGGTGATCTGTTGGCCGCCGCCAGCGAGGAGTATGCCATCTACGCCGGCTACGCCATGGTTCCCCTGAAGATCGAGCTCGAGGGTGAGTACGGCGAGTACTACTACACCATGTTCCAGTACATGGAGGGGCTGGAGGATCCCGAGCTTTATCCCGACCACATGCTCTACAATTCGCTCTACGACGGTGTTTCCTACGCCACGGAGATGAACTTCCGCGCCCCGTGGGATACCCCCGTGATGATTGCCGCCATGGCACTCGACTACTACGGCAACTACTCGCCCATCTACCGCCAGGTGGTAACCTTCACCAAGGAGGGTGCTTCGCCCATCGACGAACTGATCGGAGCCACGCGCTCGATGGTGCTCAAGCATGAGTCGATCGACACGTTCAAGGCCCCGGCCTCGAAGCGCACCTTCGCAAAACAGGCCAAGAAGCAGACCTCGAACCGCTTCAACAGCGAGGTGATCAACCAGGCCAAGAGCGCCAACCACCAAAAGGTGGAGGCCGAGAAGCGCGAGCAGAAGCGAGCCGAGTTGCAGCTTCGCAAGGCCCAAGGCCGTATCCGCATCGCCGAATAAAACTTATTTGACGGGAAATCTCCCCGAAAAAACATCCCGGAGAGCCGAGTGCCGCAAGCACTCGGCTCTCTGCCTTCTACCCCCTCCCGAAGGACTCCACCCCGTGTGGTCAGCCGGGCACCCGCCCATCGAAAATTGGAAATTTGTGAATTATTATATATCTTTGCAAGATATATAAGCGCATAGGGAGAAAAATGCTCGAAAAGTTGGCCAAACAGACTGCCATTTACGGCATCAGTACGATCGTTGTACGGTTCCTCAGTTACCTGCTCACGCCCTTCTACACGCGTGTGTTTGGCCCTGAGACCTACGGCATCGTCACGGATGTCTATGCGCTGATCCCCTTTGCCCTGGTGCTCCTGTCGATGGGCATGGAGTCGAGCTACTTCCGCTTTGCCGCCAAGGCCGAGGCCGAGGGGGAGGAGGCCGGCTTCTCAAAAGATTCGACCGAAGTAAAAGCGAAGAAACGAACCCTGTTTGGATCGTGCTGGGGGATGTCGTTTTACGCCGCCATCCTCTTTGTGGTGCTTGTGATCGCAGGACGCTCGACGGTGGCTGCCTGGATGGGTGAGAGTTATGTGGCCCACCCCGAATACATCGTTTGGGTGGCGCTGATCATCCTCTTCGATGTGTGGGGCATCATGCCCTTCTCGCGCCTTCGCGAGCAGGGTCGCTCGGGAATGTTCGTCCTGCTGAAGGCCCTCAACGTGGTGATCAACGTCTCGCTGGCCTTCCTATTCGGCTTTTTGGGGCTCTACGGGTCGGCGTTCGGCGTAGGCTGGGTCTTCGTGGCCAACCTGGCCGCGAGCGTCATCACCTGGCTCGTCCTCCTTACGACGGTGGATCGCACCCTGCCGAAGGTGAATTGGGCCCTGATGTCGGTCGTGTTGGTCTACTCGCTTCCGCTTCTGGTGAGCGGCATTGCCGGTACAGCCGGAGAGTTCCTCGACCGTCAGATGATCAAGTACCTCGCCCCCGAGGAGGCGATGGCACAACTCGGCATCTACGGAGCCATCACAAAGATCGCGGTCGTGATGATGCTCTTCACACAGATGTACCGCCTGGCTGCCGAGCCCTTCTTCCTGGCCAACTTCCGCAAATCGGACTTCGTGCAGATGAATGCCGCCGCCATGAAGTACTTCCTGATGGCCTCGATGCTCATCTTCCTGGGCATCGCCCTCTTCAAGGAGTTCTTTGCCCTGATCGTGGGTCGCTCCTTCCGCGAGGGAATCTTCATCCTCCCGGTGGTCTTGGGCGCGAATGTTTTGAGCGGAGTTTGGCTCAACCTCTCGTTTTGGTACAAACGCGAGGAGCGCACCGGTCTGGCGATCTGGATCACCGGATCGGGGGTGGTGGCTGCCGTGGTGGCCAACTGCCTGCTGGTTCCCCGTTGGGGATACTACGGAGCCGCCTGGAGCCGTTTTCTCTCGGAGGTGGTGATGGTGGCCGTGAGCTACACCCTGATGCGTCGTCTCTTCCCCGTACCCTACGACCTAAAGCGCATGGGCGAATTTGTGGGGGTGGCCCTCGCCCTCTTCCTGGCGGGCGAAAAGGCCTCGGAGTGGATCGAACAGCCCGTGGCCCACTACGGGGTGAACACCCTGCTGTTGGGGGGCTATATCGTCTACCTGGTGTGGCGCGAAAAGATTGATGTAAAGGCAATGGCGAAAGCCATCTTAAAACGAAGATAAACTATGCAGTTTAAGGATATTGTCGGACAAGAGGAGTTGAAGGCCCACCTGGTGCGCAGCATCGAGGCGGGTCGCATCAGCCACGCCCAGCTCTTCACGGGGGCCGCCGGTACGGGGGCTTTGCCGCTGGCCTTGGCCTATGTGCAGTACCTCAACTGCCCGAACCGCCACGATGGCGACTCGTGTGGCGAATGTCCCTCGTGCCGCCAGATCTCGGAACTCGCCCACCCCGACCTGCACTGGGTCTTTCCGGTAAACAAGCAGGGCAAAAAGTCGGGCGAGGTGGTCTTGAGCGACGAATTTTTACCCCAATTCCGACAACTCTTTGCCGAGCGTCGCGGATATTTTTCGCCTCGCGAGTGGTTCGATGCACTCGACCTGGGCAAGACCCTCAAGGGGATCATCACAGCCAAGGAGGCCGACCGCGTAATCGAAAAACTCTCGCTCAAGAGCTTTGTGGGGGCCTATAAGTGCGTAATTATTTGGCTCCCCGAGACGATGAACGAGGAGGCCTCGAACAAACTGCTCAAGATCCTCGAAGAGCCCTGGGAAAAGAGCCTCTTCCTGCTCGTTTCCGAGCGGGCGGATCGGCTGTTGCAGACCATCCTTTCGCGCACGCAGGAGGTTGCCGTACCTCGTCTTCTGGTCGAGGTCTTGGAGGCCGAAGCACAAAGGCGAGGAATCGCCGATCCCACCGAGCGACGCAACATCGCCCGCCTGGCCGCCGGCGACCTCTTGGAACTGCAACAACTCACCGGAGGCGAGGAGGATGTTCAACGCAAAGAGAACTTTTCGCTCTTCTGCGCCCTGATGCGCCTGAGTTACAACGACAAACACCTCGAGCTGCTGAATTGGGCCGAGGAGGCGGCACAACTCAGCCGCGAACAGCAACGCGCACTGCTAATCGACAGCGTGCGCCTCTTGCGCGAGAGTTATATGCTCCATGCCGGCTTGGGCTCGATCAGCTACCTTTGGGGCGAGGAGGCCGACTTCTGTCGCAAATTCTCCCCCTTTATCGGCAACCAGAACATCGAACCGCTGGTGGCCGAAATCGAGGAGGCCCTGGCGCAACTCGGCCAAAACGGCAACCCGACCATTGTATTCACCCACTTTGCCCTTGCCGTGAGCAAGCGCATCAACCGCTTGAGCTAAATGGCACGCGCAGTATTGATTACGGGGGGAAATCGGGGCGAGGTACGGAGCCTGCTCGATCGGGCCAAGGAGCTCATCGAGGAGCGCATCGGAGCCGTCACGAAGGCTTCGGCCCACTACGAGAGCGAACCTTGGGGCTTCGAGGCCGAGCAACGGTTTTGGAACCAGGTGTTGGAGGTGGAGACGGCATTGGAGCCCGAGGAATTGCTGACGGCAACCCAGTCCATCGAGGCCGAGCTGGGGCGCGACCGCATCCGAGAGGGGGCGGAGAAGGCCCAAAGCGGACAACACTACGCCTCGCGCTCGATGGATGTCGATATTTTATTTTACGACGAGCGGGTGCTCTTGACCGAAAGGCTCACCCTTCCGCACCCGAGGATCGCCGAACGCGAGTTCGTACTGCGCCCGCTGTGTGAGATCCTGCCCCAAAAACGCCACCCCGAGAGCGGAGCGACCATGGAGGAGCTGCTGCAGCGACTGACACAACAGCCCGCCAAAATTTCAGAACCGAACAAAACGAGATGATGAAAAAAATTCGAAATATTTCCGCAATGCTCCTTTTGGGGCTGATGGTCCTCTTGGCCGTCGGTTGCAAAAAGGAGGTGAGTTTCCAGACCAGCCTGGTGCTGAAGTCGTGGAGCCAGGAGAGTTCGGGTGACGAGCTCTACCCGATCACCGAGGTGGTGATGTACGGCTTTGCCGCCGACACGACCCTCTACACCGTAGCAAGTTACGAGGATGCTTTGGCCGGGGTGATGACTCTCAAAAAAAGTCCCTACACCACGCTTTCGGCCCAATTGGCCGGTTCTCCCTGCTTTGTCGAGGGGTATGGTGAGGCCCAAATGATGCCCGCCCCCGACTACCAATCGCTCATTGTCCTGGCGGTGAACAAGCAGGAGCGCCTCTATGGCTACACGCAGTTGGCTTTGGTCGAAAACCTCCCCTACCTCTACATCTCGGTGCAGTTCCAGCCCTGGAAAGAGGCCTCCTCCTACAAGAACGGCCAGTGGTGGATGTTCAACGACTTCTACACCCCCCGCATCGGATGCACGGTGCGCCCCAAGATCCAACGCACGGAGGGGGGAGAGACCGAATTTCTGACCCAGTCGCGCCTGTTCGCCTACCGCGTAGAGACGCCCGAAGAGTGGCTGCCTGCCAATTGGAACGATGCCGAGGTGGGACGACTCACCCACATCGCCACGGGAGAGATTGCCGACCCCCTCTACAGCTTCGGAGCCGACACCCAGGGCAACCTGGCCGCCAAACTTCCCCCCGAAGATCTGCTGGTGATGGTGGTGAATGCCCAGGAGGAGTGCTATGCGCTGCGCCCCTTCAGCGAGGAGGAGATCCGCGCCGAGGAGGAGAAGGCGAGCGAGGAGAAGGGCTTCGAGGTGGTCTTCCCCTTCTGGAATCTCAACCCGCCCCAAACCACGGCCGAGGGGTGGCTCTGTTTCTACACCCCCTCGATCTCGGCCACGGTGATCACCTCCGTACAACAGCGTTACGACGAGGAGCGAAAACCGCTGACGGGGTCGACCCTCTACGCCTACGCCGGAATCTCGGCCGAGGAGTGGCTCCCCGCCTCGCTCGAAGAGGCTGCCAACGGCCTGCTGACCCACAGCACCTCGGGGGAGCAACTCGAGTCCGACTACAAATTCTCCTTCGAGGGAGAAGATAGCGTACAGTTCTCTCTCCCGATGGGAGAATACCTGCTCATGACGGTCAATGAAGATGAGTACTGCTACGCCCTGCGCCCCTTCTCGACCCAGGAGAGCAAAACCGTTTTCCACCTAAACTTCCCGATCTCCCGTACCGACCTCCCCTACACGAATCAGGAGGGATGGCAAATTCACTACCTCCCCAACCACACGGGAAGCATCTCTACCTACATCGAAACGGAAAAGCCCTCGGCTGACGAGGGAGAAACCCCCGAAAACCCCGGCAACGAGGAGGCCTCCGCCGCACGAGAGTCCCTCTTCCCTCCCTATGCCGAGAAAGAGGAACCCACCCCCACCGGGGCGCGAATCCTGGGGTCGGTGCTCCACGCCTACCGTGTCGAGGATCACGAGGCGTGGCTCCCCAACAACTTAGCCGATGCGCGCGACGGATACCTCACCAACCAAACAAGCGGAGAGCGTATCCGCCCCCAGCACACCTTTACCGCCAACGGCTCGGGGGCAATCATCCCCAACCTCCCCCATGGAGAGTATCTATTGCTGGTCGTGAACTACGAGAACGGCTGCTACGCCCTGCGCACCCTCCCCGCGGGGCAGAAGGCGATCACCGACTCAATTCTCTTCCCCGTTTGGCGCAGCGATCTGCCCATGACCGATGCCAACGGGTGGAGAATCTACTATACGCCCAACGTAAAGGCCGAAATCGCGGTAACCTACCAACTCGAAGAGGGTCAGACACCGAAAACCTTGGGCTCCAACCTGCTCTACATCTATCGGGTGGATGATCCCGAAAAGTGGGTCCCGATGAGTCTCGAAGATGCCCTGATCGGTCAGTTGATCCACGTCGAGAGTCGGGACACCGCCACGATCTTCTATGCCTACGAGGCCGATCGCGACGAAACCACCCTCCACCTCGACCTCCTGCAGGGCAACTACCTGATCCTGGTGAGCAACCACCTCGGATGCTGCGCCCTGCACGCCCTGACGGCCGACCAAAGCCGAGTAACACTCCCCCTGAATTTCGCCCTTTGGCACCCCGAGAGCCCCTTCACCGACGAAACCGGGTGGACAATCTATAATTGGCGACCGCAAGCCAAGCCCGAGAGCCCCGAAACCCCCGAAACCACACGCAGATAAGCCGACATGAAAGAGAACAATACGATACGCACAGCCCGATTGTGGCTCAACGCCTTGGTGATCACCGCCTTCCTGGCGGCCTTCACGGTGCGCTGCGCCACGGTCAACAACAACCTGACCGGCGGCCCAAAAGATACGCTCCCCCCGGTCATCGTCTCGATGCTGCCCGACAACTTCTCGACCCACTACCCAACCATCGGAAACAACCGCCGAATCTATGTGGAGTTCAATGAGTTCGTCCAGCTCAAAGACCAGCAAAAGGAGTTCTACACTTCGCCCCAAATGAAGAAGAAGCCCCTGGTTACGGTGCGCGGACGCGGCATCATGATCCAGATTCGCGACACGCTGTTGGAGAATCAGACCTATGCCCTGAATTTCGGCAGTTCGTTGCGCGACAACAACGAGGGCAACCCCCTGCACGCCATGCGTTATGTCTTCTCGACGGGAGCCGAGGTCGATTCGATGATCTGCTCGGGCTACACGGCCGACAGCTACAAGGCCGACTCCGTCTCGAAGAGCTACATCTGGTTCTTTGCGGCCGACTCCGTGGAGCACCACCCCGACTACGACTCGACCCTCTTCAAGTACAAGCCGGCGGCCATTGCCCGCGCCGAGACCAATGGCATCTTCATCGCCCAAAATCTCAAACCCATCCCCTATCGCATCTACGCCATCGAGGATACGAACAACAACCAGCTCTACGAGCCCGGCGTGGATCAGGTGGGATTCATCGAGGAGGCCCGCAACCCCGCCGAACTCCCCGACTTTGCCATCTGGTACGACTCGATCCGCCAATACCCCTCGGCCGATCCGCAGCTCTACTTCCGCATGTTCACCGACCAGGCCTTCAAGCGCCAGGTGCTCACCGAGAGTTCGCGCCCGAGCCAACACCAGGCCCTGCTCTACTTCGGAGCCCCCAATCCCGATGTCCGGGCCCTGAAGTTCGACAGCATCCCGGCCGATCGGGTGATCTACGATGCCC
>JAEIGA010012866.1_pt1 | contig 12726 bp, 11 predicted proteins | sample 9270691 | NCBI WGS metagenome assembly JAEIGA01 (sample SAMN17057246, study PRJNA624740) | gut metagenome | biome: biome; isolation source: fecal sample | host: Bos grunniens | place: China: Xizang | collected 2019 | reverse complement strand
AGGGATATTATTTCCGTATGGTGATACGGAATAATCCACATCAATAGTAGTTCCGCCATTTAGATAAATAAGATTCTTCATGGTACAATAGATGATTTGCGCAGTACCGCCACCATCGTATATTGCTGCACCCATGTAATCACCCTGCACAGTAAAGCCGTGATTACCAACGAATGCTTCGTTACCATGACCACGCACAATACAACCTGCGGGTGCATAACCTTTCGCAACCAATGTTGCATAGCCATATGATATAGTAGCAAATGGATGTTCGGGTGTTCCATCTGCGGTTGAATCGTTGTGTCCAAAATCCCAATCAACAAAGAATGTTTTTTGTCCACATGTTCCGAAGATACTTCGACTTGTCCTCCAATAGTTTATATTTGTTGCCATATGTTAGAAATTATATTTTACACTTATTGCGGCTACTTCTCCTTCCGTTATTCTTCCGACATTCCAAACAAACAAAGCGTCTGCTGGTATAGTTATTAAGCCATTCCAAACTCCATCTCTTAGCGAAATTGTTTGCGCAATTCCATTCACATGCAACTTAATAGTTGCTATATTATCGGCCATAATTCTTTCTATGTTTATTGCACCTGATACTGCACGCATTTGTACAGTTTCACGCGACTCTTGGAAGTCAATAGTAAAGGAATGGTACGCCGCTTCTGCTCGCCTTAATACTTCATTGATAGCACCAACTACTGTCTTGTCTGCTGTCTCTAATGTTGCGTCCGTTTTATCTTGCTTACCTTTTGTTACCTCATCTATAACCTCAGCAAGACCAATCACATCTTCAGTAGTATGCGTATGACCTTTATAAGAATAGGTATGCCAAACCCAAGACTGAGTTAAAGTAGTTGCTTCTGCCCAGCCATCAGCATAAGATAAGATAAATTTCTTTAAGAATCTGGTGGTATTTACCACAAGAGAATAATTGGTAGTGCGATATGCAATATCGTTATGAGCAACAGCATATACGCCAGAGGGTAGATTCATCGCAAAAAGCGAGTCAAGATTTGTGACATAGATAGTATTGTCTATGGTTTCTCCTGCCACTTCTACAAATTCTTCATTATTCCATAAGAATAGTTTATCGTTATCAATGGTACGATAGATAACAGATGTGTCTCGCTCATCAATATCCAGTGCCTGCAATGAATCGTAGTTATCTACTACAATCACATCGCGTTTCTCTTCTGCGCCTGCTTGTATTGAATAAGAGTTCCAGGTATTCCTCACCTCTCGCACCTTATCACCTATGCCAACTTTTACACGCACACTCCATGTGTAGTAGCCGTCTATAGATAGCAGCATTACTCTTGTTTGCGGTGTACCGTATCTTATAGGACCACCCGTATTGGACCTAAATAGGATGTAAGAACACGACTCAATACCTCTATGAGGGAAGTCGAGAACAACGACATGAATGTATCCGGTTAGCCCAAACAACTCATCATATAGAGCATTGATAATGTCATCTTCATCAATGTTATCAATCGTCTCATCGAAAATTGTCTCTACCCATTTAGTGTCATAGTAATGGTAGAATAAATTTTTATTCTCAACAATGTCAGAAGGGTAGTAAACCTTTTCAAGATTGTTGATGTCTTTACTGAGAGATTCTTGCATCTGTTCGAGAGATTCTTGCATAGCAGGAATGTGCGCAAACATCTCTACAAACTGACGAAAAACAGTCTGCGGCAGCAGTTGCTGACCATTGATACACTGCATATAACTATCTGCAAAGTGTCTAATACGGACAGCTTCCTGCTGCGAACTGTTAAGAACAGATAATTTCTCCGCAACAATGCGGTCAATATATGTCTTCCAATAGATTGCTTCTTCTGATGTCATAACTTTTCAGACTTTTGATTACTTATTTCTTAGCGTCCCAATGCTTGTCCTATAAGTTGCATAACTCTTGGGGCTGCTTGGCTCGCTTGGGCTTGTAACGCTTCACTATCTGCCAATGCTTGCTGTGCCATATCTGCACCCATTTGTGCTATCTGTCCTTCACTTGCTCCTGCTTCGGCAGCGTTGATACCTGCTGCTTGTCCTTGCAAAATCATGGCTTGTTGCTGTGCTTGTTGTTGTGCAAGTTCTTGTTCTTTACGCTCCAGCATACGCAATACATTATCGCTAAATGGGAAGCGACCAGCCTCCAATGCGGTCTTAAAGTCGATAAGGCGTTGTTGCAAAGCTGCCATAAGCAATTGGTTGAGTTGCGCTTGATATAGTTCGCTGTTATTGGTTTCCGTAATAACGATATAATAGTCAAACTTAGATGCCTTTTCTGCATCCCACTCCTTTGCTGTATCACTATATTCTCGCCCAGCAACAGGGATATAATCCACATAGTCGTAGCATTGAGGTATGATTTTGGCTATTTTATAATCTCTTCGCTTGCGGAATGCTGCAAAACTTTCTATCGTATCAAGCAAGTTCGTTTGAGCATTACTTGCTTCTTGGGCGTACAGGCTGGCAGCCGTTCCGCTTTTTGCTTCCTTTCCGAGCATTGCGCCATGCACACCACTAATATCACGAACCAATTGCAACTGTAGCGCAAGCATTTCATTTGCTCCGATATTAGTCGCGTTAGTGCTAATCTGTTGTGGCAATGGAACGCCTGGTTTAAGATTCGCAAATATTACACCTCGATAACTTGCCCACTGTTCCAAAATATCATCTTTGCTCATTCCTTTTGGAATCGCATTTTCAGGGAACACAAGTACTCCTTTTGCACTTGCACCCATGATAAAGTCAATGAGAGTTATAAGACGGTTGATATAACGCTGTTGGTCTATGATTGACTCTTCAAAAGAATATATTTCACCATCTACAAGGCGGCTCATATACACAGCAAATGGGTGGCTTCTATGAGCAAACGGACTACGACCTTCGTACAAAATGTCGCCGCGTGGACTCATATAGCGCACATACCAATACACATCGTTATGCTTCTTACATGTGATTTCTGTCTTCGCTGGGTCTAAATTATTTGCCTTGATGTCTGCATTACGCTCCTTAATCATAGCGTCAATAGCAGCTTTGTCTTCGTAAGGATAGATAGTCAGTGTTTGCTCGTACTTATCATGGACAATCCAAGACTCTTTACTTTCCAACTCCCATGCTTGAATGACACGACACACATCGTTTCTCTCGGGAATAAGGAAATCAAAATTGTTGTCTCTACTGTCAACAAAAGTTTTGTATAGACCAATAAGACTATTCTTATCTACATATCTATAGATTTGACGAATGCGATTTTCATCTTCGGCAGTCTTCGCAAATCGTTGTAGAACCTCATGCAATGGCATGTCCATCAGAAGACCGATACATGTAATATCTTTACCGCGCACATCGCGCACACCTGCATTCATAAAGATGTGTGATGGACTACAACTGATGACAACTACTTCTTTTGTGTGAGTTTCGTTGTTCCATTGGTAATCTACATATTGAGCAGCAAGACCACTGCGCAATCCCTCCATGAAGTCAGCAACATCAACCTCTTTGATGTCATTTATCTGTCCCACATACTGCATCATGGCAGTCATGGTTTCACCTATCTGTTGGTTGTCTCTGGCGCGCGCTATCGCTTCTGGGTGCTTATAGTTACCGCGGAATACTCCTACTACACTATTCTGTGTTTGGAGTATTACATTGTTTTTCAAAGGCACTTTACCTTGACTGAGAATGTGCTGCGCCTCTGTCATTTTTTTACCATTAACCTCAATAATATCATCCCATTGCATACCGCGCTCATAGCGTTTGGTACGCAAACGACGGCGACGGAACGCAGACATAGCATCCCACATCGCACGATACTTTAGCAAGAGCGTGAGGTTCTGAGTTCTCTCGGCGGCTTGTTGCTCGTTCAAAGGTACTACTTGTCCTTCCGTTGATTCCGACCGCTTAAGGAATTTATATCGTTTGTCTTTCTTATCAATCATTGTCGTAGATTTTCGAGGACCGAATTGATTTCGTTGGTTATCATACTCACTTGTTCCGCATTGCCGTATACTTCATACACTTTGCGCGCACAATGCAATGCGATTAACTCCGCTATACTGCGGTCATAATCGTTCTTTTCGCTGAATTTTGGAATATAATAGAATGTTGAAATGATATGCTTTGAGTTCGCAGGAACAGAGAAGTATTGCAACTTAGCAGGAGCATACTCTATTGTTTTTGCCTGCTTGTCAGCCTCATCGTAATAAGACTTATGTATAGTACCATTTGGGTAAGTTTGCCAATACCTATCCGCCCATTGCTTTTTCTTTTGACATTCATCTACCCATTTGGTGTACTCATTCTGAAACTCCTTTTCAGAGATAATCGTTACATCTACTTCTGACAATGGCATTGTTAGTCCATCACCATTGTATATTGCCACGGGCTTTTGACATGTACCTCGTGTCCAGCGACAGAATTGCACAGGATAATCAGGATGGCCTTCATGTATGATGGTATGCAGTGGGCGTGTCCATTCTTCCATACGCAAAGTATGAATACGCAAAAAGTCAATTGGCAAAGGTATTGTTCCTGTTTGCTTGTCATTATTGTTAACGACTGCTCCCATCTCTGCCTTCTTATAAAGCAACTTATGTATAGGAGCAATCATTAACATTTCATTTGCGGCTTCGGCAAGGTGTTGTTTAATGTAACTATACACAGGCTTAACCTCGTCAATTTGGTCGCCGCCTGCTAACAGTGTAGCACTTGACGACGGACCAAAAGGAGAGTATTCCTCCATTTTAACAATAACAAGATTTGTGATTTCCTTGCCGAGCATGATTATTTCAGATTAGGGAATTTAATATTCAACTCATTTGCCAACGCAAGTACTTGTGCGTTAGTCTTTGTCTCGTTGCTACTCTTGCCAAATACCTCTTTAAGGACGCGACGAGCCTCTTTCATGGTTGTCACATCTGGAAACTCTGTAACAGTTTCAATGACTACATCCTCTTGCGTAGGTGCATCATTCTCTACTTCGACCTCTTCGGTATTTGAAATCGTCTCATTTTCCATGTTTACAACTTCCTCTTCAGGAATTGGAGCGACCTCCTCTTCAGGAATTGGAGCGACCTCCTCTTTCTTATCGTCAGTCCAGAAACTTGGTTGCAACTGTCTGTTGAAATATTCATGTGACTCCAGTGCCTTTTGCAACTCGACATTATCTGTCGAAAAACTACAACCACGAACACCACTATTAGCATAAATTAGGTCCCAGCTGAACTCTACAGGAATGATGTTGTCGCCTACCTTAACGAGTATGCGCAACGCGGTCATTTTGGATTTATACTTCTTTAACATAGTCGTTGAAAATAAAAAAGTGTCAAGCGGGTTGCTACCCACCCGACACTTTATTAAACACTTTATACTACTTTACGCAGCGACGGTAACGATGCAATGAGCATTAGGATTCAAGACTGCCACACCAGCGGACTCGTTGAATACCACGATGTCACCATTCACGATAGCCAACTCACGGCCGTTGTAACTTTGCTTGCTAAGGTTTTCAATTTGGTACTTACGCAAGAATTGTGGGTCGATGATAATCAACTTGTCAGAGAAGCCGTACTCATCAAGAATCTCGTGGTGTGCGAGATTGATAGTACCAAAGTTGCTAACCATCTTGCTCCAAGTAATACCCATAATAACCTCAGTCTTAATCGCATCTTGCTGCTTAACCAGACCGTTCATCTTAGAGATTCGAGCAACAGCCTCAGAGCCCGCAAATGCAAAACGCTCTTTTGCACCAGAGTTGCCCATGAACACGAACTTAGTCATATCAACAATCTCTTTGTTGCCATCAGCAGCACCCGAACTCAAAGTATAGCTCTTGGTAATTTGACGAACGATACCACCAGTAGTATAGACATACTTCTTCTTGATAGGGTCATAAATCTTCGCCTTACGACCAAACAAGAAACTTGCCTCCATGCGACGGCGATAGTCGAACAAAGCCTCTTCCTCGATTTCTGTCAAGTCCCACTTAATCTCCTTATCTGCCATCTTCGCATAGTTCGAGATAGAGATTTGGAACATAAAGCGTTGGCAATAACCTTCAGTCTTATCTGGCAAAAACTCTACAGCAGGAGAGAGAACATCAGTTTCAGCAGCAGCGCGACCCATAGCGTAAATTACAGAATCCTTACTAATAGTTGGGATTGCGTAACCGCCTTGGACAGAAACAACTTGATTCTCATCACAGGTCACATTCAAAGTCTGCGCACTATCATCCTTACTGTATACATAAAGTACGAGAGGCTCATTGTCAGCACCAACTACTTCTGGAACATAGATAGTGTCTGTCACATCAAAGTTAGCATAATTGCTTACACCGATAGTCGCAACACAACCTTGCTTCTTTGAATTGGCAGTAGAAGGCAGAGTAAAGGTCAGAATCTTGTCGCTTACATCGCGAGAACTAATAGAGTAGTACTCATACTCAAACGACTTGATGTTCTTAGTTCCCACATAACGAAGAATAGTATCAAGTTGGTTTGCATAGGGACGAATCTGAACAATGTTTTGGTCCACATCATCCTTAATCAAATCAGGAGACCATTTACGATAATCCCAAGTCTCTAATGCACCACGCTCAGCAGTGGCAACTTGAACACCGCCTGGGGCGTTACCTCCAGCGTCTCCCTCTGCTGGTTTACCGCCACCATCAATTTGAGTGGCTACACCATCAGCACTAATCACTGCACCTGACACATCACCTACGCCAAGTACAATACACAAGCCCAGCATCAAAAAACCGAGCAAGCTAAAGCTCTTAAAAAACTTTTTCATTTTGTCTGTTGTTTGGTTAAAAAATAAATTTATTCATTATGGTTATCGTCTGCGTATTCCTTTGAGGAAGTCGGCTGTACCATTTGTTGCAGGTTGTTCTGGCTTATCTTTTTCCTGTACACTATTTGCAGTCATACCAGGGAGTCCACTGCCACCCATACGCTTATGTTCGGCTTCAATGGCTTCATTCTTACCCTCTGCTTTGCCTTGTTCGTGAGCACCCTCAATGTCGGCTTGGTAGTTGATAGCCTTGAAGTAACGGTCAAACATATCTTTCGTGAACTTACCGCGACTCATATTGTCAAGGTCGTCGTTCATCATCTTCCAGATAGCATCACTTTGCTCTTCGTCAAGTTTATTTTCTGTCGCCCATGATGTAAACAATTCAGCAGTTGCTGGCAAGTTTGTTTCAACCTCGCTCATCATCTTCTCATAGCGTTCGCGGTCTGCTTTACGAGCCTCACATGCTTTTTGATACTCGTCCCAACCCTCATCGCCTTCTTTAAGTCTGATTGCCTCATCGCCTTTGTGCTTAACAATTGCAGCAACCAATGGCATACCTTCCATATAATCAAGCAAAGCGGCAACCTCTTCGGGGTCTTCTTGATAACGACGCATCATTTTTTCGGTCATGCCCTTGTATTTATTGCTGCCCTCCTCTGCTTTTTCAAGGAGAGATAATGCATGACGGAAGTATTCTTGCTCATCTTCATCAAACTTTCCGTCTGGTACATTTGTGCGAATACGCTCAAAGAACACATCTCGTGGCATAGGCTCTGTAACAGGAGCACCGTTCTCATCTCGGGGAGTCACAGTTCCGCCATTAGCATCACCTTCACCGCCATCTCCTGCATTGTTGCCTTCGCCAGCGGCAGCTCCTGATTCCGTTGCAGCATTTGCAGCAGCTTCTTGTGCTTTTTTCTCTTCTTCTTGTGTCATAGTTTTATATATTGAAAATTTAACGCTGCAAAATTACTGCTCTTTTGGCATAATGACTGCGGTAAATGTGAGTGGAAATTGCGGTAAATGTAACTTTTTTAGCGGCAGTTACATATATTCTTGTATATGTGGATTTTTTTATGTAATTTTGCAGTAGATTTCAAATTAGATATTGCTCCGTAAAGTCAGAACGCACCTACAACCACCATCTACGACAGTTACATTTTGTGGACGCGGTGGATAAACTATGGAAGGAAACCTCTTCTTCTCGCCCAAATCTTAAGAAACTTTGTGCAGCAGCCGCATCATCGGGTGCACCACAATTCTACATTACTCCCAAGCAGGCTCTTGAAAAATATTGTGAGTGGAAACGCACTCACACATTCAGTGCATCTTCTTCCGAAACAAGACAGATGTATCTTTGTATATTTAGCAAATACGAGGAAGCATATAAGGCAAGCAAAGGAATGGAGTTTAAGTACTCTTTGATGCAGGATGTTCTTGACAGCCCAGCCCCATCATTCTACATTAGTCCATCTGCTGCTGTCGCATTCTATTATAGGGCGATGGCATACAAACGCACACTCGCACGCAAATGATATATCTACTTGTTATAATATCATTGTTGCTATTTATTGTCATGCAACCAGAAGCTATGATAGCTTGCGGCGTATCTGATACAAGTCTCGCAAACGCATTTCGCTATGTCTTTATGCACGCTTCATGGCTACACCTGTTGATTAACTGCGTATCATTGTTACTACTATGGATTCCAGTAAAACGCATTTACTGTATTCGGTATAATACAAATACCTACTGGCTATCTGTCTTTGTTTATGCGTCTGCCATTTTGGCAGGTTTGGCATGCGCAGTTGATGTTCCGACTGTCGGAATGTCAGGTTGTGTGTTCTTCTTGCTCGGTGTTGTGCTTATGCTGAACCCCACTATGCGACAACTTCGCAATTACATATGGGTCGCATTGTGTACAATCGTGCAACTATTCTTCGGCAAATCTAATGTACCACTACACCTATTCGCTTTTGTAGAGGGTTGTATCTATATATGTATGCGCGAGTTCCTATATCAATACACGCACAAGACAGGTTTATTTTCCGCGAATGAGAATGAGTGCTGATGAAATAATATTACTCAATACCGAACGCAACAAAGAGCGTTCTCGTAGATATGACCCTATCACAGGAGAAGGGTGTGATTCTTGTGAGCGTGTATCATTCTCTGCGCTGGAACTCGGTTGGTATGATTACCAAGTTCCATTTGATTGCTATGATGAAAAAATCTTTCAAGACCTTAGAGAATGTGGCTTCTCGATACGCACATATCTCCATCGTCTTGGGCTACGCTACACGAGATACAACTTGGAATCTGTGCGCCGTGAGATTATACGCGCACGAAACAGGCATGACTTTGAGTTTACCGCTGCCTCATTCTTTTACATAAAGGATAAAGACCCGCACAAAGTTAAGCCTATCCTCTTCCGCCTCAACCGCGGTCAAAGGCGATTACTCAAACTTATATACAAGTACGATAAGGCTGGGCAGCCTGTTCGTATTATCATATGCAAACGAAGACAAGTAGGTTTTTCTACGCTCATTCAATTATTTATGGCGTGGAAGCAACTATTTGTACTTAACTCTGCACGCTCACAGGTTATTGCCCATGTGGAAAATACATCTCGTATCGTGCGTGGTATGTACTCTTTGATGATTAGTCGCTTACCTGCGTGGCTATTTAACCTACCAGACAATACCAAGTTGCGACTATCTCCATTCGAGAAATCTAACAAAACGCTTGTTGTACGAGAGATAGGTTGCCGCATCTCTATTGGTTCGTCAGAGAAACCTGATAACCTTGCAGGTGATGATGTATCAATGGTTCACTATTCAGAGGTCGGACTATTCAAGTCCACAACGAACATTAAACCTGAACAGTTGATTCAAACCGTTAACTCTGGTGTAGCATATGCACCAAATACATATATCTTCTACGAATCAACTGCGCGTGGTGTAGGTAACTTCTTCCATTCTGAATGGCTGCGTTCTGAGGCCGGAGAGTCTGCTTTTGTTTCATTCTTCTCTCCGTGGTATGACAAAGATGATGATGTACTACCTATAGATGATTACCGAAAGTTCATTGCATCAATGACAGATTATGAGCATTGGCAATTTGAACAAGGTGCTACATTGGAGGGTATAGCATGGTATCGTGCTGCATCTAAAGGACAGCCTGATAAATGGAGATGGAAATCAGAGCAGCCTACTACCGCAACCGAAGCGTTCCAATCTACAGGACACAGACTATATCCGCAAGATGATGTTGAACGCTTGCGTAAAGGATGTATTAAGCCTGCATTTGAGGGAGAAATATATGGAAAGAAGAATTTTGGAGACGAGGCAACAGAGAATATCGTTTTCAAACCAGAGCGCGGTGGTGCACTCAAAGTGTGGTTTATGCCAGACAAGGACCAGGCACGACAATGCAACGACAGGTATGTTGTTGTAGTGGATATTGGTGGCACATCAGACCACTCCGACCGCTCTGTTATTTGTGTGATAGACCGATTTGATATGACTCATGGTGGAGTTCCGATTGTCGTGGCAGAATGGTGTGGGCATATAGACCATTACCTGCTTGCATGGAAAGCTGTGCAAATTGCTACAGCGTATGACAATGCACTTCTTGTCATTGAGTCTAATACGCTTGAAACAGAACAGACAGAAGGAGACCACTTTGAGTTTGTGCTTGATGAAATTGCATATCATTACGACAACCTTTATTGTCGTGTTGATGCAGAGAAGATTGCCATGGGATTCGAACCTAAGTGGGGATTCCACACGAATAAATCTACAAAGCGAATGGTATGCGACCATCAGAAGAAAGCCCTTAGAGAAAACATGTATATAGAAACATGCGTTGATGCTGCCAATGAGCACGACTATATGGAGGTAAAGAAGAATGGTGCTCTCGGCGCAGTCGATGGCCAGCACGATGACCGTCACATTACTCGCGCCATTGGCGTATGGGTATGCTACGATTACCTCAATGCACCACGAAAGGTAGAGCCACGCACTGCAAAAGCACAATCTCTGAATAAAGTATATGGAGAATCAACAATATAAATCAGAAATAGTATGACAAAAAAAGAATTTAGACAAGCCATAGTAGAAAAATGGCTCTTGGTAAAAGTGTTTTTCCAATTGAAGATGGATGGTATTAGATTATCATTGGCCATCTTTATGTGCAATGCCCTACAAAAGGCTCGTAACAAACGCTTCTATGTTATTAAGAACGCACAAGACAAACTTATTTGGGTTTGCAATGATGACATTGACCAAATGAAGAAGCCACGCCGTGTGCGAAAACTGATTAAAGGAAAGGTACGAGAGATTAAGGTAACTATGTTACCCAAACACATCTCGCATCTTGACATTATGAAGCAAAGTTTATACTACACTCCATCATCGTGGAATAATTCCGATGGGCTGACTCCATCAGAGCGTTTAGAAAAACGACAAAGTTGGCTGAAGTATATGGAGCGTATTCGCATGAATCGCCTATTTGGTAAGTTGGAAGCAAAAAAATGAACCGAGATTGGGTTATAACAACTAAAGGCAAAGTCGTTAGGCGCGATAAAGTCAAGAAATCTGACTGTGTAGAAGAGCAAGTACATGGGCGCAACAATAGTTTTCCCGATAAAGAGGCCGCATACGCATGCCGCGATGCAATTATTGATGAATTGCCTATCGCATTTATGGATACTGTAACACCTGCGCAAGATAATACTGATATGCCACGCACAAAAATAGTAACACAAGACGACTTTAGAGAGATGATTCGTAAAGAAGTCATCGAACGCATCGGTATCTTTTGGCAGGAATGGGCTAAATTGCCTCCGAAAGATAAGTGCGACCTATACTACAAGATGTTTGCATACGCATACTCAAAAGCACCTGTGGAAAAAGCAACAGATGCCGACGCATTATCTCGTAAATCAGACCGAAAGAAGGAATCTGACGCAGAGCGCATACATGAAGGTCTGCCTATGGACACAAATTTTGAAGATGAGTAATAAAGTATGTTAAGTATAACAATAATTTCAAAAGCGTTATGAATTTTGGACAAGCGATTGAAGCCCTTAAACAGGGCAAGAAGGTAACCCGCAAAGGGTGGAACGGAAAAGGAATGTTCCTTTGGTTAAAACCAAGTACAGTAATTAAAGAGGACTGGTGTAAGGACGACATGCTAAAGAATCTTGTACATGAGAATGGAGGAGAAATTCTTGCCCTCGGTACTATCTGCATGTACACTCACGATGCGACTGGGCGCAAAGCTATCTTAACAGGATGGCTCGCTTCTCAATCAGACATGTTGTCAGAAGACTGGGAACTTGTCGAGTAGGTTGCGATTTCGCATCTGTAAGTTAGCGAAAATGCCTGTAATGTGATAGAAAATAATCATATTGCAGGCATTTTTCTTGTTTATATAGTTTTTTTATTGTACCTTTGTCGCCGCAATTGAGAAGATGGTGACAATATTAGGTCGCAGAATTATATCGTAAGTTCCACTATTGTTTCACAAGACATAATCCATCTACCATATCTTGCTGTATTTCAAAAGACTACTACTGAATACGAGAAGACTTAGGTTCATCCTTGGTTCGTCCTTGGTTTCTCCTTGGTCTTTAGCCCGAGCTATACTGGGACGGTACAAGGGAAAGAAATCTTAATAAAAAGCCTTTTTGATAACACATCATACTATCGGCTATCTGCCTCCCCTGCCAAATGCCTCTGTCAATTTCCTTTACACCCCTTTGTAAAGTTTCTTTACACTCTCTCACAAGTGCCAAAATGTCACATCGCTGATAATCAACACCTTTCGTATTTTGGCACGCCCTTTGAATAGTATATTGCAGAACAAAATCAATCAATATGTTAAAGCAATATACTATCCTTCTTCTCT
>JAEIGA010012865.1_pt1 | contig 12727 bp, 10 predicted proteins | sample 9270691 | NCBI WGS metagenome assembly JAEIGA01 (sample SAMN17057246, study PRJNA624740) | gut metagenome | biome: biome; isolation source: fecal sample | host: Bos grunniens | place: China: Xizang | collected 2019 | reverse complement strand
GGCACATACAGCATTAATTGTTCCTTGATCGTTGTGAGGAGGATTACCTTTGAACTTATATACAAATTCAATGCATTTGTCGGTAATATTCTTTTTTCTCCACATATCAAGATTCAGAACAATGACTCCGCCATCGTTTATATATCTATGGCTATGGTTTAGGCCGATGTTTAGTATATAATATGGGTTTACGGTATCTTGGACTCCTGCAATAAGGCTGTCATTCATATTCAAAGAAAGTAAGTATTCCAATGAACCATTAATAACAGTATCGCTATCGACGTAAATAATTCTGTCTAAATCACAAAGACTGTCCAAAAATATTCGTCCATAAGCACTTCTGTTGAATTGTGTTTTTATATTTAACTTTTTTGTAAGTTTTTCCAGTTCGTGATATATTATCTCACGGTTGTATCTATGAACAATCTCTTCTATTCGCGAGCAATTTTCCTTATTTAATGAATTCGTAATGATATGAATAATAATGTTGTCAATCTCTTTGTTGTTCTCTAACAAAGATACTATGGATACTGCTGCGTGCTGTGCGTAACCGTCATCAAAAGAGTAAGCTACATTTAGGCTTTTACAATTCATATATTACTGTTTAATTGCTTTTTCAACAATGAATTCCAAACAATATATCCATTATCATTGGTATAGAATTCCTCTTTTAAAAGTTTGGAGTAGAATGATAGTATATGTACAAGATAACAAATTGTTATAGTTGTGCTTATATTGTACCTTTTTTTGAAAAGTTCAAGTCTTGGATATATTTCCTCTGCATTTAGTCTCTTTTCCAATATTAAAGTCTGTAGGAAATAATGTATCAAATCTATACGTGGCGGGAATGTTTTTGCTGCGAATTCAAAATCAAAAACTTCTATATTGTTATTCTCTATGTACATATTCCACGGGGTGAAGTCTCCGTGAGAAAAAGAGAACTCATAACAAGGTCTTGTACTATAATAATTTTCTATAAGAATGATACTTCGTTCAAATATATCTACTTCGCTTTTTTGTCTATTCCTTAATACAGATTTCAGATAAAGTACATCATTATAAAAATCACTTTCTTCAAAAGGGATATACTGTACCGTTTTTTTATGTATTTGATTAATAAATTCTATATGCTTCGTCGTCAGGCTGTGCGTGATCTTAGATAAGTTGCCTTTTTTTGTCGACTGAATGAATAGATAGCCATCATTGAATTTGTCGCAATACAGAACGCTCGGAACACCATTAATTCCTTTGCTCTTCAACCAATTAAGAATTTCAGCCTCTTGTTTAAAAAGGTTGTATATATTCTCTTTATCTGAAATTTTGCAATACCCTAGTATTTTCTTGCCGCAACTTATTTGTAACGTGCTTTTTTGTGACGAACTTGGTGTCCCTTCAAAAATTGCAAAATCAATCTCATTGGTGTTGAATATTTCGCACAGCAACTTGTGTATTTCTTTGTTGAGCCTGCAATGCAAAGTCTCGGCGTGTATAGCCCTGCGCACAAAGGCTATCCAATGCAGGTAGGGTAGTAACGATTTTACCATTTTTCCTTTTCTGCCGCTTGGCTGGTACAAGCTCATTGCTGTGCGCATACCACGAGCCGGCACAACCCAAAACTTGCCGTCTCTGTTCCCAAAGCGGTAGAACTTCTCTCCTCCTGTGAAATCGAGAATGTTATTCAATACGTTATCCCTCATTAGATTAATTGTGAAGCACCTTCTTTTCAACGATTCTCCATAGCTTGTCAAAAACGTATATACGTATTTTGTCAAGAAGTATACATACTATGAACACGGCTATGATGAATGCGATGATAACAGAGAAGAACATAACTCCCGAGAAATTATTGTATATGTTTTGTGCAATAGCTCTGTATTTGAGGTAAATGCATTCGTGTGAGTGTATCAAGTATACAGTCAGGCACGATACTGAAATCCAGTTTATAAGTTTGCTTTTAACATTAACTTTTGTAAAGAATAATAATAAGGCGAGTGCACCAACTATATTGAATGGACCTGTATATGCTAAACTGATAGAACTTAGCACACCGCAGTCCTTACCAAACATAATTGCTGGTAAAAAGCACATAAGTGTATTGCACAAGACACACAGGATATATATTGTAAGACACAACCACTTGTTGTAATTTTTGATATATAGACTGAAATATCGTGACAGCAGATATAGTCCTATAAAATGCAATGGGGAATATCCGCCGTTAAAGAAACCGCAAGATGTAAAAAAGGCGATAATCATTTCTACTGTCCAAAACATTATAAGGGCTCTTTTTAAAGTTTTGCGCTTGCTGTTCTCTATGAAAGGGTTCAGCATTGGAGCAATTATGTAAAGGACAAGATATGCCCATACAAACCAATAAGCATTGAGGTATAGCAGGAGGGATGATAAGATATTTATTCTGTTGAATTCCACTTCGCCAGTAATAAAGCATACTAAATAAACAGCTATAGAGAAGAACAGACATTGAAATATCAGGTTGCTTAGACTCTTCGTCTTGTATCTTATACCAAACCAACCCGAAATAAGAATGAAAACATTTACACCTACTATGCAAATATTTTCAGTCAATATTCGGAAGAATGCATTAGGTGGGTTATCGATTATCTCGCTGGTGCTTGGAGCACCGAATACCACATAATTGGCATGTACGCCCATTAGAAGAAGCATTGCAATAATCCGTAAAAGCTCTATGTTTGATTGTCGGTTCGTTAATATAGCCATTCTATCTTGTTTTTATTTTATTCTTTTCATCAGCAAATCCCGGTACTCACTTCCACGTTGTTCCCACAGGAATTGTTTTCCTGCATTTTTCGCCTTTTCACCGATAGATTTCCGTACCTCTTCATCCTTTAAACGTTCCATTGCTGCTGCAATGTCCGCAATAACCTGTTTGCGCGATGAACGCGGAATAACAACAGAATACTCATTAGAGAAGTAACGTGTATAGCCTGTGGTGTCCAAGCAGATAAGTGGCTTGCCCATTGCCATAGAGTCGAACGAAACGGTAACAGCACCCTCTTTAAGCGAGGCATTCACCACAACATCGGCACAGCCTATCAACCTATAGTACTCCTCCATTGGTACCTTGCCGGCAAACGTAACCTGTTCTTGTAAACCGTAGCCTTCTACAATGCCTTTCAGTCTCGCCTTGTCGTTTCCTTTGCCCACAATTGTAAGGTGCATACGTTTGTCTTTTGCGGCAACGCGGGCGAAGCTCTCTATTACAATGTCGAACCCGCGCCAAGCATCCAAACGCCCCACAGTTATAAAATCTATCCTGTTTTTGGTGTCATTTGTGGCTGTGCCGGCTTCAGGCAATGTTTCAACTGCAACGTCGGTAAAAAGCACGCTTTTATCGCGATATTTTGCAGGTATGAGGTCACGTGTTATTTCGGTCTTGCAAAGTATCAGGTCGGCATATCTGCAACGTTTTTTCAACCCATAATTCAATGGTAACATCTTTATTGCAGTACGGCGCATCCACTCAATTAGGCGGCTTTTGAGTGTGTAGTGCCTGCTGTATTCTGCCGGAATTGTCTCCAGCCCGCCTACAGGCCCCCAAACGAAAAATTGTTTCCTGCCATAGGTGCTCACCCTCCACAGCACATTGCCGTAGGTGAGGTGGTGGAACACCTTTATGTTATTCTCACGCATTGTGCGCTTTACAATGCGGTTGGTGCAGTATTGCCATATATTGTAGTATGTGCGCACGCCGCGCATCCCTTTTTTCCAGAATCTCGCCCATTTGGGCAGGTCGAAGTAGAGAAAGTGTATTCCGGCAAATTCGGGGCGTTCCGCTATCCACGGCTCAATAGTGCCACGGTTGCTCTCGCGTGTAAGCACCCAGAGTTCAAAGTATTTCGACATCTCCAATACCCAGTGCCAGCCAACGCCAATCTCGCTACCCAGCCCCGGCTCGCAGGCGTATGCAGAAATGAAGATTCTTGTTTTCTCTGTGGGCATATTATATACCTTTTTGTAATTTTAATGCACTTTTTCTCCTATGATATTTTCTTGCAATCCTATATAGAGGCGCTGTTATATTGGAGATTATTGCAAAAATGTATGGGTGCTTTATCGCGAATCGGACATATTTATTGCTGGACTTCTTGGCTTCAATCAGTTTAATGATTGCCACCTTTTCTTTAATTGAAGCAAACATCCCCAATAAATTTTTACAAGTAACATAATAGTATAAATCGGCTAGTAGGATTATACTATTCTTAATAGATGAATCTTTGTAAAGTGTATCTGATAAATGCAGGGCTCTATTTGTAGCAATTGTATTTGCAATTAAAATCTCTTTATCCCTGAAAAGATTGTCAGTCGTGTTTTCGTTGTTTTTTACATAGTGTATCAAAAGAATCGGTTGATATTGGACTTTTTGTGCATAATAGAACAACTTTATGGTCCAGTCGATATCTTCTAATCTGCAGTTTTCTTCAAATTCAATTCCTGATTTAATATAAAAATCCAGTTTTATGCAATGACGCCAAGGGGCAATGGCCCAACCATTCTGTTTTATATAATTTTCGGTGTCGGTAACGTCGTGGTACTTATAATTAAGCTGCAGATTGTTATGTTCGTAACCATTAAATTGAAATGCTGAATCACATATTAGGATGTCTATATCACTGTCCTTTACCGCCTCGTAGACCTGTTTAATGCTTTCGGGGTGATAGTAATCGTCTTGGTCAATGAAAAGAAAATATCTACCATTTGCTTCTTTTACACCTCGATTACGCGCACCTCCTTGTCTGAGATTGGTCTTATTTTCTATTATCCGCAAATTATCGTGTTTCTTTTTTTCCTCTTTTAGCCATTGGCGGGTGTCGTCTTTGCTGCAATCGTCAACACATATAACTTCGTAAAGATTCTTGTCCAATGGTTGGCTCCAAATGCTGTCAAGGCACTTTGGCAAGTTGTTCTTTATGCCGTTGTATACCGGTATGATAATAGATAAGAATGGTTGCGTATTCATTTATTTTAATCTTTTCAGGTTCTTCTTGTGCTGTTCGTTGAACACGTGGTTAAGTATTTCGTATACTGCTACTTCCGGTGTTGTTTCGTTAAGTACTTTTGTATAGCCCCTCTTGCCGGCAAGGTAGTCTATCTTTGTGTTTATGGTCTTTATTCCCTCTTCGTCAAGCTCCCGCTTGCGGGCAAGTATGGTTTCACTGCTGGCTGTGAGCAGAATGTTGTAGTCCAGTGTTGGAATGAATAACTTGCCCCACCAATATAGGAATTTAGGGCTAAGGTATATTCTCGAGCGGCGGCTATCGCAAATAATATCGGTATAATACCTGTCAAAAATTACAAGTCTTGTTATTCGTGTCACACTTTTTACCTTAACAAAGTAGCCGATTATATAGTCTATGGAGTAGTAACACAGGCGCAGGAAAGAGCTTGCCTTCCCGGTTTTCTTGCCCCTGTGCGGGTCGCTGTAGTTGCGGTCAACCTCTTTTTTAACGCCGGCTGAGTGGGCAACCTCGCCTAAATTCCCAAAAAGAGTGGGGCGGAAGTGATAATATTTGTGGGCAGTCCTGAACACGGGAGCAATGCGGCTGAGCAAAGTGTCAATTACCGTAGTCTTTCCACTGCCGTCGGGGCCGGTAAATCCTATGCTGAACCCGGTGTGGGAGCATAGGTAGTTCTTTATCCTGTGGTATTCGAAAGCGCAGAAATGCGCCAATGTTGCAATGGGGTTGTGCATTGCTGCACACAACAACATTCTTTTGCCGGAACGTTTGTCGCAATCCTCAATGCTTTTTGTGCCGAAAACCTTTTTTAGTTTCTCTTTTACAAGTGAACTTTCTGCAACAGCCTCTTTAACGTGTTTGTATTTTTCGGGGTATTCAGCTCCTACAGCGCGGTCGTACATATATTTGTCGAGAAACTCATACTCTTTATTTACGTGGTATATTTTTCCGTTGAATTCCCGATTCGCCAAGAACTCCTTTGCATTCAGCAATCGTATGCCAAACAAGGAGGTATTAAAGAAAAAATCAAATTGTACAATTTCTGTGTTGCTGTAATTGTCAATGCATCCACAGACCCAAGTATCAACTCTGTCGCTGTTAAGATAAGTTATGATTTTCCACTCGTTTTTCTCTAACAACGCAATAAGGTTCTTCTTGTTTTTTCTGTAGGCAGTACGTTCAATAATAATATCAATATCGCGGCTATTGTTCTTTTCGGGGAGTCCTTCGAAGTTGCGTAGTACTGCATATCCGCAGTTCGCGTTGAGGTAACCGAAAAACTCTGTTAATAGTTCTGCTGCTGTAGTCATTGAGGTGCTTTTCTGCCTTTTTATGGCTGATGATTTTATTTCTTTTTGAATATGTTGTGCTTTATCTTGTCAATGATATAAGCCGGGTTGTTATATATAGAACTTGCCAGTTTGCCTAAGAAAGTGAGTATACGCCCTTTCTTTAGGGAATAGTAACTTTGGCGCAAGGCGTCTGCAGCTTTGGCATCCTTTTCAAGCTTTTTCAGTTCTTTTGGGCTAAGACTCTCGCGAAACTCAATGAAGGTAAGTTCTTTTTCCCCCCTGCGCCGCAGTTTAAGGTTCTTCTTTATATGCCTCATACGCAGTATCATCCCAATGGAGTTGGCCGACATTGCGCTCTCGTGCTTGCGGTAGCGGTAGAGAGTTTCCGGTATCACAATAATAGCCTTTCCCTCTTTGTAAAGGTCGCTCATACGGGTCCACAAGTCGAGGTCCTCACAAAGGTCTTGGTAGCGTGGTTTGCCATTGGGGAAGCCTGTAATATTGTGGCCGCCAACGCTTAATGCAGCTTCTCTGTCATATATTGCCGATGTGAGCATAAATATCAGTTTTTCATTTTCTGCTTTTTTGAAGAACGCATCCTTGCTCGTTTCTCCAAGAAATATGCCGCCGTTAATCTTTTTGCCCGAACTGTTCATATATTCAGCGTAGCATCCGACTGCAATTAGGTCGTTGTCGGCACTTATAGTGTTATAGAGCTTTTTTATATAGTTGGGTTTGATGCAGTCATCGGCATCGACGAACATTATATATTTTGTTGTTGCATATCCTTCGGCAAATCTTCTTCCGGCGCAAAGACCGCCATTCTTTTCGAGCGTTACAACCTCATATTGCCGTGGGTGCTTTGCGAAGAAGTCTTCAACAATGGCAACACTGCTATCGGTGCTGCAGTCGTTGACAATGAGCAGGTGAAAATCCTGCATTGTCTGTGCGACAACACATTCGAGAGTCTCTTTTATATATTTCTCTGCGTTGTAAAGGCAAATAGCAAGGGTAAGGTTCGTCATTTGGGTTATCGTTTGTGTACTTTTGAGAGGGACTTTTTAGGGCTATCTAAAATGGAATTGAACGAGTGGCAATCCTTTTGCTTCAATAGTGCAACTCTATCCTATTGTTTTTTATATTGTAGCGGAATTGTTCTTTTTTTGTTGTTGACAAAACTTGTTTATCGCAACCCACACGGTGTGATTTGCATTTACGAATTGCATATTTTACTACTCTTGCTATCGGTAATTATTACCATTGGCAAGGCAAAATTATTCACTTTCGATGGGCGCGGGCAGGGGTGAGGTCTCTTCTTCATCATCTTCATTCTCATAAATCTCGGGATTATGTCTGTTTTCATAGAAATATCGTACACAGGTCATAACCATTGCAAACTCCCAAGCATACTGTATGTTGCTCCCCATTCCCCCGGCAATTCCGGCAAACATAAATATGCACCCGAGTGACCGGAACTTGTATGCACAGGAGAATGCGAATAAAAGAGATACTATATAGAATACAAAACCATAATCATCAAATAGTGTAGCTGTCTGTTCTGCAAAAGAATTGTTGTTTTTACCATAGTCTATACCATAACCTAACCAAGTTTCTTTTTTTGTAAAATCGGCATTTATTGAATTGATTATAGGTGAAATTCGTGCCGCAGCAGAACCGTCGGTTTCTTGTATATTCTCTTTTTCCATTGTTGTTGTTGCGTTTATAACGCTTGTGGCTCTATCCAACTGCTCAAATCCTGATGTTTGAATTATAGCATAGCCTACGACGATTATTGGAACAATATAGTACCAGTTGTATGCTCTAACAAAATATAGAGAAAAAAGTATAAGGCATACAAAAGCTGTTCCACTACCCATTGTGAGCATCATCCACAGGAACATTATAGATACCCATTTATGTTCGCCGCTGAAAAGTTCGATTAATGTAAATGGGCCTTCGTCGCGTTTGTATTCACAGCATTTTACGTATGAATAATAGAATACTAGCATAAATCGCCCGAACGTGCTGGGTTCCATAGAGAGGGACTGACAGCCAAGACCTCTATCGAGGATTTTCATCATATTTAGCGAAGGCATATAGCTTATACCAGCCAATAGAGCTATTTGTTGTATTATACAGAAAATGAAATATAGTGTTATAAACCACTTGCATATTCTTATAAAATGTTCAATGGTGAAGACCTTTTCAATAACAACAAGGTTGTAGAAACATACATACGTCACAACTAAAAGAACGGAATATAGATATGTGCTCCAGCGAAAAGTTTCGGGGTGGAAACTTGCCAAAACATATTGCAGCAGCAAATAAATAAATCCCCATATTAATGCCCGTGAAATTTTAAGTGTCGCAAAAAGTAATACAATAATTGAAGACACCATTAATGTCATCTTTATAGGTGCATTCATTCCAAAAGAATCTATTGGCATATAGTATATACCATATAGGATAATTAGAACTGTAGCAAAAAGTGTCAGTTTAGAATGTCCTTTAAATATATCAAACATCGTTTTTGTTCTATTTTCCAATCATAAATCTCAGCCTGCCGTTGAATAGGTAAACAAGCGGGTAAGTTAGCAGTACGCATACTGTAAAATAAAGTATTGTTGCTGGGCCTTCGAATATGTGGTGGTTAATTATATATTTGTCTAAAGTCATTATCACTTCCATTGTAATACTGTAGTGCGTGCACATTAATATAAGAGAGTTTACCCCCCAGTAACAACAAAAACGGGTGATAATATTTTTTGTAAATATGCTAAACAAGAACATAAACGCGAAGGCTGGTAGGGTGTTGCATAGTATACCATTTATATAGTGTATGCTGAATGGGGGCGCGACAATTAGCATAACGCTTATTCCAATAAGGAGTGTCGCTAAAACGAATAGGGCAATTTTGTTCATCTTTTGTATGTATTGCCCCCATATTTTTGCAATGATATATCCAAGTGCAATTATTGGCCAAGCATTAAATGCTTGTATATAAGGTCGTATTGGCGCGTCTATAAGTTTGTTAAGTTCACTGGTATCGCGTAATGGCAACCAGACATTGTTGTAGACATAATTTGCAGTCAATGTTATTAGCAGGAAAATTGCAGCAATCAGCAACTTCTTTTTGTTATTCCGTATAATAGCGAATATATATTCTCCCATTATAAGTACAGGAAGAAACCACAATGTTCCTATACCACGCAGAGTCAATGTTTTGTAAATGTCGCGCACCAAGATATCGCTTTCCATAAACCCAAATATAACCCATAGCATATCAAAAAGAATAATGAGTAGGCTGAACCATAGATAAGGTATTCCTAATTGTTTAATTCTTTTCTTTAAGAGCTCATCAGGCTTCATCCTTTTGTTGCTTATCCCTATTATCCACCCCGATGTTACATAAAAAGCTGTAATCATAAACATCCCAATCCACTCATTGAGCCAAAATGGTATTACCCCTTTCTCAAAATGCAGAAAAGCTATACATAGGATTGCCACTCCTTTGGTTGCATCAATATAATCCAATCTGTTGTTCATCCCCTTTAATCATATTTGTTTTTATACATAAGTACAAAAGTGGATAAGTCTTAAAATAAACAATTAAACATATTATGTTCTTCTGTCTATAATTTTCTAATTATATTGTAAAATATAAAAGTCAGTACATACATCCTCATTGAGAGCTTGGCTATCTGTTTGCCAAGCCATGAGTCATTGCTGTAGTGGTCAATGAAGTAGCAGCGTGACTTTCCCCAAGCCTTGAATCTTTTTACAGGGTCACCCTTGTCGCTTTTCACATGACGGTGTACAGCCTGTGCAGTGGCGAGGTAATACATCTTCTTACCGGCAATTTCTACCTGCCGTGACAGGATTGCCTCTTCGCAGTATAAAAAGACCTTTTCATCGAAGAATCCAATCTCCTTTATGAATGACATTCTCAGCATCAGGCAGCACCCGCTTATCTTGTGACAGTAGTGACTCTCCTTGTAGTTGTCAATGAAGTCGTATGCCTCGTTCTTCTGTTTCCTGTGCAGGATATCCTTTATCCAACCGAATGAACTGCGCCAGTTGCCGTCTTTCCCCATCGGGCTCTGGTGTATTCCGTCAGCACCGATGATGTCACTTCCGCAGACAACAATCTCCTCATCGCTCTGCATCTTCTCGGCGAGCTTCAACAGATAGTCGTTTTGCGGGAACTCCATGTCGGGGTTCGCGATGAGTGCATATTCATATCCCTTTTCAGCTGCATAACGCAATCCCACATTATTGCCGGCATTGTAGCCTCTGTTCTCGTTGTTCGCGATGAAAGTGCATCCCTCCTCTTTGCAGACGCTTTCAACGGCTTTGCGGTCATCCTCGCGCGAACAGTTGTCTACAACAACAATCTCTGCCTCAACGCCTTTTTGCTGCTTCAGGAAACCTATACATTTGCGACAGTCGGCACTGCTGTTATAGTTGAGTATGATAACACCTACTTTCATTGTTTGAGTATCTCTTCGTACAGATCAACATAATCGTTAAAACGTGCGTTCATATCATAATTCTTTGACTTTTCGATACAAGCGCAACTATAATATTCCTTCCCTTTTTCCAAAACTGTGAATATCCCTTTTTTTAATTCTTCATAATTGCCCTTTTCTACTACAATTCCTGTGTCTTCATTGATGCTTTCTGGCGAGCCACCAGTGCGGTATGTTACAATAGGGGTGCCGCAAGCAAGTGATTCTAAATTGACAGTTGGAAAGTTTTCCTCTATGGTTGGGTTTGCAAAAACGTCGGCTGCGGTATAAATTTCTGCAAGTTCCTTTTGATTTGTTGTGCGTTTGTATGCAATAATCTTTTCGTTGTTAACCTCTTCTTGCGATATTCCAACAAGAATTATTTGATAATTCTCAGGAATGTCGTTAGCGAGTCTTTGGAAGTCGGAAAGTCCTTTTCTCTTGGACCAAGTTCCTGCAACCCCCAGTATTATTCTTTTGTTGCGGCTTTTAAGCTTGTAATATAATTCTCCTGTGGTGGGCTTGAATACATCGAGATTAATTCCATTATTGATGACAATAGTTCTGTAATCTGACAAGAAACTCATATGGGTGAGTTCCTTCAACCAGATGGAAGGTGTAACAATGGTCATATTTTTTATTGCCGTAAAAAGTCGTTTCCTTCTTCTCCAGTTAAATGCTGAAAAGTCGAAAAACCAACTTTTGGGCATATATTCAATTTGTGGACATTTGCCGCAACCTGTTTTCCATTTGTTGCAGTTGGCATAATCGAAATATATGCACCTTCCAGTAAAGGCCCAGCAGTCGTGGAATGTCCAAACAATAGGCTTGTCTATTTTTTTGAGATACCTGAATAGAATACCAATGTTTACATACCAGCCCACTAAGTCGTGCAGGTGTATTATGTCTGGGTCAATTTTCTTTATTTTCCTTATAAGTTCATATGTTGCCAATACAGAACCATAATCCTGCAGGTCTGTAATCCACGAGAAATATCTATGTAACGTGTGTTCTGTTCTTGTACCGAGGTAGTGATGAAACTTATCCTCTCTCTTCTGCAAAAGGCTCATTCTTGTCTTTTTGGAGATAGTCCAGGCTTCATACCCTCTTTCTCTAGTAGTCTTGGCAATGTTCAGCATTATATTTCCCGTACTGAACATGTCTGTCATGTTGATTTGCAGAACTTTCATTTCTTCTTATTGAATTTGTAATGACAGAAGATGTCAAATATAGTTGAATTGGCAAGAAACAACTGTTTAGTAAACTTGAGCAGAAATATCTTTGGTGTATAATACTGCACGATATAAGATTTGTGTTTTGCCTTTATTTCTTTTATGATCTTGATTCTGGTTTCCTTTTCTCTATTGTTTTTGTATAACGAATAGATACTGCGCATCAGCATAAGTGCTCCACACCTTAATGACTTGTCACTTGGAGCAAATTCCCATTTATCAGCAATTGCCTGATTCTTTTTAATATATTCGGTGAACAAAAGATATTCGCTTTCGTGCGAATTATATCTTTGTGTCAGGCTGGAGGCTTGCATCATGTAGTGATAATTAGAGCCACTTGTAAAAGTTATTGTGTTGCAGTGAAGTATATAGTCAAGCATAAACAGCAGATCCTCTGAGTATGCAATCTGTTCATTGAATCTTATATTGAATCTGCTTACAATATTTCTGTTATACAGTTTTGCAACGGTATATCCATATTCAAAAATCTCTTTATCATCGAAAGCTTTTTGAATATCGGTTCCTGTAAGCAGAAACTCCTCAAATTCAATTCTATTTATGCAATTTTCATTATGATGTTGTTTCAGTCCTTGAATTATTAGTGTACATTCTTCTTCGGTGATGTTCTTATAAAGTTGTTCTAGATATCCCGGGTCCACATAATCATCGGCATCAATAAATGTAATCCACTCACCGTT
>JAEIGA010012864.1_pt1 | contig 12727 bp, 7 predicted proteins | sample 9270691 | NCBI WGS metagenome assembly JAEIGA01 (sample SAMN17057246, study PRJNA624740) | gut metagenome | biome: biome; isolation source: fecal sample | host: Bos grunniens | place: China: Xizang | collected 2019 | reverse complement strand
GCCTCGACTGCAGTCACGGCCTTGATCTTCTCACCGTCCTTCTCGACTTCTGTGACAGTGTATCCTGTAAAGAGTGTTATGTTCTCTTCAGCCAGGATCACGTTCATCTTCTTGTCATCCTGATAATGGTGAGCGCCACGGGCATTTCCGATTCTGTCCGGTCCGATCTCATTGAGAAGGTAGCCCAGAGACGGATATGGATCGATGTTGATCTGACCTCCAAGACCTACACGCACTTCCGACGAGTTGTTTCCTCCGAGGATGTAACGGTCCTGAATCAGAGCCACCTTGCAACCGAGACGGGATGCTGCAAGAGCCGCACACATTCCTGAAATTCCGGCACCGACAACAACGAAATCATAATGTCCCTTATCCTCTACCGGAGTCGGAAGAAGTTCTGCACGAAGAGCCTTATAATCTTCCAGAGTATTGCCCGGAGCCTCATCTGCCGTAGTGAGAAGGATTGCATCACAACGAGCATCAAGTCCCATCACATCATGAAGAGCGATCTCATGCTCACCTGCTGCAAGGTCATAAGTCGCACCCTTCTGCCAGTACCATGCAGCGCGCTCTGCACGTGTAGCACCCTCGCAACCGATTCCGAACTCAGCAGCATCAGTCACTCCGTCCACTTTTACCTGGAATATTCCAGGAGTCTTGCCTTCAGACCAGAATGCGGTCCAATTCTTAGTACGTACCCATAGAGTATATTTTCCCGCCTTCTCAATGTTCACCTTAGTCATAGGGTCACATGTAATCTGTTTGCCGATTCCATGAGCCAGAAGATAACTTGAACCCATCTGAAGCACAAACTGTTGCTCGACAGTCCAGCCGCCAAGCTTATCAAACCTGGTGGCAAGAAGAAGGACTGAATTTGATTTATCGATCTTTGCCATAATATTATTGGTTATTAACTTTCAGAATCCAGAGCACACCACGTACTCATTCAAGATGTAAATATACATTTTATTTACACACATTCTGACATATTACTGGAAATATTGACTAACTTTGAAGAAAATGAAAGTACTATGAAAAAGATAATTTTCCTGTGCCACGGCAATATATGCAGAAGCCCTATGGCAGAATATGTAATGAAGGACCTGGTCAGCAAGGCAGGACTGGCAGACGAGTTCGAAATCAACTCCGGAGCTGTTTCTGAGGAGGAAATCGGCAATCCGATCTATCCGCCCGCACAGAGAAAACTGCGCGAAAAGGGTGTTCGGTTCGGCCTGCACAGCGCCCACAGGATCACTCCTTCGGAATTCAACGAGAAGGATCTGGTGATTGTGATGGACCGCTCGAACCTTCGCTGGCTGTCGAGAATCATCAAGGATTACGAGACCGCTGAAGCCGGAGCATCGCTCGAAGGATCAGGAATAAAGGGCAAGGTGCATATGATGATGGAGTTTGCCGGCGAGAACAGGGATGTAGCGGACCCATGGTACACGGGAGATTTCGAGGCAACATACCGTGATGTCACTGCCGGATGTTCAGCCTTGCTGGATATGTTGAAATAACTGTCATAAAGATATGGAGAAGGACGAAATTTTTGAATTGGCGGAGAGATATGTGGAGTCCACGAGGAGATCGGTGTTTTTGACGGGAAAGGCTGGAACTGGAAAAACGACGTTTCTTAAACATATCACACATACAACAAGCAAAAGATTTGTGGTGCTGGCCCCCACTGGCGTAGCCGCCATAAATGCGGGAGGCAGCACCATCCATTCTTTTTTCCAGCTGCCGCTCTGTCCCTATCTTCCGGATGTAAAGGAGCTCATTACGGAGTATCAGATGCCGGAAAGGTACAGAAGCCTCAGAAAAGAAAGAATCAGGATCATCCGCACATTGGATCTTCTGATCATCGACGAGATATCGATGGTCAGAGCAGACCTGCTCGATGCCGTAGACATGACCCTGAGAAAGTACAGGCACAATGACAAGCCGTTCGGAGGAGTCCAGCTGCTTATGATAGGAGATGCCCAGCAGCTCTCCCCTGTCGTAAAGGAAAATGAAAGACAACACATTTCACAGGTGTACCAGTCACCATATTTCTTTCATTCCAAGGCTCTCCAACAGCTGCCATACTTCACAATAGAACTACAGAAGGTCTATCGCCAGCAGGATGCGGATTTCCTGAACATTCTGAACGGAATACGAGAGAACAATCCTGACGCGAGGATCCTGCAGGCTCTCAACACTCGAGTCAATGCATATCAGGACGATGACGACGTGATCCGTCTGACCACCCACAATGCTCAGGCTGACAAGGTCAACACCATGAAGCTGGACGAGCTTCCGGGTGAAGCCACAACCTTCGGAGCAGAAATCGAGGGAGAATTTCCGGAGAACAGCTACCCCGCAGACGAAGTGCTTTCGCTCAAGAAAGGAGCTCAGGTGATGTTCATCCGAAACGATTCCGAGGCGGGCTTCTATAATGGAAAGATAGGAAAGGTTACTGAAATCAAGGCTGACGGCCAGGTTATAGTGACCGATTCGGACGGACTGGAAATCAATGTAAGTCCTGCAGAATGGATCAACTCGCAGTATGTACTGGACGAAGAATCAGGTGAAATCCAGCAGAGCGTGGTGGGAACATTCAAGCAGCTGCCCCTCAGGATTGCATGGGCGATCACAATTCATAAAAGTCAGGGACTGACCTTTGACAAGGTAATAATCGATGCGGGATCCGCCTTCGCATTTGGTCAGGTATATGTGGCCCTGTCAAGATGCCGTACCCTTGAGGGAATATCTCTGGAATCCCCTATCAGGGCGACTTCGATATATTCGGACCTGAATGTCGCAGACTTCAACGATTGTATTCAGGCAGGGGCACAGACAGTCCGTGAGAGGCTTGAATATGAGGAGCGAGGCTGTATATTTGACATATACAGGGAGATATTTGACTTAGAGCCTGTCTGCGGGAATCTCGCATGGTTAAGAAAGACCTGGAGAGAGAAGCTTCAGGAAATCTATGAGCCGGAATATGTCGAAATGCTGAAGTGGACCGACACAATGGATCAGGCCAAAAAGACGGCTGAAACATTCAGAGCACAGATTTCGCGCATTCAGGCTGCCATGATGGAAGATGACTCTTTCCTAAACGAAAGACTCACCAAGGCCGCGACTTATTTTCATCCGACAATCGAGCAGCTGAGAGGATTCTGCTCCGGACTGGGCAGTCTTGAGGTGGACAACAAGGAAGTAGCCAAGAAGGTCAAGGAGGCATTGGATGAGCTTCTCACAGGTCTTGATATTTTATGCTGTGCCCTGCAGATGTTCATGAACGGAAAATTTACTTTAAGGGAGTATAACAGGTCCAGGACGGAATGTCTGCTTGAGGACAGGAGCAAGACAAAGACAAGAAGGCTGAAGAAGATAGTGAAAGACTCGGACGAGCCGGGAACAGTCAACGAGGAATTGAGAGAGAAGCTTATGGAATGGAGGACGGCACGCTTCAAGAAGGACAATATACCGGCGTATATGGTCATGCACCAGAGCACCCTTATGACAATTGCCTCAATAATACCGAAGACCAAAACAGAGCTTATGCGCATCAAAGGCTTCGGTGAGGAACGCTTCAGAAAATACGGAGAGGAAATACTGGCTATCACTTCCGAATTCTGACACAGGTGTCAGTAAGTCCGGAATAGAAAAGAGGCTGACTCGTCGAGTCAGCCTCATGCTTTCATGCTATCTGTGAGGGAATGGTCCCGGAGCGGGAGCCGCATAACCTCTTGTAATCATAAGCAATCTGTCAGGGTAGTTTGTGATGATTGCATCGACTCCGAGATCAACCATACGCTGGAGATCCTCAGGTTTGTCAGGAGTCCAAGGAACGATCTTCATTCCCTTCTCACGGCACTTCTTTACAAGCTGTTCGTCAACGATTGTGTAGTGAGGGCTCAACCACTCTGGAACGAACTTAAGCTTTGCCATTGCCGCTTCAAAGTCTGTGCATTTCTGGTCAATAAGGTATGAATATTTGAGCTCAGGATACTTTTCCTTCATGAAATTGAGGGTTCTGTGATCGAAGCACTGCACAACGAGTCTGTCATCAAGATGCTTTGAAATGAGAACCTTTGCACAGGCATCTGCAAGGTCGTGATAGATCGGCCAATTGATGCCTTCGCCATCACCAGCCTTTGACTTCACCTCGATATTGTATCTTACAGGAGAATATCCCATCTTCTTGGTATAGCCCTCGACAAAGTCGATAAGCTCGTCAAGAGTAGGCTTGCGTGTAGGAACGCATGTTCTCTCAGGCCAGTCAGGGTTAGCCTTGCTGCCGACATCATACTTAGCGATTTCCTCATAAGTCTTTGTGAAAAGATACTCCTTAGGGTCGCCTTTCTTAACCTCGCTTCCGTCAGGACGGGTAGCATAACGAGGATGGAAGTAAGCATCATGTGAAACTACAACCACTCCGTCCTTGCTGAGCTGAAGATCGAGCTCGAGAGTATTGATTCCCATATCAAGAGCGTTCTTCATAGCCTCGATAGTGTTCTCAGGCATGAGTCCCATACCACCTCTGTGGCCCTGTACATCGATGTAGTCGGACATATTCACTGTATGTACCCATTTCTGACCGAAACGGCTCTCTAGAGCAACTGTAACGGTCTTCGCATACTGACTTGGAGTAGCAGCAAAATAATGTACATTATGACGAGGGAACTTATATGGCTTGATCTCATTGTATCTGCCCTTGAATGCAGCGTAGAGCTCCTTGATATAATATGGAGAGAGTTCCTCTACCTGCTCCATCTTACCCATAGGCTTGCCATCCTCGAACCACTCTACCTTCCACTCCTTGTCATAGTCCCATACGTTAACGATCACACTGTTAGGATGCATAGGAGCCTGACCAGGCTTGAAGACTTCCACCTGATAGTCCTTAGACCTGCCTACCGGCTTATAATACCACTCAAGTCTTCCGTCCTGTTTTGTATATACCTTATATCCCTTAGGGGTTCCGTCAGTACAATAATATGTATCCCACCAAGAGCCACACAATGCAGCAACATTATGCTCTACGATGTTATCACCGAAATCCGCATTAAGGCAGATGTGAGAATGTCCAGTGATGAAGATAGTCTTATGACCTCTTACAAGGTCAAGCATAAGGTTGGCGTTGATGATAGGAGTGTCAAGGAATTCCTTCTTGAGTGTCGAGTGCTGTGCAACATACACATCAGCATCCTGAGGAACGAACTTCATGATGTTCTTCACCCAAGCAAGAACATGGTCTGCATAACCCTCGTCATACTTCTTGTTTGTCTTGTAGATGATGTTGTCAACAACAATGACGATGTCCTTTCCGAGGAAGAATGCATAGTTCTCAGGACCCATTTCTTCTCTGAACTTTGCTCCTGTCTCATAATCCCCCTTTGCATAACGGTCATGATCATGGTTACCTATGATAGGATATACAGGGACTCCCGTACGCACGATTGCCTTCTTATATTTGTCGAAGAACTCAAGAACATCCCAGCAGGTGTCACCAAGAGCAAGACCTACAGTCTGTCCCTTGAGAATCTTGCCAGTCTGAGTGAGATCATCGATAGGATCAGCTGCGAAGATTGCATGATGCTCATCTGTCTTTGTCTGGATGTCACCGATTCCGAGGATGTTGTAGTTCACACCGTCGCCGGTCTTGACGAGGTCGAAATCAAACTTTGAGCAGCCTTCTGCAACCCTGTAATAAGCAGGTACACCAGTGCTCCAGTCTGCTGTATAGCCTGACGGAGTGATGATGAACACAAAGTCCGCATCGTCCTTGATGTCAAATGAGAACTTTCCGTTCTTCTTGGTCTGAGTGAAGTTCTCACCGTCAGTCACGATAACTCCCGAGAGCATTTCCTCTCCGCTGTGAACGCATCCTGTAACCTTGCGGGCATCAGCAATACCTGCTGCCACAAGGAAAGATGCCAAAATAATCGCGATTCTTTTCATATATAAATTTATTTATTGTTTCCAGCTTTCTTGATTTCAGATGTATAGATGATAGGATAGTCAAGCTTGTCCGCATCAAGCACGAATACCTGGTACTCCTTACCACCTTCATAAACTCTGACAACGATATGTCCCCAAGGCTTGAACTTGCTCCAGAGTTCCTCTCCGAGCTTGTGCTTTGGCTGATCTACTGTGATATAGAACTCGCCCTTTGCAGGCCATACCATATGGTCTGTCATTCTTGCCATTGTAGAAGGCACAGGATGGTTCTGGCTTCTTGCATCGATGATCATCACATCCGGAGAAACTGTATTGAGGAAGAAACCGTTGCAGGTGTCATAATAGCCATGATGATTAGCCTTGGCTACATCCACCTTACCGCACACCTTTGCAACAGGAGTTTCCATATCTCTATCCTTTGACTTATAGAGACTCTCCCAGTTTCCACCACTGAGGTCACCACCATTATAGTATCTGAAATCACCGTAGATAAGACGGATGGCGCATGAATTCACATTCTCATCGAAAAGTTTAGGGTCGCCCTTATACTGCTTTTCAGCCTTTGTACCCTTACCTGTCCAGACCTGTCCGTTTGCAGCGAGATTGCGGATCTCGAATTTCTTCGAATATGGCTTAGGATTCTTGACCATCTTGATCTGGTTCAATGCACCAACCTTGAACTGCTCCATCTCCATTCCCTGACCCATCTGATACTCGACGAACTTATGATACTCCTCCATGAATCCCTTGTTTGCAGAAGACACTTTCTTCTTTGAAGGGAAATCATATTTCGGATAACCTCTGTCAAGAAGCTTGTTATATCCGACAAGTTCACCCACGAGAGTGATTCCAGAAAGGCCGTAGCCGTTAGTTCCTGGAAGCATCTCAAGCATTGCACCCATATGGTCGTCATGGAAATGGGTAATCATAGCATAGTCAACCTTGCCATTTCCGGGAACCTGTTCGAGGACCTTTTTCATATAGATCGACTGCCACTCGCCGGCACGCTTGGAATTGTCCGGATGCTGCTTGTCCTTGACCTTACCGTTATCACCGGCATCGATCATGAGGGTTGTACCGTCAGGCATCACGATAAAAGTAGCGTCCCCCCTACCGGTCGCGATAGTATGGATATCCATATAGCCTTCCTGCCATTTCGGAAGATATTCCTGAGCAGCTGCAGACCAGCAGAACGCCAGTGCAAGAGATAGAGAAACGAGAATCCTTTTCACCTTCTTAATGTTTTAATGTTATATCCTACAAAGATATAAAAAAAGTCGGCACGGAGTACACTCCGCGCCGACTGATTAAGATATAGAAAGGTTATTCTGTAACAACCTTGATTACTGGGCTTGTTCCTACAGCTCCAGCAAGACGGCATGTACCACCGTTAGGCTTGCCCAACGCACCTTTACCCTGTGCCTGGTCATCAGCAAGACAAAGCATACGGAACTGAACGCTGCTTACAGGTGCCGAATAAGTCACAGTGCAATTCACATGAACGTTAGTCTTACCGTCTGCGTTCATCATGACGTTGTACTGAACCTTCTCACCTGCCTGGGTTGTACCCTCCTGAGTAGCAAATGCAGGCTTCCACTCGCCACCGTCAAGATACTCGACTCTCCACCACTTCATACCAGTAGCAGAAGTTCTTGTGATGTAGTCAATGTTAACCTTGGTACCAGCAGGATATGTCTGACCGTCATGAGCCTCGAAGAGCCAGTAGTCACCAGGCCATGCACCGGTTGCAGTAGGGTGACCAGTTTCTCCACAATGCTGCTTAACCTTGTTACCGGTATCAATAACTGTCTTGTCTACCTGAACATAAGTGATCTTACCTTTACCCTTGACATTAGCGTTGATATACAAGCCATTGTCTCCTGGTGTCTTGTAAGTACCTGTAAATGTGTTCTGATATCCATCATCAACCATGTTAGCAGCTGTAAACAACCACTCTACATGGAGAGGAGCCTGCTTCTGAACTACATAGAGAACAGTCTCAAGACCTTCCTCCTCGTTCTTGAGGATCACCTTACCTGTACGAGCCTCACCTGGGCTTGCTGCAACAGCGATCTCGAGAGGCTTGACCTCTACCAATGCCTTAGTCTCTACAGCAGGAACGATAGTGATCCAGTCTGCCTCAGATACTGCAGTGAACTCAACGTTAGTCTGAACCTCAACTGTATAGTTACCAGCCTCAGGAGTTACATCAAAGTAGTTACCGCCAACAACACTGATGAATGGTGAAAGGATAGAACCAGCAGCACCCTGAACAACCTCGACGTCGATTACTGACATACCTGCGTTAAGAGTGAGCTTACCCTTTCTGAGCGCGCCTGTTGCATTTGCATCAGTTGCAGTTACAGTTACTGTTGTCTCCTCGTTAGCATTACCTCTTTCAGGAGTGAATGTGTACCAGCTGTCGTTTGAAGTAAGAACCCAAGCCTCAGAAGAAGTGAATGTGAATGTTCCCTGTGATCCTGCAGCACCCTCAAGAGCAACATGCTTAGCAGACATAGTAACATCAGCGAGGTCACCGACGTTAGTACCGAGAACCTCGATTCTGAGCTCAGCCTGGTCGTCACCGGTCATACGTGCTGTACCACCGTTTCTTGCAGAAAGTGCACCACCCTTGGATGGATCAGACTGCCAGTTAGCCATACAACGGTAACGGATCTTGAGTGAAGTCATAGCGTTCTTCACCTTGAACGAACCACCTACTGGTGCATTTGCGTTCTGCATAGCGTTGGTATACTCTACTGTCTCACCAGTTTCCTCGGAAGTCAATACAGTACCTACAGGCTTCCACTCCTCACCATCAAGGTACTCCATCATCCAGTACTTGTGACCTGTTGCAGAAACACGACCCATGAAGTTGATGCTGAGCAATGTATTGGCAGGGATGACAGCAGGAACCTCATAGAGCCAGTAGTCACCTGGCCAAGCACCTGTCACATAAGGGTCACCTGTACCACCGATTACGCGAGTGAACTTGCTTGTAAGGTTGCTCTCGTCAGCGATAACGAAACTGAATGAACCAAGTCCCTCGTCAGAAGGCACCTTGTTGTTAACCTCCCAATTAGACTTGTAAGGCTCCTCTGCCTGTCTTCCGTTGAAACGCCATACTGCAGGAAGACCATAAAGTTCCTGAGTACCAGCCTGGAAGATAGTAAGAGTATCGGCAACTGTTGCGTCACCCACCATGCGGATAGCTACCTTGGCATTTCTTGGAGGAAGAAGAGTAGACTCTGCAACCTTGATATAGAGTGAATCCTCAGCCTCAGGCTGCTCTGCAGCAAGAGTGATCCAAGAGCCGTTAGCGTTTGAATCGTCGCTGATTGTGTTGAGCTCGATCTCAACGTTTCTCTCGACCTTGAGTTTGAGAAGAGTTTCAGTAAATCCGAGTGTGAAAGAATTCTCAGATGCCTTTACGAACTCGCCGCGTGGTCCCTGAGTAACTGTGAAGACTGTTGTCTGAGCCTCACCGTCAACCATGAGTGTGAAGACAGCCTCACGGCCCTCAGTAGAATTGTTAGCATCGATAACGAAGCAGAACTGACCGTCACCCTCACCCTTGTTAGGGAAAGCCTTCAACCAGTCATACTGCTCGGCAGCAACAAGCTCCCAAGACTTGTTCGATCTTACCGTAAACACCTTCGCGCTGGCCTTATCAACCTTTTCGTAGGTTACGGAATAACTCACATGATCCCCTTCGATATTGAAATAAGGATCAGCTGGCGTTTCCTGTACACAGGCAGAAGCTCCGACTGCTGCAAGAAACATTATACCAAGTTTATAAATATTCTTTAACATAATTTCTGATATTATGATTCAGGTTGTGGCGATTATTTCTGATATACATGCTCAGAACGTGATCCGCCGTTAAGAGCCTTATAGCTCCACCAAAGAGGTGTATGCATTGTGTTAGGGCCACCCATTCTCTCAAGAGCAATGTTCATGTTTGTAGAGTTGGATGTACGCACTGTCATAGGATACTGGAATCTTGTTGGCATCTCATGATCGTTGGCAATAGTACCGGAAGCGATAGAAATGATAGGATACTCATTTCTTCTCCACTCGTTGTAAGCCTCGAATCCGATCCAGAAGAGTGAAAGCCACTTCTGGCTGAGAACAAGTTCCTCAACTGTTGCAAATGGTGAAGTGCCGGCTGCTACTGCATCGTAAGATGCGAAAGAAGCCTTGAGAAGAGTAGCGATTGCATCATCATTGAATGATACAGGCTGCTCATCAGCTGCCACCTCATTGTACTCTGACCAAGCAGACCAGGTCTGTACGCTTGCCTTTACTGCCTCCTCATAGTAGTACTTGGCATTCTTAGGCATTGAGAGCTTGCCCTTGAGAACACCCTCGGCATAGATGAAGAGGAGCTCAGAATACTCCATGATACGTGAAGGAGCATTGTTTCTGTTAAGAGTGTTTGTGTTAAGATGAGTTGCATCCTTGTCAACCAATGGAAGATCAGAGTCTGCTGATCCCGGAACTGTACCCTTCCAAACCTTTCCGTTCTTAAGACCAAATACAGAAAGTCTTGGGTCTGCATAGTTCTTCTCAGCATCATACATCATATTTACAACCTCCTCAGAAAGCTTGTAGTTCTTGAAGTTGTCAGCTGTCACGTTACCTGTAGCGAAATATGACTGATATGGGTCAACACCAGCGTAAGGAATCACTGCCTGCTCCTCGATAGACTCGAATACAGGGTATTCTGCAGGGTTGTTCACCATCTCCTGGATCTTTGTCCAAGCTGTAGGATCAGCGTTGCTGATACGGTTGAGGAGTCTGATCTTCAATGAGTTTGCGAACTTGATCCACTTCTTGCAATCGTCACCATACATTGTGTCGAGCTTGCCGTATGAAGGCTTAGGCTCTTCCTTGAGGATCGAGATAGCATACTCGAGATCCGCGAAAATATATCCGAATACATCCTGCTGAGAATCGAAAGCCGGAGTCTTAAGACCTTCAGACGGACCCTTGTAAGCCTCAGTATAAGGGATGTCACCATACAAAGAAACGAGGTTTGAAAGGTGGTATGCCTTGAAGATGTAACCGAGGGCCTCATAATATGGATCCTCATGCTTCTGAGCTGTAGTGATCATATGATATGCATCATAACCATATCTTGCAGGATCATCCCACATGCTCTGGAAATGAGACTCAGTGACGTTCCACTGATGGATATAAGCGGTAGAAGTATAGTTCTTCGTATTTGCGAACTGTCCTGAGATAGGACCTGCGTAAGTGTAAGTAAAATTGACAGCCCACTTACCTGTAGAGTAGAATATCGGTTCAAACAAGTTGTACGCCTGAACGGTACCGACTGTGTTCTTGTTAGGGTTGGTGTTGATCTGCTCAAACTTTCCGGTACAAGATACAAGGCCGAGTCCAAGAACCGCCGCTGTGATAATATGTTTAATGTATCTCATGATTAGAATTTCAATTTAAGGTTAAATCCAAAACCTCTTGTCATCGGATAAGATCCAGCCTCAGCACCTCTGAGCATGTTTGTTCCTTCCATTGTACCTGCCTCAGGATCGAAGAAAGGATAGTTTGTAATACAGAAGAGGTTGGTAGCGTAAGCTGCGAGTGAAACGCCCTGAAGGACATTCTGGCGAGCCATGAGTGCCTTAGGGAAGTTGTACTCGAGACGAAGCTCTCTCATCTTGAGGAATGAAGTATCGTATGTGTATGCTTCAAGGTTGTAGCGGTTAGCTGCGTAATCCTTGTAGTAGTTGTAGATGTTCTCTGTTACAGTCTGGTTGATCTTGTAGATGTTGTTTCCTTCCTCGTCAGTACCAACGAAGTTTACACCCTCTGCAACAAGACCGTCGTTACGACCTGGCATTGTGTTCATAAGGTGACCCTTCTGACCGAGGATGGCAGCAGTAACCGAGTAAGTGTCACCACCGAGCTGAGCAGAGAATGACATGCTGAGTGTGAGGTCCTTCCAGCGGAGTGAAGTCGAAAGACCACCTGTCCAATCCGGATTGATGTTACCCACACAACGTGTTTCAGATGTAGCAACCATGTAACCGTTCTTCTCATTGATTACATACATGCCAGAGCAGTCAACCTTGTTACCGTCAGCATCGAGGTAATATGATCCTGCAGGAGCCTTCTCCATGAGCTTAGCACCCCAGATCTCACCCATCTGACGACCGATATAGTTGTAAACGTAGAATGCGCTACCGAATGCAGTACCGTAAGTGGTTCTATGTGGCTCGTTAGGATCCCATCCATCATACATCTCCTTAAGGACACCGATGTTACGTGCAGCATTCACATTGATGCTCCAGTTCCAGTTCTTTGTTCTTACAGGAACGAAAGTGAATGCAAGCTCGATACCCTTGTTACGGATAAGACCGATGTTCTCAGTATAGTACTTTGCACCTGACATGTAGTCGTTTGTAACGTCATAGATCTGGTTAGTCACGTCTGACTGGTAGAGAGCAACGTCAGCACCGATTCTGTTGTCAAGGAACTTAGCCTCGAGACCAACTTCCCAGGTTTCTACGTTCTCAGGACAGATGTTAGGGTCAGGAATAGTTGCACCAGGACGGAATCCGCCAGGGAAATCAGTTGCAGTATAGTACTGGTCGAGAGCATATGGATCTGTATCCCTACCTACGTTAGCCCATGATCCGCGAAGCTTGAAGAATGTGAACCAAGGAGCCTTCTCCTGGAGGTTGAGAATTCTGTCAAGCATAACGCTGGCACTTACTGAAGGATAGAAGAATGACCAGTTACCTCTTGAAAG
>JAEIGA010012863.1_pt1 | contig 12727 bp, 12 predicted proteins | sample 9270691 | NCBI WGS metagenome assembly JAEIGA01 (sample SAMN17057246, study PRJNA624740) | gut metagenome | biome: biome; isolation source: fecal sample | host: Bos grunniens | place: China: Xizang | collected 2019 | reverse complement strand
TGTTTCCTAACCTTGGGGTGGTTGATGGGATTCGAACCCACGACATTCAGAACCACAATCTGACGCTCTAACCAGCTGAACTACAACCACCATGTATCTTTGATTTCTCAAAGTGTTGCAAAGGTATAACCTTTTTTGTTACTATGCAAGTTTTATCGGCTCTTTTTTTAAGAGATATCTGTTATGAACTGTTAAATAGCTGCAATTGTGCGCTGATATCCTCTTTTTTCTCTACCTTTATAAAAAATTGAAAGAAATGAAACACGTACAATTATCGATATCCCTTCTTTTGGCAATGTTCCTTCTTATTCCGGCAGAAGCAATCTCCCAGAAGCAGAACAAGAAAGACAAAATCGAGCAGCCCGAATATCCGGGAGGCCTGAGTGCACTTCACAAGTTTATCCAATCCGAAATACGTTATCCCGATGAAGCGAGGCGCAATAACGAAATGGGTGAGGTTCTCGTGGGCTTCACTGTCGGCATTGACGGGCATTTGACAGGTGTGCGTGTACTACGTTCCGTCTCAAAATCACTCAACGAGGAGGCTGTGCGTGTCGTCAGCAAGACCGGTTACTGGTATCCCGGAAAAAAGAACGGAAAGCCGGTACGTTTCGAAATGTCAATACCTATAAACTTCAAGGTCTTCTTTGAACATGACAGGTTCGTGAACGAAGAAGGAGACGGCTCAACGGTAACAGAAGATGTCCTGAAGGAGATTTTCTAACCGACAAGGATATGAAGCTTCATATTTTCAATCCCGAAAACGATCTCGCGCTTGCCGATGGAGGTGCAAACTATAGCCCTCCGCCGGCAGCGTTGCGTATTGCCTACGACCTTGCTTCGTTGCCTCTTTGGTTTGCAGACAGGGATAATGCAGTGTTTTTGCCCGATACTGTTCATGCAGCTTATTGTGCATCACATTCTGCAGTTTTCGCACTGGCAACACCGTACAGCGACTCTTTAAAGGAAAATATAACTGCTATACGTCCATGGGGATGGAGTCCTCAGATGAAGCGTCGTCTCAAAGCTATGGGCTTTGCCGACAATATCCTTCCTGCTGATGAAAAGATAAGCAAGCTTCGCGAGTTGTCAAATCGCAAAACAGCAATTCATCTGTTGGAAACTCTTAGGGAACGCGGAACAGATACTCCAGATATACCTCTTTATCTTACATCTCCCGAAAATGTCGCTGCCTTTGTCAGGAGCATGCCATGCAGCGTTGTAAAAGCTCCTTGGTCGGGTAGCGGAAAGGGCATTATGTGGGGCTTGGGCCATGTGGAAGTCCCTTTAGAGAATTTCTACAAAGGTATCATAAAGCGTCAGGGCGGGGTTGTGTGCGAGCGTTATTTGGATTCGATACAGGAGTTTGCCATGGAGTTCCTCGCATCTGACGAAGGGGTCTCCTTTGCCGGCTATTCTCTTTTTGAGTCGGAAAAAGGAGGCTATTCGGGAAACCTGCTTGCGCCTGATGCCCGATTGGAGCAAACCCTCTCACAGCATATCCCTCTTGAAAACATAAGGAATCTCCGTGAGACTCTTCTTGACGTGCTATCCTCCTTGCTGAGCGGCTCAGGATACAACGGCTATCTTGGCGTAGATATGATGATATATCGTGATGCAGTTGGGAAAGTACGCCTTAATCCTTGCATGGAGATTAACCTGCGCATGAATATGGGTGTGGCTGCACGTTTGATATACGACCGCCATGTCCTCCCTGGCAAACGCGGACATTTCTCTGTGAAGTTCCACAAGAAGCCGGGTGATGCGTTAAATGAACATGTACATAATACAGCCGAATATCCGGCCGTGTTCGATAGCGGCCGCATTTCGAGCGGTTACCTCTCTTTGTCTCCTGTCGGCCCGGAGAGCAGATACATGGCATATATTGTTGTTGATGAATGAGAATGCTTGTTAATATAGCATATATTCTTCTGCCCGCAGATATGCATTGTCATAAATATTCATTATCTTCGCGTAAACGACAAAAACGGATTACTCTATATGAACACAATTATCAGGGAACGAGTGGAAAGAATGCGTGCATATATGCGTGCAAACGGTTTCAATGCTTTTGTAGTTGTCAGCAGCGACCCGCATAGCAGCGAGTATGTTGCCGACTGCTGGAAATCACGTGAGTGGATATCGGGCTTCGACGGTTCTGCAGGAACAGCAGTAATTACTCTTGACAACGCACTCCTATGGACCGATTCGCGATACTGGCTGGCAGCCGAAAAGGCTCTTGAGGGCACCGGGTACCAGCTGATGAAAGATGGGGACGGCGTGACACCCTCTATTGTGGAGTGGCTATGTGCAAACCTTAATGCAGGCGATGTGGTTGCTGTTGACGGAACAGTATGCTCTGTAGTTGAAACCAATGCCTGGCGAGGCCCGTTTTCTGTAAAAGGTATAAAGCTTGAATTTGCGAAAGACCCGTTCGACGAGCTTTGGACCGGACGTCCGTCGCTTCCTCTTGGTGAAGTGCAGATTATGCCGGAGGAGATTGCCGGTGAGTCGGCAAGGAACAAGTTGGCCCGTTTGCGTGCGGCTCTTGAGGCAGAAGAGGTTGAAGGAATGCTTGTGACCATGCTCGACGAGGTAGCATGGCTCACAAATCTGCGCGGTTGTGATGTAGAGTACAATCCGGTTGCAGTTTCGTACATGATTGTAACTCTCGACAAGGCAGTCCTGTATATCGATGAGAGAAAACTGACAGAAGACGTGCTCAAATATTTGGCAGCTCAAGGTATATCGGTTGCCGGTTATGGCGATGTGTGGCAAGCTCTTAAAGAGTATGACAAGGCTACGATTCTCATGCAGCCATCAAAATGCAGTGTTGCAGCAGCGATGGCAGTTCCTGCAGAAAGGGCTATCTTCCGCAGCGATTCTCCTGTTGCGAAGATGAAAGCCGTCAAGAACGCTGTGGAGATTGAAGGCTTCAGACGTTCCATGCTCAGCGAGGGTGTGGCAATGGTAAAATTGCTCAAATGGCTTAAGCCCGCTGTTGAGCAAGGAGGCATAACTGAAATAGACGTAGATAAGAAGCTTACCGAACTGCGCTCGGTTGACAACTCGTTCAAAGGGCTTAGTTTCGCTACCATAGCAGCCTATGGCCCTAATGCAGCAATCGTGCATTATGAGCCGACACCGGCCGAACATTCAGTGCTCGAACCTAAAGGTTTCCTGTTGCTCGACTGCGGAGGACAATACCTGTGCGGAACAACAGACGTTACCCGAACCATTGCATTGGGCGAGCTTACAGATGAAGAGAAGGCCGATTATACAAGAGTGCTCCGAGGACATATATCGCTTGCAATGGCAAAGTTCCCCAAAGGTACTTGCGGCACTCAGCTCGATGTTCTTGCACGTCAATGGCTATGGCAGTCGGGCGAAAACTATCTGCATGGTACAGGGCATGGAGTAGGGCACTTCCTCAATGTTCATGAGGGGCCTCATCAGATACGCATGAACAATATGCCTGCACATCTGCTGCCGGGCATGACAGTCACTAACGAGCCGGGCCTGTACAAGGCCGGCCGTCATGGCATCCGCATAGAGAATACAATGCTTGTAAATGAGTTCTGCGAAACGGAATTCGGCTCTTTCTATGGCCTTGAACCGCTTACCCTATGCCCGATAGATACAACACCCGTCGTTCCTGAATTGCTCGGTGACGAGGCGCGTTGCTATCTAAACCGTTATCATGCAATGGTATTCGAGATGCTTTCTCCGTATCTTGCCGGTGATGAACTTGAGTTCCTGAAAGATGCCTGCAAGGCTATTTGAGAAACGTGTATGTTATGAACAGGCTTTTCCTTTTCGCACTGCTGTCGCTGCTTGTCTCTTGCGTTACGCAAGAGAAGGTTCAGCATGCTACGCTCATAGCGCATGCCGGCGGTGCGGTAGGAGACTCCTTATATACAAACTCCCGTGAGTCTCTCGACTCGGCATTGGCAAAGGGCTACAAGTATATTGAGCTCGACTTGCAGTTCACAAGCGACAGCGTGCTTGTAGCAGCCCATTCATGGGAGGAGTTCAACAAGTGGACCGGCTTTCCAAAAGATGGCAGCAAGGCTCCACGGCTCGACGATTTCAAGAAACGTCTAATTCATGGCCGATACACCCCCTTGACTGCTGCAGAGATAAACAGTTTCTTTACGCAGCACGACTCTTTGTTTCTTGTAACCGACAAGGTGTCCGACCCAGCGGTGCTTGCCGAATATTTCCCTGAACTGAAGGAACGTATGGTTGTAGAGGCTTTCTGTTACGACCATTACACAAAGTTGCGCCGCGAGGGCTATCATCTGGTTCTCTATTCATGCATGGCAACAGACCTCGGCAGTGCGCTTGTGAAGAATCTTCTTTTCGACAAGCTGTTCAAAGGCGAACGCATCGAATGGGTTGCTTTGCATACAAGCGGTCTCGATTACGGCATGTTCAGGTTTCTTAATAGAGTAAGACGTTTCAATCTGGCACTTTTTACTGTCGATAGCCTTGATGAGATAGATGAGAAGTTCCGCAAAAGGGCCAGGCTCATTTATACGAACAAGCTATTGCCGGCAAGCAATTGATGTGCAAAGTCAGTAGCTGTAGAATTGTTCAACTGCTCCTGTGAATCTCTTTATCGGAGTCTCGCGAAGCGATGAGGGGCTGAATAGGGTTGAATAGAGTTTATTCCTCGCTTTCGGGGGTATGCAGTATGAGCGTGGTTGCTCCAAGAGTAATTATGGCACCGTCCTCGATAAGCAGCCTTTCCCTGTTGCCCAGTATCCGGTTCATCACGAATGTACCTGTTACGCTCTGGTTGTCGCGTATGGTATATGTCAGTTCGCCATTGTAACCGCGTTTCACGTTTATTATGCAGTGACGGCGGTCCATGCTGGGGTCGCTTGTCTCAATAGGGTGGGAGATTACCGTTCCCTTGTTGTATCGGCCGAACATGTTGTCACCTTCGGAAAGAGGAATCACCTGCTTGTAGCAGAATGTGTTCTCAATTACAACGATATGCCCGAAATCTTCGGTCTGTATATCCTCGTCATTATCTCCAATGCGTATCGTAAAGCTTTTGCGGCAATGCTCGCATTCGAATACAAGCGACTGACCCTCTTTGTAAGAGGATGCGTCAAAGTCTATGGCATGGTCGCATTTGGGGCAGATAATCTTGCTCATTGATATTGTCAGCGTTTTAGAACCCACGCATCGGGGAATGTCTTCTTTATTCGTGCAAGAGCAATGTTGGCATCCTTTTCGTTGCTGAAGCTCTCTACTGCAATACGGAATCTGCGGTCACCCTCGACTACGCTGTATTCAGTATCCATCTTGTGTGACAGTTCCTTGATTGCACGCTGCGCACCCTTGGCACTCGGCATGCTTCCTACTATAATGTGGAATGTTGCACCATCTTCGGCCCTTACAGCTTCGGCTTCATTGATTGGAGCTGCATCGGCAGGCTCTGCTGCTGATACCTCTTCTTCTGCAGCAAACGGTTTCGCTGTTTCAGCAGAAACAACCTCCTCTGCGGTTATGATTTTTTCTGTAGCCGTGTCTGCTACAGGCGCAATCTCACAACTGCTCTCCTTTGTAAATGTCAATGGCGCTTCAACCATAAAGGAAGAGGGCCCCTTGCTCTTTGGCGCAATGCCTGTAAACGAAGCCTGCATTCCTGGGTCGTATGCACTGTCGCTTACCGGTGTCACGAAGAAGAATGCCAGAATTATAGCAGCAGCTGCTGCGACATATCTGCCGAAGTCGTGTCTCTTTATAACAATGTCCTTCTTTTCGCATTGGCTGAGCAATGGCATCACAAGAGGCTCGAAACCGAAGTTCTTAGGGTCATCTATGCCGTTGCTTCCCGGCTCAAAGGCTATTTCGCCGTTTATGTTCATGGAAAAAGTGCCGAGCTCCCCAAAACGGAATGTTCCTTTTCGGGAAAGAGAATGGCGCAGTCTTGCAATATCCTTTTCAAGGAGGTTGCAGGCATCTTCATACGACAGGGTAGTGTCATTGAGATATTCCGACAGAAGAAGCGCATCGTCAACGGTAACCTGCGGGTTGAATCCCAAAGTGCGGTGCGGAGGCATGAAAATCTGCTCCTCTGCGTTATACGAAGCCGATACATCATGGGCGAGGAATGCTCCCATGCCTGGCATTATCACGCAGTTATGACGTGCTACTAATCGGGTTATGTTGCTTATCAATTTTTCCACGAAGCAAATTTAGTAAAAAAATGGATGTTCAGCTAGCTTTCTTCTCAAAAAAAATCTGTCAGGAACAAATATATTCTCAGTATGCTGCAATACCTCTGTTTATGTTTATATTTGCATATTGTATGTGTAATTTTAGTAAAAATGAAAAAACGGTTTATATTTTTTATAATACTATTCTTTGTAGGCGTTTCACCAATAGCAGTAATGGGTTCTGTTTCCGGAATAGGGTTATATGTGACCGATGAGCAGGAACTTATTGAAGAAGGCAACAGAATTCTTGAGGACATCAAGGAACTGGAGTGTCGTGTTGCCGAGTCGGAAACTGCTGAGGAGATAAAAGAGATAAAGGAGAGAATGGAGCGTTTGCTGAAGAGCACATACAAGAAATACGAAAAGGACATAGTGCGCATTGTTGAAAAAGGCAAGAACGGTTGCGAGGAACTGAAGCACCTGTTCAACGATATTGAAAAGGCAATGCGCTCATTTGCAAAGACAGTAAAAGACAAACTTGTTTCACTCTCCTTGTCATAACATCTATTCTAAATAGTCATGCTATTTCGTAAGAAAGTAAAGAATAGTTTGGAGATAAAAATCATCCGCAGAGCCTCGGACTCTGCGGATGATTTTATATAATTATACAGGTTAGCCGGAGTACTCTCCTTACTATAACATCTTTCTTTTTTTAGTTGTCAAAAGTGAAACTATTGTTAAAATGCATCCCTTTCTGTTAAATAGACCGAAAAAACGGCTTGAAATTCTCTTGTGTTCTGTTTGATTCAATATATTTGTTGCAGAAAACATCTATGGCAGTTTCTCTTTATAGGGGAAGTGACTGTTAATTTTTGTTCTTTAATTAACAAAAATCGGTTTGAATTATGAAAATGGTATTAAGAACAATTGCTATAGGCTTTGCAGCAATAGCCTTTGGCGTTACAGTTGCAGCCGCAACTGTTTATTTCATTGCAAACAATGATGCTGTTTCGAGTGAACAGAACTGTGGTAAAGTGCAGAATCCGTTTATTACAAAAGCAGCATACAGCGATGCGTCCTTCAAGCATGTTGACCTTACTGATGCAGCCGAAAAGTCGGTTCATGCTGTTGTCCATATAAAATCAACGCAAAACAGCAAGACCCGCACGATACGCCGTGCGCCGGATATCTATGATTTCTTCTTTGGTGACGGCACCGGCAGGGAGCAGACAATCAGAACGCAGCCACGTGTCGGTTTCGGCTCCGGCGTCATCCTTTCGAAGGACGGTTATATTGTTACCAATAATCATGTTATTGCCGACGCAGATGAAATAACCGTTACTTTGAACGACAATCGTACCTTGCAGGCGCGCTTTATCGGTGCAGACGAGAAAACCGACCTGGCTCTCATAAAGATAGAGAGCGAGAGCGACCTTGATTTTCTTCCTGTAGGCGACAGTGACGCTCTCAAGGTTGGCGAATGGGTACTGGCGGTAGGAAATCCTTTTAATCTTACATCCACGGTAACTGCCGGAATTGTAAGTGCGAAAGCGCGTTCATTGGGAGTATATAACGGTGGCATAGAGTCGTTCATCCAGACCGATGCGGCAATAAACCAAGGCAACAGCGGCGGTGCTCTTGTAAATGCAAAAGGAGAACTGGTAGGTATAAATGCCGTGCTCTCTTCTCCTACAGGCTCTTATGCCGGATATGGATTTGCGATTCCCGTATCAATTATGACAAAAGTCGTTTCCGACCTTAAGGAGTTCGGTACTGTGCAGCGTGCGGTACTTGGCATCATGGGCGGTACTGTAACATCGGAACTCAATGAAGAAAAAGAACTGGGAACCGTTGACGGAGTATATGTCAGCGAAGTGCTGGCAGACGGTGCCGCGGCTGCAGCCGGCATTCAATCGGGTGATGTAATTATCGGGCTCGACGGAAAGGGTGTGAAGAGCATGGCGCAGATGCAGGAGATGCTTGTTACTCATCTTCCGGGCGACAAGGTTACAGTAAAGCTGCTCCGTGACAGAAAAGAAAAAGAGATTGTGGTTGAACTTAAGAATGTCCAGGGCAATACCGGCGTCGTGAAGAATGTTGACCTTGATCTTCTTGGTGCAGAATTCAAGGAGATTGGCGACAAGGAGAAGAAGAACTACAACATAGCCTACGGACTCAAAATAGTCTCTGTTTCCAAAGGACTGTTCAAGGATGCCGGCATAGGTGAAGGCGCGATAATACTGAAGATCAACGGCACACCAATGAAAAGCATTGACGACCTGCAGAAGTGTGTGAAGCAGGCTAATGCGTCAAGTGAGCAGGTTCTGTTCATGACCTGCATTACACCATCGGGCCGCAAGGCGTATTATTCTGTAGGCCTCTCGCAGGAATAGTGTTTCAAAAAATCTTTAGCCTCGCTGCATATGTCTCTTGCGTTGACATATGCAGCGAGGCTTTGTTTTGCATTGTGCCTTTTCTGCTCATTTCCCATGAGGGTAGGGCAACGGAATTTCATTGAGTTATAAATATTAAAATATTTTAATAGATAAGTGCGGATATCGGGTAAAAAATACTACTTTTGTAAATTGTTAATTTTAGGGTGATATTGGAATATGCATTCCCGGAATTAAAAGTGATATTTGCATTGTCGAAAGCAATAAACAATAAACATATATGGAAAATAAGATTCAGGAATTGACCGAAAAGCTCTATGCCGAGGGTGTAGAGAAAGGACAGGCAGAAGCAGAGCGCATTGTCGAAGAGGCTAAGGCCAAGGCGGCAGATGTAATAAAGAAGGCCCAGGCCGAAGCGGAGGCTATTGTGGCTGCTGCAAAGAAGGCAGCAGGCGAACTTGACGCTAATACACGTTCTGAAATCAAGCTTTACGGAGCGCAGGCTGTAGGTGCATTGAAGTCTGAGGCCGCGACAATAGTTACAGACACTATTGTGAAGGCTGCTGTCAAGGATGCTCTCGCCGGTGACACCATGAAGGCTCTTCTTGTGAAGATAGCTGAACGCTGGAGCGCAGATGAACCTGTTGTGATTTCGGCTCAGGAGGCAGATGAACTCAAGGCCTATTTTGCGAAGAACGCAAAGTCGCTTCTTGACAAAGGCGTGGAAATCAAGCAGGTGAACGGTATCAGGACATCGTTCTCAATTGCTCCGGCCGACGGTTCATACAAAGTTAATTTCGGTGAGGGTGAATTTGAAGCTTATTTCAAGGCTTTCTTGCGTCCTCAGATGGTAGAACTCCTATTTTCTTAATCAATGAGCAGCTATTATTGCCAAATTGCAGGATTGCCCGAAGTAGCGTTCGACGGAAGCAAGCTGCAGTTCTCGGTACAGCAGTTCAAGGATGAGATATATCCTTCCTTGTCTCCTGCCGATGCCCGTTGCATCGATCTCTTCTTCCTGGCCCGTGACAATGCCAATATTCTGGAGCTGTTGCGCAAGGGCGAGAATGCAAGGATTATGCAGTGCGGTTGCTATACAGCAGAGGAGCTGCAGGAAATAATATCGTCGGCAAAAGAGGGTGACAAGCCTTTGGAAGGTGTTCCGCAATATCTGCACCGCTTCCTCGTGAGCTATTTCGAGAAAGAGGGGCAGAGCAGAATCCTTTGGGATGATGTTCTGAGTGCAGGCTATTACGAGTATGCTTCCCGTTGCCCGAATACATTCATTGCCGGCTGGTTCGCTTTCAACCGTAATGTAAACAATATTCTCGTCGCAATGGCTGCAAGGAAATACAAGATGAGTGTTGCGGATGCTGTTGTCGGCGACGATGAGATTGCCGAGGCCTTGCGTACATCGGCAGCCCGTGACTTCGGCCTTTCCGACAGCATAGAGTATCTCGAAGAGCTGCAGCGCATAAATGACAGCAGCAAGCTGCTTGAGCGTGAACGCCAGCTTGACGATATGCGTTTGAAGTGGCTTGAAGAAAATTCAGTGTTCAAATATTTTACAATTGAGAGACTTTTTGTCTTTGTCCAGAAGATAAGCATCGTTGAGCGTTGGGCGGCATTGGATGCCGAGACAGGCATGCAACGCTACACCAGCATGGTGAATGAGCTGAAAGGTTCGGCGCAGATTTCAAAATCAGAGAAGAAATAATAATAAAGATATAGATATGGCGACAAAAGGAAAAGTAACCGGTGTTATAGCAAACATGGTGCTGTTGGCTGTCGATGGTCCTGTGGCACAGAATGAGATTTGCTTCATCAATACCGGCGGCGACCGCTTGATGGCCGAGGTCATCAAGATTAACGGTGCCAAAGTTTATGTTCAGGTTTTTGAGAGCACACGCCGTCTGAGAATTGGTGAAGAGGCCGAGTTTACCGGCCACATGCTTGAGGTCTCTCTTGCACCCGGCATGCTGTCCAAGAACTACGACGGCTTGCAGAACGACCTTGACAAGATGGAGGGCGTGTTCTTGAAGCGCGGTGACTACACAAATCCTCTTGATGAGGAGAAGATATGGCACTTCGAACCGCTTGTAAAGGCTGGTGACACAGTCGTTGCAGCCGGGTGGATAGGAAGTGTAGAGGAGAATCATCAGCCGCTCAAGATAATGGCTCCTTTCGGAATTGATGGCGAGTGGACTGTAAAGTCAATCGCTGCGGCAGGTGAGTACAGGATAACCGACACCATTGCTGTCATTGCGAATGCCGAAGGCGAGGAGAAGAAACTCAATATGATACAGAAGTGGCCTGTACGTGTCTCCATGACTGACTACAAGGAAAAGCCGCGTCCGTTCAAGCTTCTTGAGACAGGTGTGCGTACAATAGACACCATGAATCCGATTGTTGAGGGCGGTACGGGCTTTATTCCCGGTCCGTTCGGAACAGGAAAAACAGTGCTCCAGCATGCAATCTCTAAGCAGGCCGAAGCAGATATTGTAATCATAGCGGCATGTGGCGAGCGTGCAAATGAGGTAGTGGAAATCTTTACCGAATTCCCTGAGCTCGTTGACCCGCACACGGGACGCAAGCTCATGGAGCGTACAATCATCATTGCCAATACATCCAACATGCCGGTTGCAGCACGTGAAGCATCGGTATATACAGCGATGACAATAGCCGAGTACTATCGTGCAATGGGATTGAGAGTGCTGCTGATGGCCGATTCTACATCACGTTGGGCACAGGCTTTGCGCGAGATGTCGAACCGTATGGAGGAACTTCCCGGCCCCGATGCTTTCCCGATGGATATCTCATCTATCATTGCCAACTTCTACAGCCGTGCAGGATATGTATATCTCAACAACGGCGAAGCCGGCTCAATCACCTTCATCGGTACTGTATCGCCTGCCGGCGGTAACCTCAAGGAGCCTGTAACCGAGAATACAAAGAAAGTCGCGCGTTGCTTCTACGCTCTTGAGCAGGACCGTGCCGACAAGAAACGCTATCCGGCTGTCAACCCCATTGACTCTTATTCCAAATATATAGAATATCCCGAATTCGACAAGTATATCACAAGTCTTATCGGTGAAGGCTGGATAGAGATGGTGAATGAGGCCAAGACAAGGCTTCTTCGTGGCAAGGAGATTGCCGAGCAGATAAATATCCTCGGTGACGACGGTGTGCCGGTCGAGTACCATGTCACATTCTGGAAATCGGAACTTATCGACTTCGTTGTCCTCCAGCAGGATGCATTCGACGAAATTGATGCCGTGACTCCTCTTGAACGCCAGCAGGACATTCTCAAGATGATTACCGATATCTGCCGTTCCGAATACAAGTTCGAGGAGTTCGAAGAGGTTTCAAGCTTCTTCAAGAAGGTTATCAACATCTGCAAGCAGATGAACTATTCTGAGTACAGGAGCGATGCCTACAGCTCATACTACGCTGAGTTGCTTGCCTTGCTCGAAACAAAGCAGGTCGTTAACGAATAACATCTATAATTATGGCTACAGAAGCATTTCAGAAAATATATACAAAGATAAACTCTATTACCAAGGCTACATGTTCGCTCAAAGCGACAGGAGTGGGCTATGACGAGCTTGCCACAGTAAACGGAAAGCTTGCTCAGGTAGTGAAAATCATGGGCGACGAGGTTACTCTTCAGGTTTTTGAGGGTACCGGCGGTATTCCAACCGATGCCGAGGTCGTTTTCATGGGAAAGGCTCCGTCGCTTAAGGTTAGCGACCAGCTTGCAGGCCGTTTCTTCAACGCATACGGTGACCCAATCGACGGCGGTCCTGCAGTAGAGGGTGTTGAGGTAGAGATTGGCGGTCCTTCGGTTAATCCGGTGCGCCGCAAGCAGCCCTCAGAACTTATTGCAACAGGTATTGCAGGTATCGACCTCAACAATACACTGGTGACAGGACAGAAGATTCCGTTCTTCGCAGACCCCGACCAGCCTTACAATCAGGTGATGGCGAACGTGGCGATGCGTGCCGAGACCGACAAGATTATTCTTGGAGGTATGGGTATGACAAACGACGACTACCTCTACTTCAAGAACCTCTTTACCAACGCTGGTGCTCTCGACCGTATCATTTCGTTCATGAATACAACCGAGGACCCGGCCGTTGAGCGTCTGCTCATCCCCGATAT
>JAEIGA010012862.1_pt1 | contig 12727 bp, 11 predicted proteins | sample 9270691 | NCBI WGS metagenome assembly JAEIGA01 (sample SAMN17057246, study PRJNA624740) | gut metagenome | biome: biome; isolation source: fecal sample | host: Bos grunniens | place: China: Xizang | collected 2019 | reverse complement strand
TCCAATTATACAAAATGTAAAATTCCCCATACGTCGGCTGTGATGCAAGGGTGTTCGTTTCTTTATAGCTCAACACTTGATCTTATTTTCTATGTATGATATGATATGTAGGCTTGGGGGAGAGTGTGAGAACCCGGTTCGGGGGTTCTCACATCAGGACCGATGATAGCTGAATAAGGATTTTTTGTTCATATGAAAAATATATAGCCGGGGGGGGTTGAGTTCATACGAATATTATGATATAATGATAATACGGATAAGAATAAGCCGCCGGGATTTCCGGTAGATTGGAGTTTTCTATGAGTAATAACGATGTAATCAGAATGTGCATATCCAGGCTTCAGGAGCTTGACGACGTCGTTGATCCTATCAAGCGCCATTATGCGCTTAGTGCTGCGTATTACGATTGCAAGTATGCAGCTTCAGGCTGCGACGATTTTCATTCGCTATGGCTTAGCGCCTGCAATTCGCACTTCAAGGGGGCTATTGTATGAGAGAAAATATCTATAAATCAATCGAAGATCTGATTGATGCACCTTATGGCTCGCGCATCCGGATCAATAACAGATATATCCTTATCAAGGATCATCGAACTATCTCGAATAAGCCGTACACATTAACCGGGGCTGATGCTCCGGTATTGATCTTGACGTTCCGCACACCATCCGGGCAGACTGTTTTTCGCTACATCCCGATAATGAAGAAGAGCGTTCTTGATCTTTGTAAGGAAATCGCCGAGAACATATGGGATATATACATCAAGTTCGCTCAAGCTCAGTATGAGATGATTCTTGATAATCACACATTCAAGATTGAAAAGGAATTCGACTTCAATGTTCTTGAGCTCTGAGGGGGGATAGTATGAATCTATGTTATCAATGTGAACGTCGTACTTTCTGCGAAAGTTCTACTCTCATAGTAGGAGAGACAACGGTTTGTAAGAATTTCATCCAGGATGAGCTCCTGGAAATCAAAAAATGCAAGTATTGCAATCGTGATGTAGAATATGGCGATATGATATGGCTCAATGGAAAATGTATGTGTCCTACTTGCTATAAGAGAGAAAAAATTGGGATCGGGGGTGTTCCTGAATGAAGAAGATCATCAAGGGACAAGTCTATGATACTTCAACGGCTCAGCTCATCGCAGCGGTGCAGCTCCGCGAGATCTATCAAGCTCTATACCTGAAGCGATCGAATGAATTCTTCGTTTACTCCGTGAAGGATAATGAAGAATTCATCAATCCTTTGAGCTATCTCGAAGCTGACGAATGGGCTCGAATGTTCCTATCGGATGCAGCATATCAGAAATTTTTCGGGGAGATCCCGGAAGACTCGAAGAAGATTAACGTCTCTATAAGATTACGCGGGGATACATATCAGAAGCTGCAACGTCTCAGCGCAGCCTGCGCGATGCCGGCTTCTGAGTGCATCGCGCAGATGCTGAACGGATCTTATGATGCTCTGAGAGGTAAGAAGGATGAAGAAAAGAATCTATATTCCGGAGATTGATCAAGTCTTCGATTCAATCTCAGCAGCTTCGGCAGCTCTTGGCGTCGACGCTGCCAACGTCTCGAAAGTTCTCGCCGGTAGCCGAAAGACTGCCGGCGGCTATCATTTCTTAAACGCGGAGCGACGCAGCTCCGGGCGTCTGCCATCAATAGCAACTCTGCGAAAAGAATCGCGCGAGCTGCTTCCACCTGATCCAATGCAAGAGCGACGCGATGAGCTGAAGAACTTAATCAACGCTGCGAACAAGCAAGCGAAGCGATTAAGAAAAGCCGGCTTTGGTGCGTTTTCATCTGCCCTGGATGATATAATGGCATTGGGTGATGAGCTCGGCAGAACAAAGAGCGGCTATCTCAAAGGCTCTGAGGGACTGATCCGCAGCCTGAGCGAAGCCGAAGTCAATAAGTACATCCAGGCAATTCAGGAACGTAAGAAGCGCCGATCTTATACTGTCGGCGGCGCTATGGCAGAAGCTGAGCGATTAGCGGCTAACTTCGGAACAACGTCGAGCCGTATCGCAGAAATGAGCGACGCGCTGCCTGTGCTCTTCTCCGTTCTTCATAACGTATATAAAGACAAGAGTTCGGATCAGGTCGTCGCTGAGATTGATGAGTTCGACGATCCTGAAGCATCACCTGAACAGCTCATCGACAAGCTCGGACAGCTTGGCGACTACTACGACAAAACAGAAGTAATTAAGGATCTTTTCGATCAAGATCTTGATATGATGAAACCGTTCGAGCCGGTCCGCGCAGATATAGACTCATTACTCGCAGCAGCTGAAGCCGACGCTGAGATCGCACAAGATCTCAAGCCGACGATCGACGAAGTCAACGATCTGCTCTTCAATGGTATGACCGGCGTATATGATCAGAATGAAGTGAACAGGCTTATTTCTGAGACGGTTAGCAATTCATTACGACACTATGGATTTTTAGATGAGGATTGAAAAATGATGATATACTGGAAAGACGCCGACTTCTCGCAATACTGCGAGAGCAGCAACTTCAGACGCGATCACAAGTTCTCGAACCTGGTCGCCGGCTTCGATACTGAAACTACTGCAATTATAGACCATACGCCGCAGTATGCGTTTATGTATGAGTGGACGTTTGGCGTCGAAGATATGATCGTATACGGCAGAACCTGGGACGAATTCCGCGAGCTGCTTCTTAACGTCAAGGCAGATCTGAAGCTGAGTTCTGAGTTTCAACTTATAGTTTTCGATCAGCGTCTGAAATACGAATTCCAATTTTTCAAAGATGAGCTATGGATCGATGATAAGGACTTCATCGCTCGCGATTCTCATAAGGTACTTCAATGCGTCGCGAATGATGCGTTTGCGTTCCGCTGCTCCGCTGAGTATTCTGAGCTGACGCTTGATCAGATGGGCGCTGTTATAGGAATTCCGAAGCTCAAGGGCTACGACTACGCAAAGATCAGACACTCGAAGACGCCGCTCGACTTATTCGAGCTCGACTACTGCGAGCACGACGTCAGGATCTTACTCGAATATTTCAAGAAAGAGCGCGAGAAGTACGGTCAAGTATGGAAGATTCCCCTCACAGCGACGCGAATCGTCAAGAATCTTATATATCACTACTTCCGACAGATGGGATCAGTTCAGACGCTGCGAGCTAATCAGTTCCGTGATACTCCTCAAGATATGCTGACTCTCAATAAGCTCCAACGTGCATACTTCGGCGCGTTCAATTACTCCGATCTCATCTATGATAATATCCCGGTCGACGACGTCTTCGGAGTTGACTTCCAGTCGAGCTATGGCGCTCAGATGCTGCTCAATAAGTTCCCGATAAAAAAATTCAAGCCCGAACCGATCCCGGAAGATTGGCGCGAGCTATTAACTGAGAAATATGAGAGAAAAGCATTCTTGATCAGATGCAAGATCAAGCAGCTGAAGAATAAGTATCCGCGATTCGGATTTCTGCCGACGTCGAAAGAATGGAGCTTCAACGAAAAGCGAACCGTCACTTCTCAGGATAAGATCTTATATTGCCCGGAAATTATCTTGACGCTCACGGATATTGACTTCAAGCTGATGCTGAAGTTCTATCAGTTTGATGTGAAATCGTTCGAGATCCTGGAGCTTCATTCGTCAAAGTATGCTCCGCTGCCGAATTATATCGTTGCGACTATCGTCGACTTATATCTCAGAAAAGTGAAGATCAAGACCAGGAACAAGAAGATCAAGCAGCAGCGCGAGCTGACTCCGCTCGAAGAAGCTGAATATACATACGCTAAGACGATGATCTCTCGAATCTATGGCGTCTTCGTACAGAAGCCGCTGATGCTCAAGTATCATTATAATCGCGAGCTCAAGAAGCTCGAACCGCTCAAGGACGATAACGACGAAGCGATTGAAGAGTTCGTCAAGAAAGAATATGATCCGGTGCTCTATCAATGGGGCGTATGGGTTACGGCTTACGGACGCCGTGAGATCTTAGAGAACTTCGCGGCTATCAGTCTCAAGACCGATAACCGCGGCACGAATAAGAATCTCGACTCGGTACTATATTCAGATACCGACTCATTGAAGTTTGTAGGGGATGACTACATCGATATTATACTCTCTTACAACGAAAATGTCAAGGCTAAGCTCAGACACTTCTGCGAGATGAATCGACTCTACGGATATAAGTTCGAGGAACTGGAAGGAATCGGAGAATTCGAGATCGAGCATTATCAGACGTTCAAGACGATCGGGCTCAAGAAATACTGTTATATAGATGATAACGGCGAATTCGTCGCTAAGCTCTCAGGCTTATCGCGTGATAATACATACTTTGATCAGTACGAGACAGCGGAAGAGAAAGTCGCTGCCCTGGATCACGAGATGGAGATCAGCGAAGAGCTCGCGCGAAACAGGACTATGACTTATGTCAATCGCACGATCGAAGACGACGTCGTCGACTGCTACGGAATCACAGAGCACGTTATCGTCAAGAGCTGCGTCGTCCTGGGCTTGCAGCGTTTCCAAAATCGGAAGTATAACGTGAAGCTGCATAAGCTGTTTTCAGATGCAGAGATGAAGCATCATCTTCAGACTACCGGCTTGCAGAAAGCGATTATACAAAACATTAAAAATACTTGATTTTTTTAAAAACTTATAGTATAATTGAGGTGAATAGCATTGAAGTATGAATTGATGCGAGCTTATTATTGCAAGGAAAGACACTCGTTTGTGCTCGATCTATATAATTGGCACTATGAAAAGGGCGTCGAGCTGCATTATTATTGCGGCGGTCGTAAGAAATATGATATTGAATCTATCGTTCCGATCTTAGATCATAATAGAATTTCAAGACAATTACATACGATTGATTATTGGGATAACCTAATTAAGAAAAAGGACGGTGATTGATTGGCTTACTACTCATATACTGAGATAGACGCGATCGAAGCTATCTATAATCTGATTATCGGAGAGCGTTCCAACGGTAAGACGTTCGGAGCTCTCCGGAAAGTAGTCGACGCCTATATCGACGAAGATCTCCCGTCGGCATATATCCGAAGACTTGACGAAGAGCTCAAGCCGAAAAATCTGAAGAGTCTGCTCGATCCTCAGATTGAATACCTGGAAGAGAAAACTAAAGGACGTTGGAACGGCTTCAGCTACTACGCGAACTGCTTTTTCCTCTGCCGGTATGAAGAGCATCCTTCAGGACGTCGAGTGCTGCGAGAGAAAGACACGAAGCCGATTCTGAGAACTTACGCGATCAATACCTGGGAAAATAATAAGGGCGCGGATAATGGTCAAGTGAAGTACATCATTTTCGATGAGTTCATCACTCGACGCTACTATCTCCCGAATGAGTGGGTACACTATCAGAATCTCTTGAGCAGCATCATCAGACGCCGCGAGGGGATCACGGTCTATATGCTGGCGAACACCGTCAACAAGTATTGTCCTTATTTCAAGGAAATGGGCGTCGCCGACGTCAAGGATCAGGAACAGGGAACGATCGCAGTCTATAAGATCGGCAAGACTGAGAAGAAGATCGCAGTCGAATACTGCAAGAACATCGAAGACGATCAGAAGAAAGCAGTCTCCGAATACTTCGCGTTCGAGAATCCGCAGCTTGAGACGATCACGTCGGGAGCTTGGGAAGTCGCTAAATATAGGCATCCCCCGGATGATATGAGCGACTACAAGATTATTTTCTGCTTCTTCATTCAGTTCTCTGATGAGCTCATCCAGGGCGATATATATCTATATAAGAACTATCCGATTATCTGTTTTCATCCGAAGACGACGGAGCTTCAGCATCCTGAAAAGGATCTTATATATCAAGAAGATGTATATGATGGGAATCCGCTGCATCAGTCAGCGCTCGGCGTCGGAACGACTAAGGCTCATAAGCTCATCCGGCAGCTCATAGGAACGAATCGAACTTTCTTCGATAGCAATTCGACTGGCGAATTCTTCAATAACTGGCTCAAGTTTGCGAGCAAAAACAATTTAATAAAGGGGTGATGATCTATGTCAAACCCGGCGAGCAAACCGCCGAAAATGGCAATTGATGAATACTTCAGGAAGTACGGAGTATTTAAAGACTTTCTATCGACGAACATTCTTACATTCGACGAGCTATATAAGAGTTATTATGATCAGTTCAGGACTCTGATCTATGAGATAGTTCAGATTGACGGACTTGAAGAGACTCCGACAGTCGATCCGACGTTCCTCAAGTATTGTATATTCATAGTAGGAAAAGCGACGTTCTTCAAGACGAAGAGCGGAGATCTCAGAGCCTTGAACGGAACTTATTCAGGAGTCCCGGACATATACTACATCCCGGAACTGATGATCGTAACGAATCCCCGGCTTGAAGAGAGCTATGAGCTGAAGCGCGGCGAAGAGTGTGAAGTCGTATACTGTCGAGAAGTCGATCGATACAATCTCGCGCCGTTCGGGGGTCTTTTTCCTCTGCTCTCAGAGACTGCGACGATCATCGCAGATAATAAGATCTCAATTAACGTCGCTCAGAAAAACACTCGATTAGTTAATCTGATCACGGCAGATACTGAGCAGAGCAAGCGATCAGCTGAAGCTGCTATCAATGGAATGTATGCCGGCTTGCCTTATCAAGTAATTCAATCGAACTTAGTAGATGAGCTCCATTCAATTCCGCTTATGCCGAATACGACAAATCGCTATCTCATAGACTTGATCGAGCTTGAGCAGTACGCGATGAGTCATTTTCTTGAGAAGATCGGCTTATATACCCACGATCAGATGAAGCGCGAGCGCTTGATCACAGCAGAGATCAATGATAATTCTAACTTACCGATTTTCAATATCTATAATATCATCAAGACGATCAATGAAGGCTTCGATCGCGTTAATGCTATGTTCGGAACTAAGTATCGCGCTTATCTGAATCCGCTTATACTTAATCAGCTTGAGAACCTGGCAGAACGAAACGAAGTCGCAGCTGAGACGGAAGGAGCTGAAGAAGATGAAGTATCGATTGAAGAGAGAGCAGAAGAAGAGACTTCAGCAGCAGCAGCAGCTTCTGAAGAAGAAACCGCTGAAGATGATGCAGCTTCCGAAGATAGTTCAATTGATGATAATGGATCTGATGATCGAGAAGCAGTGTCTTCAGATGCCGACTCAGATCAATCACCTGAAGACAATCAGGAAGAGGATCAATCAACTGAAGAAGAGGATTCAGAGAGAGAGGATTCAGATGCGGATTCAGAAGAAAATTCAGCTGAACCCGACGGAGATAATTCCGTCGAGATCAATATAAATGGAGACATATCCGGCGATCCTGAAATCAATATTGATGTGAAAGTAGGTGATAAAGATGACTCTGAGGACGTATCTGAGGAAATGGATAGAAATTCAGCCGGAACTGACGACGAATCCGTTCGAGGTATTCGAGGATCTTCTGACTCAGATTGATATTCAGGCAGAGAACGCGCTTGACATATTCACGCTGCATTATGAAAGCGCTGCAACAGATTATAGTTTATCTGCTATCTATCAAGTATTCTATTCAGTTTACGCGACTAACAAGCTCAAGTATGAGCGAGCTCTTGCTGCTATGCTCGCAGAGTACGATCCGCTTGATAACGTGAACGCAGTAGAGAGCTTCACGGAGACGCGAACGCCGAATCTGACTTACGGAACAACCGGCAGTCAGACGCTGAGCAATTCCGTGACGCGATCTTCTCAGACTTCCGGAACAGTCAAGAACAATCAGACGAAGACTTCGACTGAGACGCCAACGAACTACACTCAGACGTCGATCAACTATGAAGATCCGTATGATGGAACTGGATTCCATACGAAGTCTAAGGATGAGACGATCGATTCAGGATCTCGCGCAACTACTGAAGCATACACCGGAGAGCCGGATCAGACTTCCAGCACAGGCAGCGGATCAGAGACAGCAACCGGAAGCAACAGCTCAACAGAGAGTCGAACGGAAACCGGAACAGAGACGACAACAAGAACGAGCAGCCGTCACGGAAATATCGGCGTCACGGCTTCGACGTCTCTCATAGGATGGGAACTGGATCTCTCGAACCGTCTCAACCTATTCAGAATTATTGAACGAGATATAGCTGAAGCGCTATTTCTTGGAGTATGGTTACCATTTTAAAGGAGGATAAGCAAGTATGAAACAGACTGACATTCATTCATTTTTAAGTACCGTATACGGCGAAGTTACCGGAGAGACTGACGTTCTCAAGGAAGATCTCTCGAACATCGTCGATGTTGGCGCAACTCTGATGGATAATCAGACATATAAGGACGCTTACGTTCGAGCTATGTTCAACACGATTGGAAGATGGGAATTCGTTGAACGTCCTTATGTTGGCGCTGCTCCGGACATTGAGCGTAAGGACTGGGAATGGGGCTCGATTATGAGCAAGAGCCGAACAAAGAACACAACACCGACAACGAATCCGTCCTGGCACGTTGAGCCCGGCGATTCTGTTGATCCTTTCGTATTCTCGCCACCTGAAGTTCAGACTACGCTCTTCAATGAAGCTGTCGACTGGGAGATCGACGTCAGCTTTATGAACAAACAGCTGAAGCAGTCATTCAACGACGGATCAACTATGGATCGTTTTCTCTCGATGATCCGCAGCAAGGTCAACGAGGATCAGACCGCTCATATCGATGAGCTCAAGATGAGAGCAATCAATAACTTTATTGGCTATCGTATAGCAAGGAATCGCGGCGTCTATGACGTTCTTACAGCTTATAACTCGCGTTTCTCGCAGTCTCTGACTGAATATGATGCACCATATGATAAGGACTTTCTCAGATTCTACGCTTATCAGATTCTGCTCTATAAGTCAAGAATGAGAAGAAGAACGGCGAACTTCATCGATAACGATCCAGGATATACTTCATTCACTCCGGAAGAATATAATAGAATAGTTCTTCTCGACGTCTTCGGCGAAGCTATGAAGGTATATCTTCAGTCTGACACATTCCACGATGATATGATCAAGATCGGCAAGTTCGATACTGTATCAAGATGGCAGGGCACAGGAATGGGCGTCACATATCCATTTGCTGAGATCTCTCAGATCAATATTGAAGTTGCCGGACTGAGCGGAGAGAACACCGTCGCAAGATCGGGAATTGCCGGCGTTATGTTCGACCGCGACGCGATCGGAATCATCAACGAAGACAGAGAGATTGAAGTCGCTTATGATGCTCGCGGTCAGTATTGGAATAACTTCTACAAGGTAGTTACTCGACTCTACAACGATCCGGCTGAGAACGGTATCGTCTTCACTCTCGGACAGGGAACTCTGAGCAGCGTAACACTCGATAAGCATACAGCTAAGATCGCCCCGGCTGGCACTACAACTCTCACAGCTACTGTCATTCCGGCAGGCTCTACGGTTACTTGGACTACATCGAAAGCATCCGTCGCTACTGTTAGCAGCGGAACGGTTACAGGCGTTGCTGATGGTACTGCAACTATTACAGCTACAATAACAGTTGACGGATATAGCTATTCTGATAGCTGCGTCGTTACAGTTGAAACTGAAAATAATAGCAAGAAAAAATAATAGCCTCAGACGCTTCAGATTAAGCGAGAAGGCACACCCGATTAACAGATAGTAATTATATTAGATAGCCGCCATAGAGCGGCTATCGCTTTAAAATGAAGGTGATTAAATGACAGTAACACTATATCAGACTTCTGACGATAGAAGAGTCGTCACGAAGACGCTCACGTCGATTGCTTCCAACGTGACGATTGTGCCGAAGGAGCAGCTCGACATTCTGACTCCGCGAATTCGGCTCGCCTGGAATACGAGCTATCTCACAGCTAACTATATGTATATATCAGATCTTGCAAGATACTACTATATATCTGATATGCTGCTCAATACCGGTCATAATATCGATATTATCGGAAACGTTGACGTCCTTATGACTTACGACGCTCAGATCCGGGCTCTCAACGCTACGATCATTAGATCGGAGAGCGTCGGACATCCGACGATCATCCCGGACTCGAAACTTCCGATTGATCCTAACCGTCAAGACGTTCGATCTATTCTCTTCGATGCTGATCCGTTCAATGATGGCGGACCACTCGGAAAGAACTTTGTTCTAAACGTAATGTAAGGGGGGAAGACTATGGAAGTAAATCGTGATTGGTATTCCGGCAGCACTCGACAGATTAATGATTCAAGCAGCAACTTAGTTGTACAATTCTTAGATCATTCCTTATGGACTGATATTCAAGCAGATTCGACAAAATATATTGCTCAGGAATGGGACAAGAGCGCTTGCCCCTGGAAGATCAACTATCAGAGTGATTTCTTCAATGTTGACTGGATGCTCGGATGTAATGCAGGATATGAAGAGCCACTAACCGTGTATAATTCCCGGCTGCTTCAGGAACGAAAAAAAGGCTATACGTTCTATATGAGTTGTAACGGACACAATAATATGAGCGGAGTCAATGCGAAGTCTTTCCCTTGCTGGATGGCGACGCTCTCACGTTCAGACATAGATATTACTGATTCAGTTACTGCGAATTGGCTTAATTCTAAGTATAAAGAGCTTCACGTTGTAGTGAATTTCGATTATGATAAGATTTTCGCAGTTCCATTTGTTTTCACGAAAAATGGAGTTGGAACATCTTTCAGAGAATCATTGAGAGCTTCCTGGAATTCATCAGATTATGCCGGATTCGGAGTCGGTTTCTACTACAAGCACTCCGGAAATACTTCGCGAACGGCAGCTATTTCAATGGTATCGTTGAATAATAAATTCGCCGCTCCGGATTGGGACTGCACTAACTCTTGGGAAGATGATCCAACGAGTCAATTTGATAATGGCTTATGCTTAGTTGATCATACTGTTACTTCAGCAACTCAGAACGTGCTTCAGATGATTGGCGAGCGGTTCCAGGTTGCCGGCAGCAGCGGAACATATTATCTATACGGTACTACATACGCAAATAAGGACTTAGCCGGAATAGCGAATTATTATCCGAATAAACTCAATTATATCAACGGATCAAATGATCCTGATAGTATATTTTCTTCGCAATATTACGGCGGCTTCATTTCGGATAATACAAGACCATTCAAGCGAACATTGAAAGCCGGAGTAACATTCGATGAAGTGAAAGAGTATTTAATGACTCAGCTCGCGTATCTTGGCTTCAGGTTCTGCCCGGATGGCGATAAGGTTGATACAGATATTCACGGAGAATACTTCTACATTCCGGAAATTGATGAAAAGGGCGTTACTACTGGCGTATACTACGCAGCGAATTCTGCTTCCGCTGCTATGCTTCCGAATAATATATGGAATACAAACGTATTCGAGCAAACGCCATATGATGGCAGCGACGACGAAGAAGACGACGATCCGAATACATACGACGATAACACGACGCAGCTCAATACTAACTGGGTTAATCAGACGTATAGCTACTTCGGCTTATATTACATCCTTGACGGAGCTGCGATGCAATCGCTTCACGCGACGCTCTTCTCTACTTATGCTGCTCAGATCACGGACTCTCTGAAACAATGCTTAACGCTGAATCCGATCGACGTCGTCAAGTCTCTGAGAATGTTTCCGTTTGATATTGCATCGCATATCGTTTCAACAGCTACGGAGACGATCAAGCTCGGCGGTTATGATACCGGGATCAGCTCAGAGCAGTTCACGCAGTACTTGACGATTATTGATGCAGGTTACTGCACTTATCATCCTGAATTCAATACTCCGGACGATTTCCGCGAGTATGAGCCGTATAGTTCCGCAACGCTGATACTTCCTTATTGCGGCAGCATCGATATATCTCCGACGCTCTATCTTGATAAGAAGATCACCGTGAAGTATGTAGTCGATCTTCAGACCGGCGAGTGCTTGGCTCTGATCTTTCGTCAGGATAGGGGAAAGGAAGGAGATGGAATGGTCGTCGATTCGATCGGCGGTCATATGGCAGTCGATATACCGATCTCAGGCGTCAACGGAGCTCAGATCGAAGCTGCTCAGATGCAAGCTGCTACTGCTTATAAGAACGCGAGAAACAAGCAGATCGGGCAGATCGCAGCTGCTTCTATGTCAGGAGTAATGACGCTTGCAGCGGCTTCCAATCCGGCGACGTTCGCAGCGTCGGCAGTTACAACCGGACAGATGGCACTCAACGCTGCGTCAGCGTCGAACAACGTCGAGGAAGCTAAGTATCAGCTCGATCATATCAACGTCCCATTCGTCACGAGAGGGCAGAGCTCAAGCGCAACAAGCTACGCGAACGAGCAGAGAGTCAGATTGATTATCAAGCGCCCGATAATGAGCGCGAATTATAAAGAAGCCGAATACGGTCACAACGTCGGCTTCGCAACATACGACACTAACACTCTTGATAGTTACACAGGCTTCACCGTATGCGCAGCCGCTGATACATCAGGTATCACGGCAACGCTCAGAGAAAGAGCGCTAATCAAAGAGATGTTACTAAGCGGAATATATCTATAAGAAAAGCGCCCCGGGGAAATTCCAAAACCCGGGGCGCAGTTCGTCAGGACGGAGTGATCAGAACAGCAACAGAAGAAACTACCACTCCATCATATATTATACATCGTCTCGATGCAAGATGCAAGCTCTAAAAAAAGATTTGTGTGATGTGTGCAGAGTCGATGGCAATGCTTCACCCAATATTATACACCACGTATATTATGTGGGAGTTATT
>JAEIGA010012861.1_pt1 | contig 12727 bp, 8 predicted proteins | sample 9270691 | NCBI WGS metagenome assembly JAEIGA01 (sample SAMN17057246, study PRJNA624740) | gut metagenome | biome: biome; isolation source: fecal sample | host: Bos grunniens | place: China: Xizang | collected 2019 | reverse complement strand
CGTGGATTTTCAATCATGCTGTGAAGCATCTGAGTCGCCACAATCACAGGTTTCTTACGTTCACGACACCTCTGTATCAGTTTCTTCTGAATCAGAGGAATCCTCTCAGCTGCTATTTCGACTCCAAGATCTCCTCTTGCAATCATTACTCCATAGCAATGTGACAGGATCTCATCAAGGTTATCTATACCCTGCTGATTCTCTATCTTGGATATTATCTTGAGATGACTGGCTCTGTCGTCAAGAATCTCCTGAATTTCAATAAGGTCTTCCTTGTTGCGTACGAATGAGTGGGCTATGAAATCAATATCAGCTTCAATGGCCCAGTCCAGGAACATCCTGTCCTTCTGAGTCAGGGCCGGAAGTGATATGTGTACACCTGGTACATTCACACTCTTCTTTCCTTTTATAACTCCTGAGTTCTGAACCTGGCATTTCAATATTTCAGTAGTCTTTTCCAGTACCTTCAGACCTATGGAGCCGTCATCAATCAGTATTTCAGCTCCTACCGGTACATCTTTTACGAACGAATCGCAATTTGTCTGAAGCACTCCGTGACGGCTTGGTGACTGAGTATCACAGCCGATGATGATTTCATCCCCGTCCTTAACTATGAAGCCCACAGAATTTTCCATTGATGTAAGCCTGACCTCGGGCCCTTTGGTGTCAAGGAGTATCGCTATACGGTCTGATACCTTCCTTACATTATCTACAATCTTCTGCGCTCCATCTATATTGGCGTGTGCGGAATTGATGCGCACTACGTTCATTCCGTTGTCGTACAGTTCCTTGATGAACCCAACATCGCAGTTCATGTCAGAAATTGTACATATTATCTTGGTTTTCTTCTGTTCCATAGTCTGTAAATAGAATGCGAATTTAGCAAAATTTGAGGAATTCTTAGAAAATTTCATACCTTTGTGGAAATGTACTAACCTTAACCTTAATTATGACAGTAGTAGTAAAGTCCGTTTCTTCAAGGAAAGAAATGAAGACCTTCGCCAGATTCGGCAACAGATTATACAAAGGAAATAAGTTCTACGTCCCTTCGATGCCTTTCGATGATCTCAATACATTTGACAAAGACAAGAATGGTGCATTCGAATTCAGTGAAGCTGAGTTCTACCTTGCATACAAGGGTGATGAAGTTGTCGGACGTGTAGCTGCAATCATAAATCATAAGGCGAACGAGGCCTGGAAGGTAAAGCAGGTGCGTTTCGGATGGATAGATTTCATTGATGACATGGAAGTGTCTGCTGCCCTTCTTGCTGCTGTGGAAGCGTTTGGAAAGGCACACGGCATGGATCAGATCGTAGGACCGCTCGGATTTACTGATTTCGATCCTGAAGGCATGCTCGTAGAAGGTTTTGACAGAATAAGCACAATGGCACTCATCTACAATTACCCTTATTATCCTGAGCACATGAAGAAGCATGGATATTATAAGGAAACCGGATGGGTGGAATATAGGATAACTCTTCCTGATTCAGTTCCTGAGCGTCACAGGAAGATCGCCCAGGCTGTAAAGGAAAGATATTCACTCTCAGTAGTGAAGAAGACACGCAGTCAGATAAAGAAGGAGCGCTACGGCCAGAAAGTGTTCAAACTCATTAATGAAACCTATTGTGTGCTATACGGATACTCTCTTCTTTCTGAGAAGCAGATAGATCAGTATGTTGATGTATATCTGAGTCTTATCGACACGAAGATGCTTACTTTCATAGAAGACAGGAACGGTGACCTTATCGGAGCTGGTCTTTCCATCCCGGCACTTTCTAAAGCCCTCCAGAAGTCAAACGGTGAAATTTTCCCATTCGGTTGGTGGCATCTTCTCAAAGCCATGTTCCTTAAGAAGCCTGATACGTTGGAACTCCTCCTTATTGGTGTTCGTCCTGACTACCAGAACAAAGGCGTCAACTCTCTTCTTATGGTGGATCTCCTTGATACATACCGTGAAATGGGATTCAAGTATGCGGAAACCAATGCCAACCTTGAGACTAACGTAAAGGTTCAGGCTATGTGGGAGCCGTTCGAAAACGAACTTCACAAGCGTCGCTGGGTATTCGGTAAAGATCTTTAATGTTTGATGACGACTACATAGGACGCAGCAGGATGCTGCCTCCGCTGCCGGAGAGAATGAGACCGCATGATCTGGATGGTTATGTCGGTCAGAAGCATCTTATCGGTCAGGGTGGAATAATCCGCAATATGATCGAGTCCGGCAACCTTTCGTCATTTATATTATGGGGCCCTCCAGGGGTTGGAAAGACTACCCTTTCCCGTATTGTAGCAAAATCTCTTGGACGAGAGTTCTATACCCTGTCAGCAGTCAGTGCAGGTGTCAAGGATGTTCGCGAAGTTATAGAAAAATCACGTTCCAGTTCGCTTTTTTCCAATGGAGCGTCTCCGATCCTTTTCATTGATGAAATTCATCGTTTCAGCAAGTCTCAGCAGGATGCGTTGTTAGGAGCTGTTGAAGATGGTACTGTAGTTCTGATCGGTGCGACAACTGAGAACCCGTCATTTGAAGTCATTACTCCCCTTCTGTCCCGTTGTCAGGTATTTGTCCTGAAGTCATTGGAAAAGGATGACCTTCAGAATCTTCTGGAGCGTGCCCTGCAGGAGGATGAAGTGCTTTCCCACAAGAATATCAAGGTGTCTGAAACAGATGCACTTTTCAGATATAGTGGAGGTGATGCCAGAAAATTGCTCAATATTCTGGAAATAGTTACTGGAAGCATGGCGGGAGCATCGGAAATCGTCATCGACAACAAGACGGTAACTTCATGTCTACAGGAGAATACTGCCATCTATGACAAAGGTGGCGAGATGCATTATGATATAATCTCAGCCTTCATAAAGAGCGTACGAGGTTCAGATCCTAATGCTGCCGTATATTATCTTGCAAGAATGCTTGAGGGCGGCGAAGATCCCCTTTTCATTGCAAGGAGGCTGTGTATCCTGGCTGCGGAAGATGTGGGGTTGGCCAATCCTAATGCACTTCTGCTTGCAAATTCGACATTCCAGATCGTTCATACCATCGGTATGCCCGAAGCACGTATTCCGCTTGCAGAATGCACCATCTATCTGGCTTCTTCTGCCAAGAGCAATTCTGCGTACATGGCAATCAATGAAGCTATTGCTGTCGCTAAGGAGACTCAGACACAGACTGTCCCTCTATACCTCAGGAATGCCCCGACGAAACTCATGGAGGAACTGGGATATTCTGACGGATACAAATATGCCCATGATTATCCGGGAAATTTTGTTGACCTGGAATTCATGCCGGAGGGATTGAAAGGACATAAGTTCTATGAACCTGCAGATAACAGACAGGAGGATACTCTCCGTATGCGCCTCGAGACTCTGTGGCCTAAATACTATAAATGAGTTATTGTCAGAAAGGATAACCTACTCCGAAATGCAGGGCAAATCCGTCCCTGCGGAACCAGTCTTCCGGTCTTACCCATTTGTCGGTCCGTGCAGGATCATGCAGCTTCAATCCAAGATCAATACGAAGGAGAAGGAAGTCGAGGTCCAGACGCACGCCTGCTCCCCAGTTTGCAGCCAGACTCTCGCCTAGGTTCTTCCATCTGAACAGTGATCCCTCGTTGGCAGCAATGTCGTTTTCCTTGAGTGTCCATACGTTTCCGGCATCGATAAACACTGCTCCAGCCAGTTTCCAGAACATATCGAATCTGTATTCGATATTAGCTTCGAGTCGCATGTCTCCGGTTTGGTTTGGAATGACGAACGAAGTATCGCGAGGCGACGTTCCCGGACCGACAGTTCTGGCCTGCCATCCTCTAAGGCTACTTGCTCCACCAGCATAGAAATGCTTTTCGAAAGGAAGTGCATTGGAGTTCCCGTATGCATGTCCGGCTCCTGCTATGAAGCGGGTTGCAAGCGACTGCCCGTCATTTCTACCCCACACCCATGTGTGACCAAGTGTCATTTCGGCCCTGATGAACTGTGAAAACGGTGTATTCCATATCATGCCTGCACCATCTGCATCCTTTGCCATCAGTCCCTTGAAGGCACTTAGGATATTTCCTGCCACGTCCATCTGCAGTCTGGCATATGAATATGTGGATTTAGGGATAGTTTCAGCATCTGTAGTGTAGTAGAGGGTTCCTCCGGATCCAAGGTCAAAGTGGTTCTGGTAAGCATTTCTGAGGAACGGATCGTTCGCCAGAGTCTTATAGAAGCCTTCGTCAAGGTCAAAGAGCCTTACAATATTGAGTTGTACAGGATAGACCTGGTAAAAGAACCTGTTCTTTACGTTTCCGTTATAGCCGTATGATGTGGAGATGATGTTCCTGGTATATTCCGGACGATTCTGATAGTTGTAAGAAAGGTTGACGTCAGTTCTGGGAATAGACTCATTGAAAAATCTGTATGGGAGCAGAAGAAACTTAGGGAAACTCAGACCTGCTGAGACTCCAAACTCATTGGACCTTACAGAATCATTGAACTTGAACTGGAAGTTGCCCATGAAACTCAGATTCAACCATTCTCCACCGTGAAATATGTTCTTGTGGTAATATGAAAGCTGAGGGGATATACCGAAGAGTCCTGTTGAGTTGGATGACGCCTCGAGGTTGATCTTGAATCCCTGAAGCTTTGACTGGGACAGGTTGATACGGCAATCTATATGAGTGCTGTCAACCTGAGTCATTCCGACATTGACGCTGCTGAAGACCCTTAGTGCTGAAAGTCTTGAATATGTATTGTTTACCTGAGTCGTACTGTATAGTTCACCAGGTTTGATGGTATTGAGTTCCTTAAGGACCTTGTCCCTGATTTTCAGATTCTGAGGATATGAAATGGTGACATCCTTGAAACTGAATTTTCTGATCGGACGAGCGTTCTCCGGATTCTCATTGCGCGTATATTCGTTGATGCTCATCTTCAGGATGGCTGCATCAGGAATACTAAGTGTGTCAGCTTCAAAGAAGAAGTGATTCTTGTTGAATGTATAGTAACCGAGATTCTTGAGGGCTGAACTTGCCCTTACGGTCTCTTTCTCCAGAATGTCCTCGGAGAGATAATCTCCAGGTTTTATCAACATGGCTGATGTGTCGGACAGAAAATCCTGGCCGAAGCTACCTCCTTCAGGCAGGGTGATTTCAATATCCTTGATCGGAAATCTTTTGCCCAAGGTGACATCATAAGTCACGTATACCCTCTTCTTCCTTACCTCTATACGGCTCTCGACCTTGGAGTCGTAGTAGCCGAGATATTTAAGCCTGTTCGATACGTTGTCTATAGAAGCATCTACCATATCTGCTTCATATACTACGGGCGGGACTCCTATACTCTGCACAAACTTGTCCCATGCCTTTCCCCTGCCGTTTGACCAGTTGTATACGTAAAGGAATGGATTCCAGCCAAGAATGAAGTATGAGTTCGGTCTCTGCTTGAGATACGGATCCAAGATGCTTGGGTTGAATTTTGTGTCGTTAGTTATATTGACCTTGTTTTTCGCAAGTCTATACTCACCGTCCTGCAGGACACGTGTCGTGCTGCAGGATGCTGCCATCATCAAGGCTGCGATACATAGGACTATCGGAAAAACTCTTCTCATATACTTATATAAAACGTACAAATTTATCTAAAAGTGTGGTTTACTCAAAATTTTAGCCAGATTTTAATGAATTTTAATAATCTCAATGCTGTATTTATGAATAATAATCATAACTTTGCGCTGTTTGAGGATAATCCGAGTGAATCGGATGTACCTATATTGAGTCAAACCAACTTAATTACATTTAAAAAATGAAGAACAAGTACAGCGACCTGATTGATCAGACCTTTGAGTTTCCGCAGGACGAATTTATGGTTGAAGATGGAGAACTCCACTTCCATGACATCAATATGATGGACATAATAAACCAGTATGGTACCCCACTTAAGATAACTTATCTGCCTAAGATCTCCTCGCAGATACAGAGAGCAAAGCGTATGTTCAATGTAGCTATGGCGAAGGTTGACTACAAGGGTACATATAATTACTGCTATTGTACCAAGAGTTCTCATTTTGAGTTTGTACTTAAGGAAGCTCTTAAGAACGACATCCATCTGGAGACGTCATCTGCTTTTGATCTCAATCTTATTGAGGCACTTGAGGCTGAAGGTGTTGTAAATAAGAACCAGTTTATCGTCTGCAACGGCTTCAAGAAGCCAGCATATGTAGAGAATATAGCTGATTTTGCAAATAACGGATGGAAGAACATAATCCCTGTTCTCGATAATATGCATGAGTACGAAGCTCTTGACAGTCTTGTACAATCTCCTATCAATATAGGTATCCGTATTGCATCGGAAGAAGATCCGACATTTGATTTCTATACCTCACGTCTTGGCATCAGGTACAGTGACATAGTCCCTTTCTATGAGAATACCATAAGTAAGTCTGACAAGTTCAAGCTCAAGATGCTGCACTTCTTCATCAACACCGGAATGCGTGATACTGCATATTACTGGAATGAGCTTGCTAAATGCGTCGGAGTCTATTGTGACCTTAAGCTTATCTGTCCGGAACTTGATTCAATGAACATCGGCGGAGGTTTCCCTATCAAGAATTCATTGGCATCAGATTTTGATTACGAATATATGGCTGAGGAGATCATTTCTCAGATCAAACTGATGTGTAATGCCCGCGGTGTAGCTGAGCCTAACATATTCACGGAATTCGGAAGTTTCACTGTAGGTGAGTCGGGAGCAACTATCTTCCAGATTCTTGACATGAAGCAGCAGAACGACAGAGAACGTTGGTATATGATTGACAGTTCATTCATGGTGACTCTTCCTGACACATGGGGAATCAAACAGAAATTCATCCTGCTTCCTATAAATAAATGGAATGAGAAATATCAGAGGGTTTTCCTAGGCGGACTTACATGTGACAGTCAGGACTATTATAACGCTGATGCTCATGCAAACGCCATTTACCTGCCTATGCTCTCGGATGATGAGCCTCTTTATATAGGATTCTTCCACACTGGTGCATATCAGGAGTCCATTTCGGGTTATGGTGGTATCCAGCATTGTCTCCAGCCAGCTCCAAAGCATATCATCATCGACAAGGATGAGAATGGAGATTATACTACCAAGCTTTTCAGTAAGGAGCAGACATACAAGTCAATGCTGAAGATTCTCGGATACTAGCATGGGAACTATATCAAATAATGAGATAAAGAAAGTCAAGTCCCTTCAGCTCAAGAAGGTAAGGGACGAGGAAGGACTTTTCATCGTTGAAGGTGAGAAGATGGTTCAGGAAGCCATCGACTCACCTTTCAATGTTGTGACCGTATACAGGAAGTCAGAAATAGGAGAAGAGCAGATGAAACGTATAAGTGCTCTTGCAAATCCATCTCCTGCGTTGGCTGTAGTGAAGAAACCTTCTGATGCATATGTCTCTGATCCCGCACAGCTTGACAGCCTGATTTCTGAAGGCGGACTCTTTCTCGCCCTTGATACGATAAGGGATCCTGGTAATCTTGGAACCATACTTCGTATCGCAGACTGGTTTGGAATCAAGGCGGTGTTCGCAACTGATGACACAGTGGATCTTTTTAATCCTAAAGTAGTTCAGGCAACAATGGGAGCAATCTTCAGGGTAAAGATGCACTATGTGGATCTGCCAGCCCTTTCCAAGAGGATACTTGCTGTTGGAGGAAGCATATATGGAACTTTCCTTGACGGAGAGAACATCTATCAGCGTCCACTGAACACTGGTGAAGAAAAGGCCTCAGTAATCGTGATAGGTAATGAATCGAACGGTATATCAGAAAGCCTGTCCAAGATGGTCTCAGACAGGCTATATATACCTTCGTATCCAGCTGACATCACCGGATCGGAATCTTTGAACGCAGCTATTGCCACAGCGATTACCGTTGCAGAATTCAGGCGTCGCAACTATTGATTATCAGATAAGTACAATAAATTCTGCATCCAATGGAGGTACAGTGACTTCAATCACCTTCCCTGGATGCATTTTTTCTGTAACAGGTATCTCCATCCATTCGAATGCATGTGCAGGAATAGTCAGTTTCATGTTCGCCTCCCTATTGGAGAAATTTGCAACAACCATTACTGTATGTTCCTTGTAATCCCTCAAGAATGCAAAATGCCTGTTCTTGTCGAAACCGTCAGATGAAAGGTTACAGTAGCAGAGATCGTATGTCGTACCCTTTACGATTGCCTGGTCCTCGGATGCAATCCTTGTCGCCTGGGCGAATCTGCAGAAGATCTCAGCCTCATCTTTTGAAAGTCCTGCCTCAGCTATTCTGGAAACATCAAGAGACTTGTATTCTCCTGAAGCGATTACTTTCCTTAATCTCTGTACAGATCCTATACTCCACCAGTCAAAGATGGTAGTGCGTCCGTCACGTCCACTGAAACCTTCCTCATCCATTCCTCTCTCTCCTACTTCTTCTCCGAAATAAATCATGAAGGGAGCTGTGTTGAGAAACAGAGAAACATAAAGAGGAGCAAATGTATTGCGGGCATCCCTGCCGAAGAAATCTGAGGCAAATCTCTGCTCATCATGATTCTCCAGGAAATTCAACATGTATGGCTGGAGATCTCCCAGAAACTGCCAGTTCCTTGTTATGCCTGTTGCAGACTGCCATAATTCCACTGGCATACCGTTGTCGGATGCATTTTTTTCAACAACCGTACGTAGAGTATCATAGAGACCTGACTTGTCATACAGGTAATCAAAACCGACATTCCTGACGTATTCCTTATAGAGTTCTTTCTTATATACTTCTGCAATGAAGATCACATCAGGGTGCTTTGCCTTAATCTCTCTGATAAGCCATGTCATGAAACCTTCAGGTACAAGTTCAACCATGTCGCAGCGGAATCCGTCCACTCCTTTGGATGCCCAGAAGTCGACGATATCGAACATACGGTCCCATGTAGGTGTATGGTTGTCACCATAGTTTATCTTTACTGTTTCATACCAGTCGTTGATACCTGGTTCAGGACTGTAGCAGTTGTTACCTGTAGCCATTGCCGGTATTTCATGATATGGCTTCATGCCTTTGGGGGCCTTGGTAGGAAGGATAAGTTCCTCTCCCGGGTAGTAGAAGAAGTCGTTCTCTGCTCGCCAATGTACATTCTTATCGTCTTCTGCTCCTAATATCGGGTGACCCTCTGACGGGTGCACTTTACCATAGTCTCTTGATACGTGATTCGGAACAAAATCTATTATCATCTTCAGACCGGCCTTGTGAGTTCTTTCCAGCAAGGCTTCGAATTCTGCCATCCTGTTTTTCGGAACGTCTGCAAGATATGGATTGACGTCATAATAATCACAGATTGCATAGGGTGAACCTGCCTTTCCTTTAACGAACTGAGGATGTGATGGCATGCATCCAGCCTCATCACTCTGAGTGGAATGCCTGAGCACTCCGGTGTACCACACATGACTGCATCCAAGCCATTTGATATATTCAAGTACTGAATCGTCTATGTCAGAGAATCTTCCTGTTCCGTTTTCGGCAAGACTGCCGTTTTTCTTGTTATCTGTATTGTCATTGCCCCAAAGTCTGGGGAGAATCTGGTAAATTATAGGTTTATTCTGCATATCTTTTATTTCATAATCATCCTTGTCATCGTTCCATCATGATTGACTCTGAACAGAGCCTGATTGGTAACCGGTGACTTCAGCCCACCCAATGCTTCAATAAACGGGCCCGTCTTCACATAATCCATTGTCGAAAGGTCGAAATCTGATGGTATAAATTCCTTCCCCGAATACCATGCCGTCTTTATCGACGGATACCGTGATTTTATCCATCTCGCAAGTCTTTCGACTTCTGCTGGTTCAGAGTCTCCTCCCATGAAGCAGAAGCATGTAATAGCTGACTTATATGTGTCGATCACGCAGGAAAGTGAATCTTCGTTCATCTCCTCTCCCTTGTCCTCCCATAGCCATGGGCTGTGGCAACCGGGACATCTGTTCGGACAACATGATATATTGACTGCCAGGGTAATCTCATCCGGGACCTCCTGGCAGACAACATCATAACTGACGAACTTCAACATCCTAGCAGCGTGGTTTTTCTTCGTTACGATGGTAATGGCGTCTTGCGGCCTCCTCCTGTCTTGCCATTGAGAAGTTGCTGACGCGCTTCATATATCCTATGATACGTGTAAGGTAGTCGATATCAGTACTGTGGCATTCCGGACACTCCTTGAGGTAATGTTTGCTGATGTGACCGCAGCTGTTACATATCGTATTAGGAATATTGAAGGTGAAGTAGTTGCAGCCTTCCTGCGCGGCCACGCGCAGGAGTTGCGCATACTGGGCCTTCGACAAGTGCTCCTCAAGATTGAGGTGAAGTGCCGAGCCTCCGGTAAGATGCTCTATGTACTTGCGTCCATGCAGACGCATCTTGTCTATTATGTTGAGCGACTTGTCTTCAACTATATAGAAGTAACTGTTGTAGCAGTCACGAGGTACTGCATAACCATCTTCCCTATCCCATTTTGCATGCTTTACGCCTACATTCTCAGCAGGAATCATCTCGCAGTTGAATAAGGTGGTTTTGGTACGGTACTTCTTGTTGTATTCCTCAATGAGTCCTAATGTATTCTGCACAAACTCCACGTACTTAGGATTGTCATTGATTTCAATGCCAAGGAATTCTGCTGCTTCCACGAGGCCGTTGATTCCTACAGTGAGGTATTGGCGTCCTATGTTGATGAAACCTGCATCAAAGAGAGGCAGCATGCCTTGAGCCTGAAGAGACTTTAGGTTTTCGTCATAAGCAAGCTGAACCTTATGTACAAGGTCTATCACTTCTGCGAGATAAGTCATATAGTCCCTTCCGTTCTTGACTGCATATTGCACGCATCTGTTAAGGTTGATGGTGAGAACGCTCTTTGATCCAGTCGATACTCCGCCGGCTCCAAGAGTGTAACTGAATCCATTATCCTGGATCTCATTGCGCAGACGGCAGCATGATGCAAGCGAATCCGCGTTATCACTCATATATGTGAAGAATGAATGCCCTTCAGAGTACATCTCGGCCGTGAAGTCTCCCCACTCCTTGTCCTTTACCTCGTTGTTCTCTGTAAGTAGAGCCATTGTCTCTACAGGGAATGTGAGAGGTGTCTTGAGCCTTTCAGCATTGAACCACTTCATGAAGCGTTTCTGGAGCCATGACAGACCATTCCAATCAGGTGCGGAGCCATCTGGAAAGCGGAACTCGCCGAAGATGCTTTCAAAGTAGTTCTTGTCGTAATATGATATGTTCCAGAATACCGCCTGAAAATTTCGTGCACCGGTAGGCTGGTTTATAGAATACACTATCTGCTCGAAGCAGTCTGTGATAATCTTGTCGATGGTGCGTTTCTTAATTGAATTATCTGCCTGGAAATCAGGATGCTTCCAATAATCAAGTCCGTATTCCTTACCGATGAAGTAGTTCATGTACATAAGGAATTCAGGAGTGGCACAGGCACCGCTGAGCATGCTTGAAACCATGAATACAAGATTGATGAAACCACCGCAGAATGATTTGAGGTTAGTCGGACCTATGGAGTTTCCGCCTATAGGCTTTGTACCTTCAAGCAGCCAAGGATACATTGTGATGCTTGCACAATAGTTGGCAAGAGAAGTTTCATCATTCTTATAAATATGGTGATTCTTCAGAAGTCGTATGTACTTGTCAGATAATTCTTTACCATACATCTTCTTAAGTCTGTCTGTAAGTATTCTGCGGTTGAGTCTGATGAAGTTCTTTTTAGGGAGTTCACCTATGAGCGTAGCCAGATTCTTCTTCTCGATATTTGCATTCGCGTCATATTTACTGCCGGTGGCTGCATTTTCAGCCTGGCAATATTGGATGAGGAAGTCAAGGTGGTCACGTACTTCCCTATCCTCGCTGTGTTTCTGGCGGTAGAGCATGAATGATTTTGCGACAGCAAAATACTGCTCAGCCATAAGTCCGATTTCCACCTGGTTCTGTATATCTTCTACATGCATGCCCTCTGTTATGCGGACATGAGAAAGTATGTTGACCAGATCTTCTTCAGTTGCAAATGCTCCTACTGACAGGAATGCCTTTCTTATGGCGTTCTTTATCTTCTCCACAGAGAATGCCTTCCTTTTTCCGTCTCTCTTGATGATGGTTATTTCTGCGCTGCTCATATGTTTTACTGCTATGTGGTTTGCATATAATGTGATATTTCAGCTAAGATATGCAATAAAAAAAGGCCGTACCATTGAGATACGGTCTTTTTATCAACATAGTTTTAAACACTCGACTTTATTTACTGAACTGAGCTCTCAGTGCCTCGTTCTTAGCATCAGCGTCAGAACCCTTGATACCGAAGTAGAACTTGATCTTAGGCTCTGTACCTGATGGACGTACAGTCACAACGTCGCCAGCCTCATTGTAGAACTGGAGGACGTTAGATGCAGGAAGACCTGTCTCCTCTGGCTTGCTGTAGTCGACAACCTTAACGACAGGTGAGCCTGCAAGCTCCTGTGGAGGGTTATTTCTGTAGTCAACCATCATCTGGGCGATCTCCTCGAGACCTGCCTTGCCCTTCTTTGTTACAGAGATAAGAGACTCCTTATAGTAGCCGAATTCTGCATATATATCCTGAAGGAGCTGGTAGAGAGTCTTGCCCTGTGAAGCAGCCCAAGCAGCGCACTCAGCAACGAATGCACATGAGATCGGAGCATCTTTGTCGCGAACGAACT
>JAEIGA010012860.1_pt1 | contig 12727 bp, 10 predicted proteins | sample 9270691 | NCBI WGS metagenome assembly JAEIGA01 (sample SAMN17057246, study PRJNA624740) | gut metagenome | biome: biome; isolation source: fecal sample | host: Bos grunniens | place: China: Xizang | collected 2019 | reverse complement strand
GAAGACTACGAAAAGGAATCTGCCGGTGAAGATGTCGTACAGGCGTGATTCATACCAGTCGTCCTCATTCATGATATCGAAGTAGTTGATATTCTCAAATGACATTGCTTCTGCACTTCTACCGCTTTCCTTCAATCTGATTGTCTTGATGATGATTCCGGATTTCTTGAACTCCTCAGACTTAGTTACGTCAACGCCCCTGGATCCTTTTTCTGTAAGGATTTCATTTGCAACGAGGAAGTATTTGCTTTTGGCTTTTGAACCCTCGCATCCGAGTGCCTTGACAAGTTCGTTGTATGTGAGTCCGTAGTAAGGTTTGAAGCGATCGAGCAAGATATCCTCAAAACTCTTGGTCATGAGTTCCTGTTCTGTGATGAGCTGTGGCCCATAGCCACCGACGATTGCTGAGGTGTTATATGTTCCTTGGCCGCCAGTCTTCTTTGCAAACTCAAGGATGGTTCTCATGTACTGAGTCTTCAATGAGAATGCACGTTTGGGAGCTGGAATTTCTGCCTTTTCTCCGTTAGGGAGGGTGTATACAACGTCAGCATCGCCTTTTTGTCCCTTTCTGCAGGCACCAAGATATGTGGTATCACCCTCTGAAAGTTCGTGAGCTTTTCCTGTTTTAATCTTGCCTATAATGGTTTCATAGTCCTGCTTCATTATAAGCAAATCCTTTTCGGGAATCTGCCAGAGTACAGAATATATGAATTTCAACTGCTGTACAGGAACGCCAGCTTCGTGAAGATAGAACAGAATCAGCATGAACATACATTTCATATATACATGCGATTCCTCAAAAGGTTTCTTATGGTCCTCACTGTAATCAATCATAGTCAGGACAAGCCTTTCCTTGATGGCTAGAGCTTTTGTCGTCAGTTCTTTAAGCGGCGTACACTTCAATTCCAAGCCGGCCTCAGAGAAGTCAGCCTCTTGATTAGAATTGATGTCATATCCGAAGAAATATTTCTCTACAAGCTGGCCAAGTCTTCCTTTGCCACGAAATTCTTCCTCGATCTGATCAGGAATAATAGCCTCTTCTAGAGTCTTGTTAAGAAGTCTCTTGCTGTATTCAAGGATAGACCATTTGCTGGCCCTGTCGTATGAATGAATCATAGGTTTGTTGATTAGTTGTGTAAATGTAGTAAAAAATATGTAATCGTATAGAATATAAGTATCTTTGTCATTCTATAAGATTTTTACTATGCCACCTTTTTTTGAAATAGAGAAGTTTGATATGACTTCTAGGGAGTTGTCCGAGTTGACGATTAAAGAAATTCTTCATCTTGACACATGCCGAATAGTTTCCGTGGACGGGAGGCACTACTTTAATTCATTTGTCTTAGATAGGAATTCTCGGACGGAGATTTTGTGTGAAGTTACATTTTATAGATCAAGTAAAAGCAAGTTATATATACCTCGGTTGGTTTTTTCTAAGTGCAAACTGAACGGGGAGGGACAATCACCTAAAGGTGAAAAAATAAGAATCGCTTTAGATAAGGGAGACGTGCCGCATAGGTTCTGGAATTTGATGGGATTTCTCGGTCAATTTAAGAACTTGGTAGATTCAGGAGATTTCTCGGATACATTCAGTGTGGTTTCAAAGAATTATTTGGAAATTATCAGAACTCTCTCTCCGGGGGAAAGAGTCACTGCTTTGAATGTATTGATTAAAGGAGGTGGCTTTTCTTCAGATGAAATACGGTCAGTTGTCTATGAATCACGAAAAAGGACATTGCGTGTATTCTTGTATTTGATAAAGAATCGCCAATTAAACAGTTCGCAATGTATGGTGGAGTGGTATCAGTCTAAATATTCGTGTAGAGGACTGGAAGGTGTTTGGCATCATTTCTTAAAAGAAAACGATTGGATATTAGGACTAAATATTGGTGGCTGCTATCTATCTGAAATAATTGATGAAGCAAAGGTTGGTATAGAAGATTCAACAGGTTCTAGAAGTCCTAGAGTTGATTTTCTCGGTTATACAGATTATATGACACTAATAGAACTTAAGACTCCAGAAACACCTATATTTAAATCTTCGAGGGGAAATAGCTCTCGTGCAAATACGTGGGAGTTTTCCAGTGAATTCATATCAGGTATTAGTCAATGCCTTGGGCAGAAATCATCGTTTGATGAATCTTATAAGACAAAAGAAATTGTCAATAATGATGGTGTGTACATACCAAAACAGAGGGTTTATAATAAAGATGCAAAAATGGTCTTTCTAATAGGATGTCGTAACCTTCAGTTCCCTCATGACGGTAATCCGGATAATGTTGCAAAAAGCAATACATTTGAACTATTTCGCCGAAATAATCGAAATCTTGAAATCCTTACTTATGATGAATTGTTCGAGAGAACGTACTTCAGTGTTTTAGGCGAGCGCCCTCCCAAAGATTGGTTTATTCTAGATGATTTCGAAATAAAGAGATAGCACTCAAGTGAAAACCCAATGACCTGATGTCTGATAGGTTGACAAGGCAGCAGCGCCACCATTGCATGTCCCGTATACGTGGCAAGAACACCAAGCCGGAAATTCTGGTTAGGAAGGGACTGCATGCCCGTGGGTTTCGCTTTCGCTTGCACAACAAGAAATTACCAGGAAGCCCGGACATTGTTCTCCCGAAGTATGGTGTGGCAATAATGGTCAATGGATGCTTCTGGCATGGACACAAGGGATGCCGATATGCAAATGAACCCAAATCTAATGTTGATTTTTGGCAGGCTAAGATTGCAAGAAACAGACACAGAGACGAGGTGACAACTGCCCACCTTGAGGCTCTTGGATGGCATGTGATTACTATCTGGGAGTGTGAGCTTCGCGGAGCTGATAAGTCACTTAGACGAATTGATGAGTTGATAAACGAAATCTGTGATGCAGGTTTAGTGAGGCAGAGGCGTGACAGGCAGATTAAAGTTTCTAGACAGGAGGCGAAGCAGAGATTGCAAGAGTACTTAACGAAACAGGCAAATCTGGAGCGAGAGTTAAGTGCGTTATATGCAATTCCTCAAGCAATTAAAAAAGAATCTAAAATATATTAGGCTATGTCAGACGTTAACGTAGAAGCTCTTATAAAAGAGAGTGAGGAAAGTATACAGAGGATGGAGAAGGTACCGGGAAAAGCTAATGATGAAATAGTAAAATACTTCGATAGAATTCATGATAAGCTGTTTGCATATCAGTTGTTCTTCCTTGCTGGATATATTTCTTTGGTCGCAATTCCATCGATTAATGCATCTCCGTGGTTGCTGATTATACCTATTGCTTGTGTGGGGAGATTGATTTATCTAGATTGGACAATGATGGAACAGAATAGACGTCTTTCTGATTTGGGGAATCAAAACAAACTCCAAATGGACATGCTTAAAGAAAATCAGAAAAAGATTAATCAACAATCTTTGGAAGTTATATTGGAATCAGTGATAACTACTGTGATATTTATTTGTGTGTTATTCTAATTTCTTACGCATTGATTTCCTCCGGACAAATTGCAATCGCTGCCGGACAAATCCCGGACAAATTTAACAAAAACGCCATCCTAGCTATCTAGAATGGCGTTTAGTGTGATTCGGTTGGGATTCGAACCCAAGACCCACAGCTTAGAAGGCTGTTGCTCTATCCAACTGAGCTACCGAACCGATCCTATTTTGAATCGAATTGGAGAGGTATCTCCAAAACGGATTGCAAAGGTATGTAAAAAAAAGTTAATGAGCAACAAAAAATTGAAAAATCGTTGAGTTTGCTCAATATCTCTTTATTTCTTAGCAAGGTATTTACCAGCCAGTTCGATACCAGTGACCAGGCTGAAACCGATGATGGCGAAGATGATGGCTCCCGGAATCTGGAGATCTACTGTCTGAGAGTAGGTTGCAAGGACGTCTGCAGATAGGGGAGCGTCGATTGCAAGCAGGTCTGGATTCTGAGACTTTATTACAGTCTCCATATCGCTCCATGGCCATACTTTTACAAGAGATCCGATAATGAAACCGGCAAGGACAAGGATGGTCTCACGATTGTATTTGCCGAGAAGCCAATGGAGGAATTTTGAGAATGAGATGATTCCCACAGCTGCTCCGATAAGGAAGATTCCAAGAATCATTATGCTGCTTCCTACTTCATTTCCTGTAGTTACATTTGTGATGAGACTCATGATGTACTCGTACTTGCCTAGGATCAGGAGGATGAAGCTGCCTGAGATTCCTGGAAGGATCATTGCGCAGATGGCGATGGCGCCACTGATGAAGATGAACCACAGAGCATCAGGTGTCTGAGTAGGGGAGAGCGTGCAGATTGTGATTCCCAGCAAGATGCCGAAGATGGTCATTGCTACATCTTTCGCCTTCCATCCTGAGATACCTCTAAGGATGAAGATTGAAGAGGCAACGATGAGTCCGAAGAAGAAACCCCATGTCTGAACGGGCTGGTGTACAAGCAGGTAGCTCATAAGTCCGGCAAGTGCTACGACGCTGAATCCGATTCCGCAGAATAGACTCAAAAGGAAGTTTCCGTTGATGTGTTTCCAGAATTCCTTGAACTTTCCTGTGAAAAGAAGTTTTACTGCTGTTGCGTTTACTGAACTGATGGATCCAAGAAGTTCGTCATAGATGCCTGTCATGAAGGCGATTGTTCCGCCAGATACTCCTGGGATGACGTCTGCAGCTCCCATGGCTGCTCCCTTAAGTGAAGTCAAAAGGTATTTTGAATACTTTTTCATTAGCCTATTTTAGATAAATATGTTTTTATTTCATTGAACATTCTCAGACAGCAGGTGTCCTCTGCTGCACCTGAGATGATAAGGTCGTAAGTTGGTCCATCCATCTTGAAGGTTCCGATCTTGAACTTTGCTGTGGATGTCTTGATCATGTACTCCAATGAGAAATCATAGAAGTCAACGAGGTTGATAAGCAGGTCGTACCTGGTTTCATCCTTTGCTGTAAGTCTCTCGAGTTTTGTCTGGTTCGGCACTCCATACCAGTTGCATTCCTTCTTGAGGATCGTGTTCTGTATGCTTGTGAGAAGCAGCTCTTCCTTTCCAAGCTTTCTGAAGTCTATATAGTAGATGTCCACCTTTATTCCCAAGTTCCTGAAGAATGAGTTGACTGCATCCTTGCACTGGTCGTAGGTGGAATCCTCTACATCAAGCAGAACAGCCGCAGTGCTGATCTGACTTAATGGCATCAGGCCGCTCTCAAGAGTGTTTGAGTTCTTCTTGAGCGCCCTTTTGCGGAATATGTTTTTGATGAAGTCGAACATGCTATTTTGTGTTTGCTGCGATGAGTTCTCTGATCTCTTTCTTTGCTGCCTTCCATCGTGGGATGTCAATCTTTGTTCCAACCACCTCTACGACTTTGGCGGCGATGATGGAACCTACTTCTCCACAAGCCTTGAGCGGCATTCCAAGAGAATGAGCATACAAAAATCCTGCTGCGTATGTGTCTCCTGCTCCTGTTGCGTCAACTGGGGTTGCAGGCCATGCAGGGATGTAATGATACTCGCTGCCACTCTGGACCATCGATCCCTCTTTTCCAACCTTTACGATTGCGTACATACAATGTTTTGCCATCTCTTCGAGGGCCTCACGAGGTTCTTTGCCTGTAAATGCCTTTGCTTCAGTTTCGTTAGCAAAGATGATGTCGACATATCTGTCAACGATGTCATGCAGGAATGATTTATTTGACTCCACAACATTGTATGAGGCCATATCTATAGAAATAAGACAGCCAGCCTGTTTTGCAAGTTCTACAGCTCTTCTGATAAGTGCTTGGTTCTGAACAAGGTAACCCTCGATGTGGAAGTAGTCATATCCTACGAAGTCCTCGAACTTGATGTCCTCTGGCACCAGTTCAAGGGCAGCTCCAAGATAGACAGCAAAGGTTCTTTCTGCGTTCGGTGCAGTGATGAAGACCATCGCTCTTCCTGAAGAGTTCTTGCCTTTGAGAAGATTTGACTGGATGCCATACTGCTTCTGATCGCTCTGGAAGAGCTGACCAAGCTCGTCTTCTCCAACCTTTCCGATGAAGCCGGCCTTCATTCCGAAGATGGCCGCTCCTGTGATAGTGTTGGCTGCTGAGCCTCCAGCTACGTACTGGACTCCCATAGGTCTGAGAGTCTGCCATATCTTGTCACCTGTCTCCATATCTACATGCTGCATGCTCCCCTTAGGAAGGTGGTACTGCTGAAGCAGGGATTCGTCTGGCAAAATTGCCAATATATCTGTCAAGGCGTTGCCGATACCAAGGATTGATTTCATCTTTATTGTGTTTTAATGACCAACGTTAAAAAACAAAGTTATATATTTTTTCTAAATTTGCAGTCTCGTATATCACTATGAATAAGATTAACAGTAAAAAAATCATAACATATCTGCTGTCGCTTCTTGCGGCTGCAGCCTTGATGTATTTCTCATTCAAGGACGTGCAGTGGGCAGACTTCCTCACTACGCTCAAGCAGTGCAAGTGGGGCTGTATCATCGCATCCATGGTTGCCGGAGTGATGGCCTTCTGGTTCAGAGGCATGAGGTGGCGTGAACTCATTCTGCCTATCGACCCGTCCATGCCAAAACTAGCCTCATTCAATGCAGTGAACATCGGCTACCTCGCGAACTTTGTCTTCCCCCGTATCGGAGAGTTCGTGCGCTGCGGCTACATCACAGCAAATTCGAAGGAAGACGCTTCCGGTCGCAAGCTCGCATCTTATGACAAGGTCATCGGCACAGCCGTGCTCGAGCGAAGCTGGGACATGGTGATGATGATTCTGATTTTTGTGCTGCTTCTTCTTTTCAAATGGAGCAAATTCGGTGCCTTTGTGATGGATAATATGTTTGCTCCGCTTGCCGGCCGCTTCGATACTTCTGCTGTTGTGCTGATTGTCGCTGCCCTTGTTGCCTTGGCTGCTGCCGGTCTCGGCTCAATCTGGGCTGTGTACAGGTTCAGGGAGAAGAATGCCTTGTGTGCCAAACTCTTCGCTTTGGTGGATGGTGTCTTCAAGGGACTCAGCAGCTGTGTGAGGATGGAGCGCAAGTGGCCGTTCTTTGCCTATACCTTCCTCATCTGGCTGATGTACTATCTGATGAGCCTGTTCACTATGAATGCGATTCCTTCGCTTGCTGAACTTAATGGCGTTGATGCTCTTTTCCTTATGATTGCGGGAAGTTTGGGTTGGCTCGTGCCTGTTCCTGGCGGTTTCGGCGCCTTCCATTATATCGTGGCCCTTGCCCTTTCGACCATCTATTCCCTCGGTTTTGCGGATGGAATTGTCTTTGCTACTCTTTCGCATGAGGCTCAAGCAGTTACGATGATTCTTTTCGGCCTTTTCTCCTTCCTTTACGAAAGTTTCAAAAAAAGCCCCAAAGCTTAGCTTCAGGGCTTAGAGTCTATTTGCTTGCAGGCTTGTCAAGCTGAAGTTCCGGGTGTTTCTTTGATGAGAAGTAAAGCATCAGGGCTACTCCTATCGCTATGATTCCCAGTAGAATGAAGATATACTCAGCATGGATGGCAGCAGAGATCTCCTGTGCCTTATTGCCTGCCTGAGTGATTTCTTTTGTGAAAATTCTTCCGATGTAGATCGGCACTGCCCACATTCCAAGGTTCTGAACCCAGTAGATGAGAGAATACGCAGTTCCAAGATTCTTCTCAGGGATAATCTTCGGAACTGACGGCCACATAGCAGACGGAACAAGCGAATATCCGATTCCAAGAAGCGCAATCGCAAAATACGCGTACATCGGCACGCCCTGCGGCGCAAAGGTGATGATAAGGTGCGACAGCAACACAAGGGCTGAGCCTACAATCATCCACACCGTCGCCTTTCCAACCTTATCCACAAGCGCACCGAAGAGCGGAGTGAAAAGGATAGTGAAAAACGGAATCATCGCCAGAAGAACAGTCGCAATATCAAGGTTCACACCGAATAGCGGAAGGAGAATCGAAACTCCGAACTTCTTGAAGCGGATCACGCAGCAGTAGAATGTCACGCAAAGCACGGCAATCATCAAAAAGCGTGGGTTCGAAAGTACCTTCCAGATATCAGAAATCTTGAACTTATCCTCCTCTGCAGTATCCACCTTGTCTGTAAGTCCTGTCTGCTTGTCGAATCTTGCATCCATAGCAACAAAGATAGCCCAAAGGATGGCGCCGACTGCAAGGACGGCAAGGCCGATGAGGGCCGGCTTGTTTGTGTCTGAGAGGGTGTAGATCTCGCCAGCTGCCTTAGGAGCTACAATCATAGGAGCGATGAGGATGGCAGTTGCTGTACCGAATCTCGCAATAGCAAGCTGGAGGCCCATTGCAAGAGCCATGTTTCTGCCTTTGAACCATTTGGCGATGGATCTTGTCACTGATACTCCTGCAATCTCACTTCCAAGTCCGAAGAGCATGCAGCCCACGTATGCAAGGGTGAGGGATGTGCTTGGAGCAAAGCCGGCAGAAATCGCGAAGGTAACCAAGGCTGCTCCTCCCACCATCATTCCGACGAAGATGGATCCCACAAGTCTTACTCCGAACTTGTCAAGGAGGGCGCCACAGATTACAAGACCTCCCCAGATACATAGGAAGGAGTATCCGCTGGCGTAAAATCCATAGTCTGCCATATTCCATCCAAGTTCAAGCTGCTCAGGGTTCTTGAAGAGCTCCGAGAGTGACGAGAACATGTCATCGAAGAAATATGAGGCAAACATAGGGACAACAAGGCACGCCAGCACAAGCCAGCATGCCCATTTGTTGTCTCTGATATTATGTAGCAGTTTAGTCATAGACTATTTCTTGATGTTTGGTTCCTCAAGACCGTAACCCTTCTTCTTGTCCTCTACTTTTAGGAAGAATGACATTACGAATGCAAGGATACCGAATGATGAGAAGATGCACATTGGAGCAACGTAACCTCCTGTAGACTCAAGTACGATACCGATCAGTAGAGGTACAAGGCAAAGACCGATGTTCTGGATCCAGAAGATGAGTGAGTATGCACTACCAAGGATGACAGGGTCGATGATCTTTGGAACAGAAGGCCAAAGAGCTGCAGGTACAAGAGAGAATGAAACTCCAAGAACCACAACTAGAAGAAGGGCAAACCACTTCTCCGGGAATAGAGGAAGCACGAATGCGAAGCTCAGGTGGCATGCGATCATGATGATTGCACCAAGCATAAGCATTGTTGCGCCCTTACCCTTGTTGTCAAGGAAGGCTCCAAGGAATGGAGTAAGAACCATTGCAAGGATAGGGAACCATCTGAACAGGTCTGCTGCCTCAGATGCAGGGATCTGAAGAGTCACCTCAAGGAAGTTGGTCGCATATCTCTGGAATGGGAAGATTGCTGAATAGTAAAGAACGCATAGTAGGGCTACGATCCAGAACATCTTGCTTCCAAAGATCTTTCCAAGGTCGCTTACCTTGAACTCCTCCTCTGAATCGCCACCAGCTGTAATACCTTTCTGTCTGTCAAGCTTAGAATCCATTACAGAGAATACGATGAAGTTGATAAGACCGATAAGAAGCAGTACTACACAGAAAAGGATAGGGGCTTCTACATTACCGAACTTATCAGCAAGGCGAGGAGAAGCTGAAAGAACAGCGAATACACCAAGACGGGCAATTGCCATCTCAAGACCCATTGCAAGGGCCATCTCCTTGCCCTCGAACCACTTGGCGATAGCCTTTGATACTGTGATTCCGGCCATCTCACATCCGCATCCGAATACCATGAATCCCAAAGAAGCAAGTTTGGCGCTGCCTGGCATTGCAACCCACCAAGAGTTGAGCCATGCGCAGAAGTCTGTTCCCTGGAACCACTCTGTGATAGCGATATACTTCACAACTGCTCCAACGACCATAAGTGAAGTTGAAAGGATACCTGTGAAACGCACACCCATCTTGTCAAGGATGATACCTGCAAGGATAAGGAAACCGAATACGTTCAGCATATACTCAGATGCTGCATAGCTTCCGAAAACTGAGCTGTTCCAGCCTCTTGAAGACTCGATAAGAGACTGAAGCGGAGACATTACATCAACGAACATATAAGCGAAGAACATGGCTAGCGCAATAAGGATAAGCGCAGTCCATCTCGCAGCAAAACTGTCGTTGAGGAATTTGTTGATAGTTTTTGTCATAATTATAATAATTTAATTGTTGTCATTTAGGTTGCGAAGTTAACAATAAAAATCGTATCTTAGCAAGATTAAAAGATAATGACGATGAAGTACGAAATTCTAGATAAAATTCAGTCTCCTGCAGATATCAAGGAACTTTCTGTCATAGAGCTTGAGAGGCTCTGTGCAGAAATCCGTGATTACATGATTGAATGCTGCTCCGTCAATCCTGGTCATCTTGGCTCAAGCCTTGGCGCAGTAGAACTTATCGTAGGTCTTCACTACATATATAATACTCCTAAAGATAAACTTGTATTTGATGTAAGCCATCAGGCCTACGCACATAAAATCATCACTGGTCGCAAGGAGGCCTTCAGGAATAACCGTAAGAAGGATGGCATCAGTGGTTTTACAAAAATCTCAGAAAGTGAGTACGACGCCTTCGGAGCAGGACACTCATCAACATCTATCTCAGCAGCCCTTGGCTTTGCTGAGGCGGCAAAAATCAAGGGAACAGATGAGAAGGCAGTAGCCCTCATCGGTGACGGAGCCCTATCTGGAGGTCTTGCTTTTGAGGCCTTGAACAATGCCAGCGAGTCAGATATACTTGTAGTCCTTAATGATAATAACATTTCCATCGACAAGAATATCGGAGCCTTGCATAAATATCTCTTGAGAGTAACAACCAGCAGAAAGTATAATAACTTAAAAAAGCAGGTTTGGGAAGGTTTGGGAGAAGGTCCGGTCCGTGACTTTATGCAGAAAATGACCATCAGCACAAAGTCAGCAATGGTCAAACGTTCAGGCGGAGATCTCTTCGAGGCAATGGGCTACCGATACTTCGGACCTATCGACGGTAACAACATAGCCCAGGTGACACACACCCTCAAGAAACTTCACGCAATCAAAGGACCACGCGTGCTCCACGTCATCACGACAAAGGGCAAGGGATACGCTCCGGCTGAGGAAAATCAGACCATCTGGCACGCACCGGGCAAGTTCGATCCCGAAACAGGAGAGCGAATCACAATGGAGGCGGGGATCAGCAGATATCAGGATGTGTTTGGAGAGGTCTTGGTAGAATTAGCTAAGGAAAATAAGAAGATTGTAGGTGTTACCCCTGCCATGGCTTCTGGCTGTGGTATGAACCTGCTGGCAAATGAGATTCCTGAAAGATTCTTTGATGTGGGAATTGCAGAGGGACATGCTGTAACCTTCTCTGCAGGGCTTGCAGCTTCTGGTCTAAAACCGTTCTGTAACATCTATTCTTCCTTCTCTCAGAGAGCGTATGATATGATAATTCATGATGTCGCTCTACAGAATCTTCCTGTTGTCTTGTGTTTTGACAGAGCAGGACTTGTAGGAGAGGATGGTCCGACTCACCACGGTTGTTATGATATTGCTGCCTACAGAAGTATTCCAGGAGTGACTATTGCTGCTCCTAGAAATGAGATTGAACTCAAGGATATGATGTATTCTGCATCTCTTGCTGAAAATGGTCCTTATATTATAAGGTACCCGCGCGCGCACGGAGAGGGAGTTGACTGGAAGAACCATAAGGCTGAAATCTTGACTCCAGGAGTTGCGGAAGAAATGATTTCTGGAAAAAATATTGCGATTTTTGCAGCAGGTCCAGTGGCAAACAGAGCATATGAGGCAGCTCTTGAACTGAAAAATGAAGAAAAAGGGCATCCTTCTGTATATAATGTCAGATTTATCAAGCCTCTTGACGAAAAAATGCTCAAAAAGGCGGCAGCAGAGCATAAGACGATAGTCACTATCGAGGACGGAGCGATCAATGGAGGACTCTATGGCGCTGTAACAGAATATCTTGCAAAGGAGAATATAAAGGTGGATGTTGTGGGAGTAGGTATCCCGGATTCTTATATAACACAGGGAAAGCTGCCTGAATTACACTCTATCTGTGGTTTTGATAAGGACTCGATCAAGACATTGATTGAAGAAATTGCAAAAAAATGCTAAAAAAAATCGAAAAAGATTTGCACTTTAAAATTTAATATCTATCTTTGCAATCCCGTTTGACGAACAACATTCAAGAGCAGCGCTCAAGAAGAAATTCTGAAAACACAATGCCGATGTAGCTCAGTTGGCCAGAGCACGTGATTTGTAATCTCGGGGTCGTGGGTTCGATTCCCTCCATCGGCTCAAAATTGACAAGATTGTGAATTTTCCGGGCAGATACCAGAGTGGCCAAATGGGGCAGACTGTAAATCTGCTGGCTTACGCCTACGGTGGTTCGAATCCATCTCTGCCCACAAAGAAATCTGGTCCAGCGGCCAGATTTTTATTTGAAAAATAAAAAGCGGAAGTAGCTCAGTCGGTAGAGCATCAGCCTTCCAAGCTGAGGGTCGCGGGTTCGAACCTCGTCTTCCGCTCCAAAACTACGCCAGTGTAGCTCAGGGGTAGAGCGCTTCCTTGGTAAGGAAGAGGTCGCGAGTTCAAATCTCGCCACCGGCTCTGCTTTTTTTTTGTATATAATACTCATTAAAAGATAAAATTATGGCTAAAGAAACCTTTAAAAGAGACAAACCGCACGTTAACATCGGTACTATTGGCCACGTTGACCACGGTAAAACAACTTTGACAGCTGCAATTACAACTGTACTTGCTAAAGCTGG
>JAEIGA010012859.1_pt1 | contig 12728 bp, 14 predicted proteins | sample 9270691 | NCBI WGS metagenome assembly JAEIGA01 (sample SAMN17057246, study PRJNA624740) | gut metagenome | biome: biome; isolation source: fecal sample | host: Bos grunniens | place: China: Xizang | collected 2019 | reverse complement strand
GTTTTCTCTTCCAATCGATTGTCATTTTTATTCTCCTTCATATTGCGTGTCGAATCTCTCGTTCTTCACGATCTCGCCGTCTTGGCTCTGAAGCGTGAGCGCAACGGACAGGAAGTCCGTGGTGACCACAGCCGCCGCCGCTCTTGTGAGGTAGAGGTTCAGTCCGAGAGCGAAGGATGACCGGGTTGTGATGGTGGAATTGATGATGCCATCGGGACGTGTCTGTAACTCTGTAACAAAATAGTACATATCTTATCTCCTTTATGATGATGCGATTGCCGTTCCGTCTGCGTAATAAAGAGTCAAGTCAATCGGTGCGTTAGGGTCTGTATGGGTACTCTCGATAGATTTAATCTGATTGTTTGTGTATCCCAAGATGGTAGACCAGTTGGCTTTAGATTGGTAGGTGGAAATTAAGTCCGAAGGTACATATAAAGTGCCACCAGTGCCACCCGAAGCAAATGGAGTGCCATCGAATACATTCACGTTACCCAGTGCTGAAGCAGAAGTGTTGCGTACCACTAACGTGTCGAGTGAAGAACATCTGTTGAAAATAAGCGTTCTACCAAAATTTGGTTTATATAAATCGACAGATTTTAGGTCTGTGCAATCTTGGAAAGCACTGGTATAAACCATCCCATCAACCGATGGCATTACGACTGTTTCTAGACTAGTGCATAAGTTAAACAATAATGTAGGGACACTTGTTGCAACTGGAAAGTACACATGAGTCAATGCCGCACATCGCATAAACATGCTATCTGTCGGATTTGTCATTACAGGAAACTCTGCACTTTGAAGTGATGTACAATCTTCGAATTGCGACCCATTTCTATTTGTACCGCCTTGTCTGACACCATAGCCGTTTATGGCATTTGGACACGATACGCTTGTTATTAGGTCGCACCCGGCAAAAAGTAAAGCCCTCAAAGAAGTGCCAGTAACCACAACATGACCGCTTATGGTTTTGTCATTAAGCGCGTTTATATCAACGCCACCACTCCCTTGCCCATACCCACTGGCAAGGGTAGCGACCGCATCACTCAAATTTGTGTCGGATGCCCCAGTGACGCTGTTGGCATATGTGGTCAAATTGTTAATCGAATCCGTTAAAGGTGTATTACTACTCATCTATCACACCCCCAATGCTGTCAACGCACTTGAATAGTCGGCATAGACCACCTCAAGATGCGTCTTGTCGGTCGATGACATCAGACCATTCGCCGATGTGGTTGCTGTCGATATTACTACCGCACCAGTGCTTCCGTTAACAGATGTAACAGGCGCGGTATATGTAACCGCACCGCTCTGTCCGTTGAACGTAGATACATAAGTTGTATCGTCTGGTAACGCTCCAACATCATCTGCGTCAAGTACTACCGTTCCTGTTTGTCCGTTCACACTGGAAACTGGTGCAGTGTATGTAACCGCTCCAGTATTACCGTTGAAGCTTGTCACTGCGCTTGTAAGAAAGCCAGAGTCATTGGTTAAATCACTAGTCTTGCTTGGTATTACAGTACTACTTGGAAGGGCATTGACGTCCGATGCGGTAAGGACAACAGCACCAGTTTTTGTATTAACCGAAGTCACTGGTGCAGATGTGAGAAATGTCAGCGTACCCGCTTGCATCCATGTCCCAGACTGGCAAGTAATGGTGTATTCTTTGCCGCCGTAGTTGCAAATAAACCTGTGGTTTGTCGAACTGTTTCTGAAGCGAAGCGTATAGGTGTAGTTGTTGTATGTTACGCACGGAAGCTTTCCTGCCGCAATAGCCGCTTCTATCTGTGCGCTAGTGGTAGTTCCGTAAGCACACCAGTAAATGTCATCTACAGTTACAACACCACTGTTGCCGTTTACCGTGGATACATATGTTGTATCATCTGCAAGCGCATTAACATCTGATGCGTCAAGAACTACTACTCCAGTCTTACCGTTGACAGAATCAACAGCACCGCCACCGCCTTGAACGACAACATCACCAGTCATGCCATTTACGCTCGTTACTGGTGCAGTATAGGTGACCGCCCCAGTTTGATTATTAAACGATGTGACTGCGCTTGTAAGGAAGCCACTGTCATTCGTGAGGTCGGATGTTTTCGTAGGGATCTGCGTGGTAGACGGTAACGCACCTACGTCAGACGCAGTAAGGACTACGTTCCCTGTCTTATTGTTTACCTTTGTAACAGGAGCAGAAGTGATATAACCACTATCGTTCGTCAACTGGCTTGTCTTCGAAGGAATTACCGTGGTACTCGGAAGCGCACTGACATCTGCCGCATTAAGGCTCACCGCACCAGTTTTCCCGTTTACGGACTGCACAGGCGCAGAGGTTATATACCCACTGTCATTAGTGAGTTGACTTGTCTTTGTCGGGACTGTGATGTCAACATCACCGATTTCACCGTTTACGCTAGTAACAGGAGCAGAATAGGTTACCGCGCCAGTTGAGCCGTTGAAAGATGATACATACTGCGTGTTAGACGGAAGCGCACCGACATCAGATGCGTTCAGCACGACATCGCCAGTCTTCGTGTTGACAGACATGACTGGTGCTTCGATGGGATGCTCTTCGATGTAGTCCTCAACCGCCTGTCCGACTTCTTGCTCCAAGTCATCCTTTGTCGCGTACTGATCAGCCTGTTCCACGATCTGTTGGTACATGACATACAGTTGTGCGTACAGTGTGGACAACGCAGTATTGCTGATGTCTGTTTCTTCGCCCCTTTCGATAGACCGCTTAACGAAGATTTTGAAGATGTTGCTGTTCTTCACGAAAAGTCCATCCGTGGACATCTCGACAAGCTGTCCTTCTGCCAAACCGTAGGTATCAGTAAGCGGAGAGCCGATATCAACAGTAAACTCGTTTGTTAACGGTATCAGATAGTCCGTTCCGTTGCTGAACACAAGGTAGACAAGGTCTTCTTCATCGTCCTTCTCAAAGCCAGTAAACTCTATCTGGTCTGTTCTGACATCGTATTTGTATCCATATTCAAGGATATCTTCCGATGTGATGTCATATGAGATCATAGCTATACTCCCTTACTTCTCATCATCCTCAAGTTCCTTCAGCCGATGATTTATCCTACGAAGTTCATCGTCATGGCGTATTGAGTCAGTTTCAAGATGGAACACCCTTTCGATGATTCCGTTATGTTTTTGCACGGCTTTCGTCAACTCGTCCATCCTGTATTCGAGCAACGCCTGTGTTCTTGCCGCTTGGGCATGATTGGTGATTAAACACACAACAAGTGTAACCACTGCTGTGATGCATGATGAAATAATCGTTCCCATACTATAATAGTTCGTTTCTTATGTATCCGATTTTAATCGTTGCATTTGCACTATCCACAGCTGTCGAGGTGACATTTCGTAAAACAATAACCGCAGACGTTCCCGTTGACGATACATTTGCGGCACGAAAGCATACCGCATTCGACCCAGATGATACTTCGATGAGCGAAAAAGGCGTATATCCGCTAGGTGTTGTGATCCCAAAATCATCAGCAGATAGATTCTTATAAGTGTTCGCGCTGATTGCGTAATTACATGTATAGCGTTGAGATATAACAGCTTTCCCCGCATCTGGAAGGAATGCTGACCAACTTCCCCATGTCCCATTGTGAAGTCTACGCATATACATTTGTGGTGGGTCGGATTGAACCATTGCATACTGCAACCCATATGTGCCACTTACCTTAAACGATAAAACATAATGGTAAGTCCCTGTGACAGGTGCGTTCCCCTCATTCTGACCCTCAATTATGGCTACGCTTGCGCTTTCCTGCCCAGTAAAAATAGTATTGAGGCTCTCCGTGTTTGCCCTAGCGTCAATAATTTTGAATTTTCCCGACCGAAACTGACTGTCCAAGGCAAATCTGTCCCACGTTCGCATTGTCCCACCGTTTATGCTTGTGCGGTATACCCAGTCCTGTCCGACGTTGCCGACCAATATCACCCTATAACTTTTGCTGTTGCCAAATGAAACATACGCAAAAATAGCCTCTGCACCTGTCGGAGATTCTGCGGCAGACAACCTTACTCGTCCCATGCTCCGTGCGGGAATATCAGCTATCGCCGTAACCGTTGTTGAAACATCGGAATATTCCATTATCGGATCGACTTTAATCGTACTGTTTGCCATAATTACTCCTCGTCAATAGGCTCTTCGGGTTGCACAATCCGTCTGTCATAGATTTTTTCGTAAATCACAGCACCGTCAGAGTGGAGAAGGTATGCCGCATGGTACGGAATCCCAGAAATTGCGGCGGCGGCACATACTGTAAAGTACTTTGCTTCTGCCTGTTCCAGTGTGTCAAAGTGGTCATACAGAAGTCCCTTGCTCCCGTCATCTCTGACTTGGTTTTCAATCGTGGTATAAAATTCAGTTTTCGGCATTTTCTTCCCCCTTTGTGTACGCTTCAAGGTCTGATTCGTACTGTTGCTGTTCCAACTCTGCGATTTTCTGCGTCATGCCTGTCATGATTGGCGTAAGCACAAACGCAGGAAGTCCAGATTCGTTGATAAGCTTGACAAGGTTGTCCATGAACTCCTGTCTTGCAATCGTAATAGGTTTATCCATTTTGTATCCTTCCCTTTAATGCATCTATCTCCTGTTGTTGGAGTTGTACCATTTTTACAAGCGGTGCGATGATTTCTGGATATCTGACACCTTCTCTATCTCGCTTTTCATACCATATGTCCCAACCTTCTGGCATTACTTCGTGCAATTCCTGCGCGATAAAACCGACAGACCGATCTTCTGATTCGGAATTAATTAAGTGATACTCCTTCGGGCGAAGTGCCATGATGAATGACTTTGCTACATCATCGGGGATGTCTACGATATCTTCCTTGATGCGAATATCCGAAGTTGTACCATCGACCCGTCCCGACTGCGAGTACAGATTAGAGAGGAAATAAGCATCTGCAAAACAGTCGAAGTCGAATACGGTTACGCCGCTAGTGCCAATTGACGCGCCACGGGGGAAACAGATTCTTCCCCTATCGCCATCAGTGCCATCAATATTCATCGTCCCATATGCGCTTCCACCGTGGTCATATACCTTGACGGATGTACATTCGATGTCACCACTGACAATTCGCATCCAGTTATTAACGCCACCCGATGTTCCTCGCACAGAAATACCGTCCGTGCCAATGTATATTCCTGCATTTGTGGAATCGATTTGGCTTCTGCTCCCAGAGTAAATCCATGCACGTTTATCAGAAGATGTATTTGACCCACCGATGTTCCAGTATTTTCCAGATCCTGCCCCTGTCACACCGATTATCCCGCTCGATGCATTTATAGTCCCCGTGACTGTCGCACTATTCGCAGTAAGCGCACCCGCATCGGTTACTTTGAAAGCACTTGACGCACCAAGAGCAATCCCACCAGAACTCAAATAAAGACCAGTATTTCCATCGGTAAGGCTCGTTTTGCCACCAAGCTTAATTACCCCTGTTGTTACAGTGATGCCGTCTTTCGTCCATCTGCCGACTTCAGCACTACTTGCATCTACAATCTTCAGCCATCCGTTGCCGTTGTTATTGCCGCCAAGCGTGATTGTGCCACCAGTGATATTGCTACCATTGATCGTTGTCTGTCCTGCGGTCGAAAGCTGATCGGTAAATACTACGTTGCCGTCAATAAGTATATTGCCACTCCCTTCCGATATCACATTGTCATTTGCGTCTTTTAGCGTTATTGTGATACTCGCACCGCTTGTCTTACTTGCCTTGCCAGTTACGCCCATCGTAATCGTATGTGCAGACTGGGCAAATGTAGAAGAAAGTTCTGCCTTGGACGCATATATTGCCCTTACATCAGTACGGATTCCCTCTGCCGTAGTGGATATAGATGTTTCGAGACTGGTAACCGTATCATACATAATATTCGGGTTGAATACGGATATCTCTTGAACGAATTTCATTTCATGCCCTCTGGCGTTGCAAATAAAGTGTTACGTTTGTTGTTTGTCCACTTATAATCGTTCCACTAATGGTTAAGGTTGCGTTAGATGTGGCTACAGTCCAATCACCCCCCATAGCGTTTGGATTTGACAAAACAGCATTTACAACGATCATATCAGATGTAACCTTTGACAGATTTGCGGTTGAATCTGGCGGCGTATAGGGAAGCGTTGAGATGGAACTGCATGTAACAACAAGAGTGCCAAGCAGATTGCCATAAGCGTTCGCATCTATGATTCTACCTTCGTTTGTGTTGCGATCAACCATCACGATGCTATCTATCGCTGTTGGCGCGTTTACTTGTGTAAGCATATTAACATTTACATCCTGTGCCGCCATCTATTACCCCCCTGTTCCTTCATCAAATCCGATTACGGCGTTGTAATTTACTCCACCAATAGTAAACACCCACCGACCTTGTGTAGTTTCTGCATTCATTCCAGAAAGCAGAGTGAAGACGGCTTCGACCTCTCCACCGTATCCGAAGTCTTCCTTAACAACCGTTATCGAATACCCATATCCTATGTATACACGCCCTTCTTCCGTCTTTTTGTACCAGTTGTAATTTTTCGCATCGTAATCCCTTGTGACATCTGATTGCCCAAGGTAGAAGTGTGCATCCATTGTGACTGTGCCGTCACCGTTGTCTGTCGGAACAACATTAAAGAAGAAACCACTTACGCTCTCTTCTACCTTTACTTCAAGTCCTGCAACGGTCTGTGTGAGAGTAGATATTTCCTGTGTTATTTCGCCGTTTACGGTAGTTTCTACTTGGGATATTCGGAAAGTGTTCTCATCAACCGTTCTGACCATTTCGTTGGTCTTCTGGTTAAGCACAAGAATGCTTTTCTGCTGATTGTTTGCGTTGTCTGAACGAGTTCTTGTACCGTCAACATCGTATTCTTCCATCAGCGCGGTGATGCCATTCATTGTCCTGCGAAGCAACACCGTCTGGGCGTATCCGTAATGGGAATTTACAGAAATCCCATCTCCAATATCCACCCAAGGACACGCAGGAGTCTTAAACTCCATAGGCATGTATGTCACATTGTGTATGAACGGAAGGAGCAACTGTGCAATGCTGTTCAGTTCTGCTGTTTTCTTGTTAAAGAACAGCGGATTCCCAATGATTGAGTATGTAGCACCTTCAGTTCCGTACTGACCGCCAAGATCCTTTTCGGTCTGTCTTACGGATACCATCGTGATGGTTTCTGTGTAGTACTCCTCAAAGTCGAGTGACCCCTGCACATATGGGGAGTATCTGCCAGTGGGATCTCCGATGACTTGCCATGCCCCTGTGGGATAACTTTGGCTCGGCTGTGCAGACTGGTCTATTGTCGCAGGACGGATATACTTAAATACGCCGTCCGTATCAATGATGCCGAAACATGCATTTGCTTGGCAGATGCTGAAAAGGACATCTTGCCCACTGTATCCATCCGCAACAAAGTTAGCGACAGGATGCCCACCTTGGTCTATCGTGACTATAGACACGCCATCGCAAGGCAATGTTGTCTGTTCCTGCGTTACGGCATATCCAAGTTCGGTTAAATACGAGAAAAATGCGTTCCTGTACGCCCCAATTGTGCTTACGTTTGAAAGGTTAAGTCCATTGTGCCACGCAGTGAAATCCTCGTTTAAAACGCCGTATAACTCGTCATAGCACTCCAGTGTTCTGAACCGTCTGTCTGAACTCTTTTCGTCCGACTCAACGATGAATCTTCCGATATCCCTTGTGTATTCACCGCATGTGATTGATGCAGTGAATCCCTGTCCTTGCAGTGTTGATTGTGACGCAGTCGATATGATCTTTACCGTGAACGATGCCGCCGCAACCGTTCCAAACTCAAGCTGATTATCATCGCATATCGAATGCTCCAGTGATGCCGACTCGGCAACAATCATCGAATTGTTGATGACCAGTCCACCGTCAAATGTCAGTGTAAGATACTTTTGTATGCCAGAGTGCCATGTCTGGATTTCTTGAAGAGTTACACTTTTCAATTGTCAGCACTCCTTAATACTCGATAAACTCTATGTTCGCGCTCCTGTACAAGACGCGATTTCTGCTCTCATCGACCAAGTCCATGTTGTAATCGATATCTGGAACATAAAAATCGCCAGTCCTGTAATCGTCTATGTCTGGGCAATAGTATGTAAGCGATATCTTTTTTTCGTGCGAATTAGAGTAATGATTCCGAAGAAAAGACATCATCTGTGCCATTTCGTTGTTCCACATAGGTTTTGCCGTGAAACTGATAGTAGTCGCAGTATGCTCCACAGTATTCCTATGGAGCAAGCCGTTTGCATCACGGTAAGGATCTAAATCCTGCCGCCTGTTTGGAGTCACTTTGTATGACTCTTTAAACATATATGTATGCGGGAACACATCGTTCCCGCATTTAATAAGATATCCGTTAAAAGCCATATCAAGCTAACCCATATCCTGTACGATTGATTTGTCTCTGATTTTCGCGCTTCACCGCACGGAAGACTTCTCTGCCATCAATTTCAACTACAGTGCCACCATTCTCGCGAAGAGCATCAGAAACAGCGCGATAAATACCGTCAGTAATCTGTTCGTTATTTGCAACAGCCGTCTGCCCGTTAGCGAACCGACCGACAAGTTCGTTTTTGTTTGCAAGGAATATCCCGTCTTCTGGGAAGCCACCATTTGCAAATCTAGGAAGAGACACATGGCTAATTTCTCCGATACTTATGCCGAAGTAACCAAGTGCGCTTCTTGCCAATTCGCCAATGCCGTGGTTGAGGAAGCTGTTGATCCCATCGATTACGCTATTGATTGCCCATTCTGCAATGTCAACGATAGAATTGAAGATTCCTCTGAAGATGTCCTTAACGCTGTTCCAAACGCTCGACCAGTTCTGGCTGAAAGCACCTCGCAGATAATCAATGATTCCATTAAAGATGTTCCTTACTTCATCATAGAAATTTCTGAAACCATTCGTTATTGGCAAGATGACATTATTATTAAACCATCCAGAAACCATGCTCCATACGTTCTGAATATTTGACCACAGAGTATCGAAGAAATTTTTGATATCCGCTACAAAGTTTCTGAACGCTTCTCTTATCGGAATGATAATATGTTCGTTTGTCCAATCTTTCGCAGTACCAAGTTCCTTTATGATCTCATTCCATACTGTAAGAACCTTGGTTCTGATCGAATCCCAGTTCTGGTGGACAACTATTACCAGTGTTGAAAGAACGGCAACGATTGCCGCAATAACTCCTGCTACAATAGCGGGCGCGCCAAGGATGATTGCACCAACGCCCATAAGGATGATGCCAAGATCCTTAACCACTTCACTGATGATGTTCCACCCGTTGCTCCACATATCACGGAAAGCAACAAACATCGCCGCCGCCCCACCTATGAAGCTGATTACTCCAGTGAATCCTGCGATTATCGGATTAACGAATGCAAGCGCACCTTCTGCACCCGCATTTCCCATAAGTGCCAAGAAGCCAAGCTTAAACGTGCTTCCCATCTGCATCACAGCACCAGTGATTGCCGCAGTGATTGATGCATTGCCAGTAAGTTCAACACCAAGCGCACTTGCCAGTGCAGTTCCTATCTGACCAGAAAGTGTTTTCGCAAGGAACGCAAGAGCGTTAGGAAGAACCTTTGCCGCAAGGATTTGCTTTATCGTGAGCGCACCAATTATGATTGCCACCGTGCCAAGATCAAGGTTGGACAGAAACTTTCGGATTCCTTCGTATACCTTCTGCCAGTCAGTATTTGTGATTGCAGTCCATATGGTTTCCCATATTCCCTTTACCCAGATGTCAACAGTGTCCGCAAATTCAACGAAGTCAAACTCATCGAAGAACGTATTGATTCCAGTAGCAATCGTCATTCCTATGTCGTGGAACGTGTTCTCTTGCTTCAGCCTTGCACCGAATTCGTTCATGAAATCAACAATTGTATTCAGTGCCTGTGCAAGTGTATGACCGATTGACCTTCCAAGTGTATATATGCCGTCTAAATCTGGATCAAATATGCCAGAAATGACATCTGCGATTGCGTCTGCCGCTTTTCTTGCTTTCGACTGAATGCTGTCCCAGTCAATTCCATCCATCCACCCAGTGAGTGCATCACGGATTCTGTGTCCAAGGTCAAGCCAAGACTCTACATCGGATTCATACGGTTTTGTCGAAGGGACAATGCTAAAATCGCCACCAGTTGCACCGCCACCAGTCGCTCCCGCTCCACCGCCAGAACCGCTTCCTTTCCCTTTTCCAGAATCTTGCTGTGTGGTAAGGACATTCAATTTATCGAAGCCTTGAAGCTGTTGTTTCAGTTTCTTGGCATTATCTGCCGCACCACCAAGACCTTCATCTGCCTCTTCAGCAGACTCCGCAAAGTCTTCCATTTCTTCTGCTACGCCGACATCAGAAATCTCTATCTGCCATCCAAGAAGTTTGCCAATGGCATTTACTCCCCTTGTAACCAATCCGATTATCTGATTAAGTGCAAGGTTTACACTCTTGACGAGTGGCTTTAAGAAATTGATAAACGCAGTACCAATTACTGAACCAAGCCGTTGTAATTGCTGTTGCAGGATTCTAATCTGGTTAGACCAAGTGTCGGCGGTTCGTATGAAGTCACCCATTGCTCTGGATGAATTCGCGAGGACATACTCATAACGGAGTATTGTCTTTTCTGCGTTTGTCATCTCTTTGACTGACTTCTGGATGCCATTAGCAAGCGCAAATTCTTGCAAACTAGCCTGTGTCAAGTCGATGCCGAATTCACGCATCGGTCTGGTCATCCCAGTAAAGATAGCTTCAAACTTCTTCGCTACCTCGGCTTGATCCATGTTGTACAGAGAGGAGTAATCTGCTACCAGTCTTGTCAACTGAACCGACATGTCTGCCATGCTGTTGGCGGCTGTGTTGTAGCCAGTTTCAGCAAGCCTTCCGTTCAGCTTCATGATGAGATTTGTGGCATCAGAAACTTGTTCGTTCGTGATGCCCATCGTTACTCCCATTGCTTGGAAACGTGACGCGAACTTCTTCACGGACAGTTCAGACATTCCCAGTTGCTGAATGGACACATCTGCAAGTTCCTGCACCTTATCGCGCATATCTCCGAAGGTAACATCTACCACGTTCTGTGTCTCTGTCAGATCGGCAGACAGATTGACGGCATTTTTGAGTTTGCCAAACGCCCTAAAGAGAAGCCAGTACGATGCGTAAATCTTACCGATTGCGCTTGCAAGGCTGAAAGATTTTTTCGATGCTGTGGAAGCTGTTGAAGAGAAGAAGTTTATACTTTGTGCCGCTCCTCTCGCACTTGTAGATGTGCTGTTAAAGGAAACGCCAACGCCCTTCATACTACCTTTGAGGACAGACAGTTTGGATGTCAGTTCATCAATTGCCTTTACGGCATTTGTGGCATCACTTGTAATTTTTATCGATAAGGAATCAACCTCTGCCATTTATGTCAATCCTCTTTGTGGTTCATTTCAAAGTTTCGCTTCATCATTTCAAGCTGTTCAAAGATTTTCTCGGTTTCGGCAATCTTCTCTGCTTCTGTAAGGTTTCCAGACTTCCGTCTCTGTTCTTCCAAGTAAGGAAGCTTGCGGTATTCTATCGGTTTCATTCCCTTCTTTCGGAATGCATTTGCAAGTGCAATTGATACCGCTTCAAAGTAATAGTTGCCAAGCATATAGTTCAGCATGTCCTGCTCTCGCATTCGTGTTTCATACGCTTGGTCATATGCTTTTAGCACTCTCGGAGTGCTGTGGAAGAACTCATTCTTCGTAAGACCAATTGCGAGATAGTGTGGCAACCACTCTTCCCAGATTATTTCTCGGAAGCTTTTGCTCTCCTCTGTTGACGGTTCAAGTGGATTGTCTTGGAGTTTTCGTCCTCGATCTGGTTCATCGCCTGTTCGAGTCCGATCTGTTTGAAAAAACCGTCTTCCTTCATCTGCTCAAGGCAACTTGAAAGCAGACCGTAGAAGTTTGCGTCATCCGCATCTTTGTTTTCTTTGAAGTACACAGTAATAAGACGCTTTGCATCGTCAACGCATTTTATTTCATCGGAATGGTTCTCCAGAAGACCACCATAAAATAGATAAAGCGCGGTTCTAGGAATGTCGGTCATTGTGGAAACGACCTTTTTGATATCCTGTTCGTTCTGTGCTTCTCCGATTGCCATGAAGAGATTCATGGTTCGTTCGACACACTCGTCACACAGAGCCGCTTCTACCGTGTACTCAAGCTTGTAATCTTTTCCGCTTATTACCATCTTTACCTTCCCCTTTTCCCTTAATACAAAGGGAAGGGGCAGACCGAAGTCTGCCCCATTTTTAACTTACTTATTATGCGCTAGGCTCAACCTTTGTTTCCGCGCCCTTGTAGGAAACAATCGTAAGAGGGATCTCTACGGTTTCCAGAGCATTCTGCCCAAGTTCGGGCATCGGGAACTCTGTGGGTGTCTGTGCCTCAAACCAAAAGCCTTTTGCAAGGTAAGGACTCCAAACTTCAAACCAGAGTCCTCTTCCTGCCGCCTTTGCTGTTTCAGAAGCCGCGATAACATCTTCCCACTCATCTATTGTATCGTCCGTTACATTGACAGTCACTGAAACTGACCCGCCAGTGTCGGCGCGACCCGCGATGTACCTAGATACATAGTCTTCAAGAGCGGAAGCGTCTATCTGTTCCGTCTCAAGGTTGATTCCACCGATTGCGTTGATTCTCGTAAGAAGAGTCATCGAATTCGGC
>JAEIGA010012858.1_pt1 | contig 12728 bp, 17 predicted proteins | sample 9270691 | NCBI WGS metagenome assembly JAEIGA01 (sample SAMN17057246, study PRJNA624740) | gut metagenome | biome: biome; isolation source: fecal sample | host: Bos grunniens | place: China: Xizang | collected 2019 | reverse complement strand
GCTTGCACCGGAAGACCGAAAGAAACAACAGGAAGCCTTCGTCAATGATTACTTGAACATAGACAATGAAGGTGGAATTGCTTCCCTGGATGCCACGCAGGACTTTAAGGAAATTAACATGAAGCCCACGACTGCTTCCGCCGAAGAAGTTTCCGCATACCGTGAGAAGGTGTACAGGTACTTTGGAGTCAACGAGGCGATTATCGAGTCCAAGTACACCGAGGCGCAGTACGATGCGTTCTATGAGTCCAGAATTGAGCCTGTGTTGGTGGCTCTTTCGTTGGAACTCACAAGAAAATTATTCACAAAGCGAGAAATCGCAGTCGGCGCAGAGGTGTGGTACGAGTCCAACAGACTCCAGTACGCATCCGCCAAGACAAAGATTTCGATGGTGGCATTGGTTGATCGTGGCCTGATGACACCGAATGAATACAGAGCATTATTCAACATGGCACCGTATGAAGGTGGCGATGAGTTTGTACTCCGTCTGGACACTTCCAAGACCGGAGACACGAGCAATGATGGCACAGGAAATCCTGTAGGCCGACCGCCAAGCGATGATGGTGACGAAGGAGGAAACGAAGATGGCAATTAGAGAAAACAGAGAGTATCGTTCCATTCCAATGGAAATTCGGATGGAGCAGAGGGAGGACGGAGAGTCCTCTTTTTTAGTTGAAGGCTACGCAAGCACATTCGAGCCTTATGTGATGTTTGAAGACGAAGGCATCCAATACAAGGAGCAAATCGACCCGAAGGCATTCGAGGAATGCGATATGTCGGATGTAATTTTCGTGAAAGACCACGAAGGCACCGTGTTTGCCAGAACTAAGAATGGCACCCTTGAGCTTTCCATTGACGAGCATGGCTTATTCACCAGAACCGACTTATCCAAGACGGCTTCCGCTCGTGAGATGTACGAAGAGATCAAGGCTGGAATGTACTCCCAGATGTCCTTCGCATTTATCGTTCGTGAGGATGATTACGACAAGAAGGAACACCTTCGAACCATCCGCAAAATCGACAAATTGTTCGATGTATCAGCAGTATCTTTCCCGGCTAATCCCGGTACAGATATTTCAGCAACTACCAGATCATATTTCGACGGAGTGATCGAGATGGAGCGAGCGGAGCGACTTGCGTATGAGCAGGAGCTGAAAGAAGCGAAAGCAAACTTTTATTCCATAGGAGGTAAAAGCGATGGAAATTAAAGAAATGACCCTTCAGGATGTCGAAGCAAGACTTTCCGAAATGGAAGGAATCGTTGAGACTTCCGAAAATGTCGAGGAAGTAAATTCTTTGGCAGAAGAAAAAAGAGCTTTACTGGAGCGCAAGGCAGAACTCGCCGCTTTAGAAGAGCGCAAGGCACAGGCTGAAGAGATTCAGTCAGGAAAAACGACCGAGAAGGTCGAAATTATCGAAGAGAGAAAAGGAGAAATGACCATGAAGACTGTAGAAGAGTACAGAAACTCCAAAGAGTACATCGATGCTTATGCAGAGTACATCAAGACCGGTAATGACGAAGAGGTTCGTGCATTACTTACCACCAATGTTGGTGCTGCTGGCGAAATCGCAGTTCCTGATTTCGTGTATGACATTATCAAGACCGACTGGACCAAGAGCCAGGTTATGGCACTCGTTAAAAAGGTTTCCGTTCAGGGCAACATGAAGGTTCAGTTCGAGCTTTCCGCTGGTGATGCTGTTATTCACAACGAAGGTTCTGGAGCAGTTTCCGAAGAGGAACTTACCCTCGGTGTTGTACAGCTTATTCCTGAATCCATCAAGAAGTGGATTTCCATTTCTGACGAAGCTCTGGATATGAGAGGACAGGAGTTCTTGCAGTACATCTATGACGAACTTACCTACAGAATCGCTCTCAAGGCAGAAGCTATTCTGCTTGGCAAAATTGCAGCTCTTCCCACTTCTGCATCCGAAAATGCAGTATGTGCAAAGAAGGTAAAGGCTGGTGCTGCTCTTGGTACCATCGCAACCGCACTCGGACAGCTTAACGCAGAAGCAGCTAACCCTGTAATCGCTATGAATCCTGCTACCATCGCTGCATTCAAGGCTGCTGTTTACGCAGGTCAGTTCTATGCAGACCCCTTCGAAGGTCTCAAGGTTATTCCTACCAATGCGCTTCCTGCACTTTCCGGAGCATCCGAGAACGATGTTTACGCTATCGTAGGTGACTTCGGTTACGGCGCACTCGCTAACTTCCCTAACGGCGAGCAGATTCAGATCAAGGTTGACGACAAGACCGACATGGCAAAAGACCTCGTTAAGATTCTTGGCCGTGAGTATGTTGCTGTTGCTCCTATCGCAAACAGAGCATTCGTTAACATTACCGCTCCTGCAGCAGTTTAATTCGGAGGTGGCTTATGAGAGGTTTGGTTAAGGTAGGATTTACGGACAAGAATACAGGCCTGTACTTATCTGCTGGAACTCCGGTAGAATTTGCCGATGCCAGAATTAAGGAACTTGCAGACTTGGGATATGTGGAACTGAAAAATGCTCCGAAGACCGAGCCTGCAAAGGTTGAGCCGAAAGCAGAACCGAAGGCGGAAAAGAAAACCGCTCCGAAGGTAAAGCCTGTGGCAGAAGCCGTAAAGAAGACCACGAAGAAGAAATAGTCAAGGGAATCCTTGGCGAAAGGAGAAACCATGACAATTTCAGAAAAAGTTAAACTTGCACTTCGTATTTCACACAACCTTCTGGATGACGAGATAGACGATGTTGTCACTTCTGCCAAGCAAGAACTTGCTCGTGCAGGAGTGGACGACTCGTTGGTCCTTGAACCGACAGAGCTGGTCGTGAGTGCGATAGTGACCTATGCGAAAGCATATTACGCAACAGGTACAGAGGCGGACCGTTACACGGAATCGTTTAAGTACCAATGTGACAACTTGAGGAAGAGTTCACCGGAGGCATTGAATTATGTTTGATTCTGTTATTTATTTGCTGACTGAAACAAACACGATAAACAAATACGGCGATACGGTAACTCAAGTTACGGAAAGACCTGTGTTTGCAGAGGTGAAGTCCATCAGCCAGAGCGAGTTTTATCAGGCACAGACCGTAGGATTGAAACCTGAAATCAAGTTCGTAATTGCAGACTTCTGCGATTATCAGAACGAGAAGAGGCTTCGCTATACACCGTTTAACGGTTCACAAGAGGAATACACGGTTCTGCGAACATATCGAAACAATGTTAACCTTGAAATCGTATGCGCGAGAGGTGTTGAATGTCAGTCCCAAAGTCCGTCATCAAGGTAAAAAAGAATGGTGTCGAGTACACTTCCAATGTCGATGCAGCTTCTTATTACATTCATGAGTTAAGCAGAGCTGCGCTTCGAGATGTTGGCAAGTTTGTCCGGGCAGAGTGGAGAAAGGTGTATTACACATATTTCAACCGCAAGACCGGAGATGCAGGAAAGGCCGTGAATTATAATGTCATCGCCAGTAAGACGACCACAGCTCCGAGAGTACAAGTCGGTCTTAAGTCTGGCAAGGTGGATGGATTCTATGCCTATTTCCAAGAGTTCGGCTCCAGTAAAACACCGAAGCTCGGTTTGTTATCATCCACGGTTGAGGACAACATTGCCCAGATCGTGGAAATTGAGTCCAAATATTTGAGTGGTTTGGAAGACGAGGCAAGTGCATTGTCGATGATTAACGAGGAAGAGTACAACGATGAGAACGAATGATCTGAAAGAATTGGTTCAGGCAAAATTAGGAACTCTTGATGTGAGTGTATACCATGAAATGGCCATTGATACCGCCATGTACCCACACATCGTGTTCAGCTTTGAGCGAATCGAGCTTGGAGATTTGTCCAGGCAAGATTATGTGCTTGATGTTGACCTGTGGGACAAGACGGAAGACACGACAGTTGTCGATGATTTGGCTGACTCTGTGGAGAACTTGCTACAAGCAGAAAACCTTCCTCAAGACAATGTTCTGCCGACATTCTATCTGATAGACCGTAAGAACATACTGGACCCGGACAAGTACATCAAGCACCGACTGGTGCGGTTTCAAATTCAAAATTACGAAAGGTAGGTAAGTGACAATGGCAATTACAACGCTTATTGGCACAGGAGCCGTTTCGTCTGCCGATTTCCGTTCCGTGAAATGGGTTGGTTTAACCAAGGGTGGAAATGCAGTCACGATTACGCTTCCGAATGCAATTAACAAAGGAAACATTGACTGGACCTTTGCAGAAAAGAACGATGTCGTTCCTGCCGTTACCTTTACTGCTTGCTACGACAACACGGATTACGCAGCAAACTCCACCATCGAGCCGTTCACTATCGAAATTGACGGCACCCTGACTTCTGGAGCAAGCGAGATTATTCTCGGAGCAGGCAAGTTCTATGTTGATGATACCCTCGTAGCTCTTACAAGAGGCGGTGGACAGTTTACCGTCACCAGAGAGTACAGAGACATCAACGCAGACGGTGACAGAGGCACAGTTAAGGGCAGAGTTGTAATGGAGTCTTCCGTTCCGACTTTAACCCTGAATGTATTAACAATGCTTACCAAGATGACGAGTCTTTATTCGTCCGTTGAGGTATCTGCATAAGACAACTAAAAGAGAGCGTGCATAGGTGGGAAAACCTGCCTATGTGCGCTTTTTTATTTTCTTTAGGAGGAAAACAGAATGAGAAACTTGGAGACACACGACATTTTTGCATTTGTACGACTTATTGATGAGGTCGGCATTAAAGACGAACTGAAGACTTTGATTATGTCGAAGGACAAAATGACGGATTTGACAGAAGAATCGTTTGGCTACGATCTGATGTTTACCCTCATTTCTGGGGCAAGCAAGAAGAAGGCAGAAGAGGCTTTGTACGAGTTCTTCTCTGGAATTATGGAAGTTCCGGTTGACGACATCCGCCACATGGATGCGGTGGAATTTATCGAATCCGCCTTGAAGGTTGCAGATGTGGAGAAGTGGAAGAGTTTTTTCGCATCGGTTGCCAAGTTGACGAAATAAAGCTCATGGACTTGGTGTTGCGGAGATACCACACGCTTGACTGCATGAAGTGGCTATCCGTGGAGCAATTTGCAAGGTTGGTAATTCTGGCATTGGATAGTGAACTCAAAGAGAAGAAGCACCAGGAGTGGTGCGCAATGATTCCTCTGATGATGGTTACCAACAATTATATGTCCTTCGAACAGTATTACGACATGATAAGCGGAAAGAATGTAGATATGCGACCTGCCGATGTCATCATGGCAGAAATCGACAGAAAACACGCAGAAGCAAGGGCAAAGGAAGAAAAGCATGGCACTTGAGATTTTCAAACTCGTTGGCTCGGTGTTTGTTGATACCGACAAAGCAAACGATTCATTACAAAAAGTAGATAAAAACGCAAGCAATGTGGCGGAAGGTTTCAGCAAGGCCGGAAAGGTCGTTGCAGGAGTCGGAGCAGCCATCGGAACGGCGGTTGTTGCCACAGGTACGGCGATCGTTGGCATGGCAAATGATACTGCGGAAATGGCTGACGAAATCGACAAGGCATCAATCCGAATGGGCATTGGTGCAGAAGAGTATCAGAAGCTGGCTTATGCTGCAGGTCAATGCGGTGTGGAAACTGCCACTTTGGAAGCTGCGGCCAAGAAGCTCGAAGGTACCGACATTAACTTCGATGATGCAATTAACCAGATCATGTCATTGGAGACCGCAGAAGAGCGTTCCGCAGCCGCAGCCGAGTTATTCGGTGAGAAGGTGGCTTATACCTTAAGTCCACTTATCGAACAGTCTGGCGAATCCTTTGATGGTTTGAAGCAGAGAGCTGAAGACCTCGGAATCGTTATGTCTGAAGAGGCTGTAAAATCCGGTGTTGCCTACGGCGATATGAAAGCAGACCTTGAGAAGTCGTTTAATTCATTAAAAACGACCATTGGTTCTGCAGTAATGCCGATTATGAGCAAGTTGGCAGAAAAGCTCGTAGAGTTCATGCCGACCATTCAGAAGCTCGCAGATCGCATCGGGCCGTTGGCAGCAGACTTTATCGACAAACTCCTTCCACCTGTAATGGATTTGGCAGAACAGCTCTTGCCGGAGATATTCACGGCCATAGAAGAACTGCTGCCTGCGTTGTCAGATATAGCGAATGAAATTATACCTGTGGTGGTGGATTTGCTGAAAGAACTGCTTCCGGTAGTAATCGAAGTGATCAAGGAAGTCCTTCCTGTGGCGGTAGAGATTATCCAAATGCTGACACCGATTATTCGTCAGCTAATGGAGTTCTTGTCGCCGATTTTACAGTTGGTTCTGCAGTTAGTATCTCCACTTCTGCAGTTGGTAATGCAGATTTTAACACCGATTTTGAACCTGGTAACCAGTCTGCTCGGACCGATTTTAGAGCTTTTGACCGATGTTTTGACACCGATTTTCGGTATTATCAGCGCATTGCTTGAGCCGTTGACTTCGTTGCTCGGAGCAATTCTTGAACCGATCTGTAAGGTTCTGGACATCCTATTGCAGCCGTTAACCTCGTTGTTGGACATGATTCTTCCGCCGTTGCTCGGTTTGGTAGAGTCGTTCTTCAGTTGGGCGAGTCCTTATTTGACGGTCTTCTTCGAGTTCCTCGGACAAGCTGTTGAGGACATGGTGGACTGGTTCAGCGAAGGCGGTCTTGCAGGTGTCTTTAAGAAGTTTGGAGAGTTCTTCAAGGGCGTTTGGGAAGGCATTACTAATGTTTTCAAAACAGCCATTAACTTTATCATCAAGGGAATCAACACCCTTATTGAAGGCTTAAACAAGATTAAACCACCTCAATGGCTGACAGACCTTACCGGAATTACCGGAGTAAACATCAACCCGATACCTTTACTTGCAGAAGGTGGTGACATTCAAGCAGCAGGTAAGGCCATCGTTGGTGAGGCCGGACCCGAACTTCTCGATCTTCCGAGAGGCGCGAGAGTGACTCCGCTTGATCGTGAGGTTGGCTCTATTGATTACGACAGACTGGCAAACACCTTGATTTCCGCTTTGGCAAATAGCGGTTTCGGACAAATTACGGTTCCTGTAATGCTTGGAAACGGTACCGTTCAGACCGTAGTGGTGGATGCCTTGAACGCAGCGAATTATCGTTCTGGAGGTAGATAATGGCAACATTAAGAGATTATCCGATTAAGTTAGACAACACGACACTTCCACTTGCGGATTCGTTGTGGAAAGAAAGCTATTCCAATGTGCAGAACACCGGAGTTAGTGAAGTCGGCACAGATGTAGTTCAGTATGTAAGGCTTGGAAAGTTGAAACTGTCCTTGTCTTACACGCTGTTCGACTCGTGGATTTCCTTCTTCGAGGGATATGCTTTCGGAGGAACCACCATTGAGGTGAGTCTATATGACGAAGCGACTTCTGGATATAAAACCCACACGATGAGAATGGAGAACTATTCCAAATCGCCTGTAAAGGGGTCTCAATGGTTGGAAAATCAGGTGGGAATGTGGGACTTCAAATTCGACTTAATCGAAATGTAAGAGGATTCTTATGTACGCAAATATTGCAGATGCAAAAAAGAACATACAGACCGCTACGGTAAGCGGTACCATCGGGGCCGAATCGTTTGATGGTTCCAATATTCTCCGAGGCTCGTTCAATGTGACGAACCAAAGCTGCGACACTTCGACCTTTAATTATGGCGGAGTGTACATCGGAGAGTTGTCGGCAACTTTTATGGGGTTGTCCATTCCGAGGAACTCATGGGTTGGTTTGGAAATCACTCCAACCGTCACGATCGGAGAAGACGACATTCCTCTCGGAGTTTACATCGTAAATTCGGTGGAGCATTCCGGGAATCGAGATTCGGTCAAGGCTTACGACAGAATGAGCCTTTTCGACAAAGATGCGAGTGTAACGCAGGGAAGCTATGGTACTCCATACAGCTTCTTGGCTTTGGCTTGTCAAGAGTGCGGAGTTCCGCTTGGAATGACACAGGCAGAAGTTGAGCTTCTTCCAAATGGCAATATGCCGTTGGTAATTGGCATGATCGGAGACATTCAGACATGGAGAGATGTTTTGTACTGGGTGTCTGTAACTGTTGGTGGCTTCTGCACAATGAATCGTAGTGGCGAGCTTGAATTAAGAACTTACCACACAGATGCAGACGACTCGATTCCGGCGACAGTTCGCTTTAACGGTTCCCAATACGGAGACGAAGTGGTGAAGTACACAGGGATTTCGGTCGGTGTTGCCGATGCGGAGTTCCCAGAGTATTACTTCAACGAACCGGATGTGGAGTATACGCTTGATCTTGGTGTGAATCCGTTCTTCCAGACCACGAAGGCATCAAGGGCGGTGTTTATGAATAACCTGCTGACGGTGCTTGGTAACATCGAGTATGTACCGTGCGGCGTGGAGATACCGTTCGGCTTCCATTATGATCTGGGCGACATTCTAAACTTCCCGAATGGAAACGGAAGTGCAACGAACAAATTCTGCGTGATGTATTACTCCTGGAATTTGAACGGACATTGTCAGATCAAGAGCATTCCGACACCGAGCAAGGCCATGTCCAAGACGGACAAAGACCTGCAGACGGCTATGTCTACCACGAGAAAAGACGAGGTTGCTTCTTACGAAACGAAGAACACAGGAGTTATTCACATCGAGAGTGGCGAAACAGAAAAGCTCGTTTCAGTTCGTATGATTTCAAACCAAGACACAAAGGCTTGCATTCAAATCGAAGTCGACTTAAAGAGTACCGCCATTACACCGACTGCCGAATACCAGGTGGACGAAGACGGAATCATTCACCTTGAGGATATTTGGCAAGGAATAAGCGACACAGCCACACAAGGCATTGTGACATATCTTGTCAATTCGGCAGCAGCAGAAATTCATCCGACCGAAACTTGGATAGACGGCGATCATGTAATGCACTTGATGTATGTACTTGGTCTTAATAGTGGTATCACTACGAGCTTTGATGTATACATGAAGGCACAGGGCGGAGACATCGACATCGACAGAGGCGGTGTTTGGTTATATGCGACTGGTGTTGGTCTTGCTGGCGATGGCAAGTGGGACGGAGCAATTACCTGCGAGGAAGAAGCGAGCGACTGGACAATTCCAGAAATCGGAGTACACGGCTCTGGAGATGCGGTTAATATCGGATTCCTTACTCCGGTTGGCATCAGCTTATCGGATGTATCAAGTGAATTTGATCTTGTGGAAATTGGCTTTATAAGTCATGGAGATAATTGCAGCGTAGAATTAAGAACATTCTCATTCCCAAGAGGCACACATAATGGAGATATAAGAGCAACACATAACGGAGACATAAGATACACGGAGGGTGATTTAACATGAGATTTGAAGAAAGAGCAAGGAACTTTGAGCTGGCAGAAATGGATATGAAGACGATTCACGGCGAAACAGACATTGTGTTAAAGAATGTGAAGACTGGCTTGGTGGAAAGATTTCACGATGAGAATACTTTCCAGAGTGCTGTTTTGGCAAACTTCATGAGAACACATGGTATTTTCGGAGTTAAAGGGCCTTTTGACTGGAAGCAGTTGGTCGGTGGACTTTATTTGTTCAGAGACCAGATTACAGCAGGAACAGAGCTTATGCCTGCCGGTAATCGAATGATCGGTAATGGTGCGTTTGAATGTTTGAATAACGGCCTATGTGCAGAATTTGGTTCTTATAATAGCGCAGATTCGACAAATACGGACCAAGACCCGACAGTTTCTGCAATTCGTCAGGTGTACGATTTTACCACAAGTCAAGCAAACGGTACCATCGGTTGTGTATGCTTGGGTAATTATCACGGTGCCAGAATTGGTTATGGAAATGAAAGCCAATACAGAGCAAATTTGGCGTATATGATTAACTACTCGCCGAATAATAACGATGTTGCGGATATTCAGAAAAACAGATTCTATTACAACGGATTTAGATACACCGTAATTGGCATTTCAGAGGATATTTTAACGATCAGAAAGGAAAGATTATCCGGTAATCCGGCTTCTGTATGGAATGGACTGTATCATAACTTGACATTTGATTTGACACAGATCGGGCATCATTGGGACGATGCATTTGATTATCCTTACACGATTAATGTTGGAGATGTGGGCGGTGGAAAGTTCCGCTTTATTCTTTCGGATTCAAGCCATGCACACAATGTAGCATCTGGAAGCAAGATTTATTATTACGAGTTCGATGCAACGACTGATTCCTTGACTGAAGAAGAACTGACAAACTCTTCATCAAAAACAGTCGTAGTTGGAGGCGGTTCCATTAGATTCTTCTCCAATTATACGGTTATTCAAACCACAGAGGATGACCCTCATGCGGTAGTTATCAATGTGGACAACGGAACCTTGGTGTACGAAGTTCCGACAGTAAGACCATTTGGACCGAGCGACAGTAATCGAGACTTTCCACCCAGCGAGATTAACGATGGTTTGATTTTGTTCCAAGTAAAAGAAAGTTCACTTAGACAGGGTGGCAGCAGTAATAGAATCTGGGCATTACTTGACTGTACAGCAGGAACATTAAGAGCGGTCAACCTTTTTGGGGAGGCGGACTATGCAGATCGTCACTATGATGTCGGAACGAGAATCAAGGGAACAAGTATGATGCGTAACGAAGGATATGCAGCGAACAATTACAAGTTCAATAATCCATTCTATCTTGCAACGATCAACAACCTTGGTTCACCTGTAACAAAGACCGCAGCACAGACAATGAAGGTGACTTACACATTAACGGAGGTATAAAACATGGCAGAGATTCAAATATACGACATGGCGACCAATGCGACACCGAATGATGACGACTTCTTCGAACAGGACATTGTGGACCTTGATTTGCCTGCCGGAAGAAATAACAAGAAGATTTCCCTCGGTGCGGTTTCGAACTTTGTGGCAAAGACACATAATTACACGAGTGATTTGCAGACCACGAACAAAACGATCGTTGGAGCAATCAATGAGGTGCTGAACGAGGGGACTTCGGTATCGGTCACAAATGTTTTACCAGCGACAGAAACAACAAAGCGTGTTGCAACGATTACTGTTGACGGTGTCGCAAAGGATGTGAATGCAGACGACGCAGACAAAATACTCCGGGCTGCTTTTGGCGAGCATACGGCGAGTGGTAACCCGGTGAGCGTGGATGCGTTCTTGGGGCTTGAAGTGCCGAGTGAGTGCAAGGTCACCATGAACCCCATTCAAAGTGGAAGCGGAGACCCGTCACCTACTAATATTCGCCCTATAAGCGGAAGAACACAGGCAAGTGTTGTTAGGACACCTATTGATATTGCGACCTTGTATAATGGCATGATACAAGAAAATGGCGCTTATACAAGTAATAATGCAAGAATAACAAACGCAAACAAAACGCAGAGTAATGTTTATTTCCTTAAAAAGGGGACTCATACGCTATCATTTAAGAAATTAAATGGAAATGCAGTTGATTTAGTGGAATGTTCTGTACTGACAAAAAATGCAAATTTTGTTACTGTGAATAACTTTGCATCATCATGGCACTCATTACCATTCACATTCACAACCACAGAAGATGCTTACTTATATTTTACCGCAAGAAAAGACTATTCAACAAACCTTAACCCAAGCGATTATAAAGCATTTATAGACGCCGAAACCCATACCCACCAATACGGACAGACCGTTTACGGTGGAGAAGATGATTTCGTGAATGGTGGACTTTCTAACGAGTGGGGATATATCGCTTCATACGATGGAGAAACCCTTCCGGGCGAATGGATATCAGACCGTGATTTGTATGTTCCGAATACCACACCGACAACGGGCGCAGAAGTCGCTTACAAATTAGCCACTCCCACCACCATTCAAACAAGTGCGGAGGAGATCACTCTTCTTAAAGGAACCAATGTGCTGAGTACCGATGGCGATAGCTTGGAGCTGAAATACTCCGCAGATATTAAGGCTTACATCGACAGCAAGTTGGCATAGGAGGACTGAAATGGACTGGACTGTAATTGTTGGAGCTTTAATAAGCGGTACCGTCAGCCTTGTGGTGTGCCTGATTACGCAGTTCGCACAGAACAAGGTCACAAGAGCTTTGCTTGAATATCGCTTGACCGAGCTGGAAAAAAAAGTGGACAAACACAACAACTTGGTCGAGCGGATGTACAAAGCCGAAGAAAACATAGCAGTTTTAACAGAAAAAATGGAGGGATAGGGTATGATTTTTAACAACAAATTATATGATGTCTTGAAGTGGGTTTGTATGGTCGCTCTTCCGGCCATCGCTTGTTTATGGTTCACGGTTGGAAAGATTTGGGGCTTCCCTTATCTCGCAGAAATCGAGGCGACCATTGTAGCTATTGACACCTTCCTCGGTGCTTTGCTCGGAATTTCAAACATCCGTTACCAGAACAAGATGGAAGGTGTTCTCGGAGATGGAGGTGGTGAGGATGACACAGAGCAGTTTAGTTGACATTGTTCAGATCACGACCAATTCCAGCCCTCGTGGAAATAATCGTATCGAGCGAATAACTCCGCATTGCATTGTCGGTCAGATGGCTGCGACTTCCTGTGCCAACCTGAAAAACTTCAAGCCCGGCGGATGCGCTTCTGCAACATACATCATCGGCAAGGACGGAGAAGTTCTGCTGAATGTTCCAGAAGAACGCAGACCGTGGACGACAGGCGGTGACAAGAAGGTCAATGGCAGAACAGGAGCGCAGAACGATTACAAGGCGATCACCTTCGAG
>JAEIGA010012857.1_pt1 | contig 12728 bp, 14 predicted proteins | sample 9270691 | NCBI WGS metagenome assembly JAEIGA01 (sample SAMN17057246, study PRJNA624740) | gut metagenome | biome: biome; isolation source: fecal sample | host: Bos grunniens | place: China: Xizang | collected 2019 | reverse complement strand
TAAATGGGAAAATAATACTTGGGTACTTCATAAAGAATATATATTAAAAAAGTAGTAGCAAAATTGCTACTACTTTTTATGCGTATAGAACTACGGCTATCATCTCTAAGTCAGATTCACCTATATTTTCGATAGAATGCTTGTTTCCATCAGCTGTATAAACACTATCACCTTCATTGACAACTATTTTTTGATTACCTTCATCTACTAATCCTTTCCCCTTTAGAATATAGTAAACTTCAAAGTCCTCTTTATGTTCATGTACTCCTATAGATGCCCCTTTAGGTAATACTATTTTACTAAACATTTTACCTTTATTTTTAAGTTCATCACCTTCAATTATGTGATGTATTATAGCTTTTCCGTTTCCATTTCTTAAATGGTTAACTTCCTGAACTCTTAATTCATTTTCTCTTTTTACCAAATTACTCACCTCATCTTTATATATGAAATTAAATACTTTGGCTAAAAGTCCTCTTTTATTTATTATTTTTTGCAGCTTCTAAAAATTCTTCTTCAGTTTGCTTTATAACAAGTTCTCCATTTATTTTTCCTACTGCTTCCTTAGAAAATGATCTACATGCACCTATACATCCAGTTTTAACATTTTCTTCTCCTATAGTCTTTTTTAATTTATCTACATTTATATTTGAACAGTATGGGCATACTCTTATCATATTATTATCTCCTTTTTTTGTTATTATAAATTATCTTTATCTATATACCCTGCAAGTATATTTATAAACAATTTATAATATTTTATTGCGGTAAATTAAGGTAATTAACTTTTTATATTCATATTTTTTTAATTTAATATAAAATATCTACCATTTAATTTACATTGTTGCTATAGTTAATTTACTACAATATAGTTATCTTTAATATAATTTTAAAGTAAAAAGGCACTAAATTTAAGATTTTAAAGCTTAAATTTAGTGCCTTTTTTATTTATTAATACTCATCTACTATATTAAACTACATTGTATAAAATATTGCTCCTCCTGGTCCTAGAGGTATATTGAATGTCATAAATACTAAAAGAAGTATTATCCAAGCAATTGCAAAAATTAATGAATATGGAATCATGTTAGCTATTACAGTACCCATACCAATATTTTTATCATATTTTCTAGCAAAAGCTAGTATTACTGGGAAGTATGAGAAAAGTGGACTTAATGGATTAGCTATAGAATCTCCTATACGATAAGCAACTTGAGTTAATGCTGGGTCATATCCTAATAATAAAAACATTGGTACAAATACAGGTGCCATTATAGCCCATTTTGCTGATGCACTTCCTATAAATAAATCTATAAATGCTGCAAATAATACAAATACTACTATAAGTCCTTTACCTGTAAAACCTGCATTTTGTAGCCACTGAGCTCCTTTTATAGATAATATAGTACCTAAATTACTTGCATTAAATAAGTATAAAAATTGTCCTGCTGCAAATGCTAAAACTATATACATTCCCATATCACTCATAGAACTACCCATTATTGAAACTAAATCTTTATCATTTTTTATACTCTTAGTAACTTTACCATATACAAATCCAGGAACTAAAAATATTGCAGTTATTATTGGAACTATACCTTGCATTAAAGTAGAACCATTAGAAAGTAATGAACCAGTTTCACTATCTCTTAAGAATGCATCTTTACCTATAGATAAACCTATTATTATAACTATTACTACTAATAATGAATACAGTGCATATTTAAGACCTTTAGCCTGAAGTGGTGTAATTTCTTTTGATATTGATGTATCTTCTGCTAAGCCTTCATATTTTCCAAAACGAGGAGCTACATATTTTTCAGTTACAATTACACCAAGTATAGTTAATATTACTGCTGATACTGCTAAGAAATACATATTCATAGCTGGATTTACTACATAATTTGGATCTACCATTTGAGCTGATTGACCTGTAAATCCTGCTAATAACACATCTATCATACTAACCATTATATTTGCAGAAAATCCTGCTGCAACTCCTGCATATCCTGCAAACATACCTATTAATGGATGTCTTCCTATACCTATAAATACAAGTGCAGCAAGTGGTGGAAGAACTATAAACCCTGCATCAGCTGCTGCATTTGCTACTATACCAACAAATATTATAGTTGTTGTAACCAATTTTTTAGGAACTTTATTTATACTTTGTTTCATTAATACTTCCATAAGTCCTGTTTTTTCTGCTACCCCTGCACCAAGCATCGTAACTAGTACAAGTCCTAATGGTGCAAATGATTGAAAGTTTGAAACTACACTTCCTAAGAATATCTGAAGTTGTTCTTTATTTAATAAGTTTATAGCTTTTATCTCTTCTCCTGTTGATGGATGTATAGCGCTAACACCTTGACTTGATATAATTGCTGATAGTATAAGTATTACTCCACATAATATAAAAAATATTGTTACAGGATCAGGTAGCTTATTTCCTACTCTTTCTACTGAATTTAATACTCTATCCAATAAACCAACCTTTTTATCTTCTTTCACTTTACCCAATTACATCGCCCCCTAATATAATCTAATTTAAATAATCAACTGCTATTTGAGCTAGACCTTGAGCTAATATGCCTACATTTTTGCTATCCCATTTAAAATATGGATTATGGTGAATAACTGGCTCACTTTCATTTTTTGCTATTCCTATAAATATAAATGCTGATGGAACTTTTTGTGCAAAGTAAGCAAAATCTTCTCCACCCATATTAGGTTCTTTTAAATTAAATACATTTTTTTCTCCAACTACTTTTTTTAATGACTCTTTTGCAAAATTAGTCATATCTTTATCATTTATTAATGCTGGGTATTTAGGTTCGTATTTAAATTCATAAGTTGCTCCTTGAGAAGTTGTTATGCCATTTACTAAATCTTCTATAATACGAGGTACTAATTTTCTTGTTTCTTCTTTAAATGTTCTTATAGTTCCTTCTAACTCAACTTCATTAGGTATTACATTGTGACTATCTCCACCTTGTATTTTCCCACAAGTTACAACTACTGGGTCTAATGGATTTATCTTTCTACTTACTATCGTTTGCAGTGAATTTACAATTTGACAAGTTATTACGATTGGGTCTATCGATTCTTGAGGAACTGCACCATGCCCACCTTTACCTATTACTTTTATGTTAAATATATCTGGTGAAGCCATCATAGGACCTTCTTTCAAGTGTGCTTCTCCTTCTTTTAAATATCCCCATAAATGAGCTCCAAAGGCTGCATCTACTTTTGGATTTTCAAGTACTCCTTCCTCAATCATAGGAAGAGCTCCACCATCTCTTTCTTCTGCTGGTTGAAATAACAATTTAACATTACCATGTAAATTATCTTTAAGTTCGTTAAGTATCATAGCTGCACCTAAAAGTCCTGCAACATGACCATCATGACCACATGCATGCATCATACCATCGATTTTAGACTTATACTCTACATCTGCTTGTTCTTGTATCTTTAATGCATCCATATCAGCTCTAAGTAAAACTGTTTTTCCTGGGTACTTACCTTCTATTAATCCCACTACTCCAGTTTTAGCTATATTTTTTTGAACTTTTATGCCTAGCTTTTCTAATTCTTCGATTATTATTTCTGATGTTTTAAATTCTTTAAAGCCGTCTTCTGGATACATGTGTATAGTTTCTCTTAAATTCATCATATGTTTTAAATACTTTCCACATAAATCTTTTACATCATTCACATCAAGTCCTCCTAAGTTAGTTCTGACTTATAATTATTAATATGAATACTATTTTGTACAATATTACTACAAAAAAATAATGGACACACCTTAAAAAAGATATATCCATTATTTTTTTATCCAAATAAACTAAGTAAAATACCTGCTGCTACTGCAGAACCTATAACTCCAGCAACATTTGGTCCCATTGCATACATAAGTAAGAAGTTTCCTGGATTTTCTTCTTGAGCAACCTTATGAGCAACTCTTGCAGCCATAGGTACTGCCGATACACCAGCTGCACCTATAAGTGGATTAATTTTATCGTTACTAAACTTATTCATTATTTTTGCACATACTACTCCAGCAGCTGTTCCTATTCCAAATGCTATAACACCTAATGCAAATATTTTTAAAGTTTGAGCACTTAAAAATATTTCAGCTTGAGCCGATGCTCCAACTGATAAACCTAAAAATATTGTTACTATATTCATCAATGCATTAGTTGCAGTTTCAGATAATCTATCAGTAACTGTACACTCTTTTAATAAATTACCAAACATCAACATTCCTATCAAAGTTGCTGCTGAAGGTAATAAAAGTGATACTATAATTGTTACAGCTATAGGGAATATAATTTTTACTTTTTTAGATACAGGTTTACTTTGTGTCATAACTATTGCTCTTTCCTCTTTAGTTGTAAGAGCCTTCATTATAGGTGGTTGTATAATTGGAACTAATGCCATATATGAATAAGCTGCTACTGCTATTGGAGCTAATAAGTGTGTTGCTAACTTTGTAGCTAAATAAATTGCTGTGGGTCCATCTGCTCCACCTATTATACCTATTGATGCTGCTTCTGGTCCTGTAAATCCTAAAAGTAATGCACCTATAAAAGTAAAGAATATACCAAATTGAGCTGCAGCTCCTAATAATATACTTTTAGGATTTGCTATTAACGGACCAAAGTCAGTCATCGCACCTACACCTAAAAATATTAATGGTGGAAATATTCCAAGTTCATCTCCTTGGAATAAGTAATGTAAAAGACCTCCAGGTGTTTTTGTATGTATCGAAGCTTCCATAACTCCATCTCCTACACCAACTGAAGTTATAGTTGATACTGCACTATTCATAACCCCTGATAATGGCAAGTTAGAAAGCAACATACCAAAAGCTATTGGTACTAAAAGTAGTGGCTCAAAACCCTTAGCTATTGCTAAGTATAATAATAAACAAGATATAGCAATCATTACAATTTGTCGCCACTCTATATTAACAATACCCATTGACTGTATAAAATTATTTATAACCTCTCCCACGGGTAGTTCCCCCTTTTTATAAAATTTTTTATCCTAAAGTTATTAAAACATCTCCAACATTTACAGATGCCCCTTTTGATGTACTTATAGACTTAACAGTAGCATCATTTGGTGCAAATATCTCATTTTCCATTTTCATAGCTTCAAGTATTAATAATACTTGACCTTTTTTAACACTATCTCCAACACTTATCTTTATATCATTTACTGTTCCTGGCATTGGAGCATTTATACTACCTCCTCCAGATGTTATAGGTTGAGATTGTTGAGTTGATTTTGGTGTGCTTTGTTTTTGTATAGGTTGCGATACTTGAGTTTGATTAACTGGTCTTTGTACTTGAGATACTTCACTTCCTAATTCTTCTACTTGTACTTCATAAGAGTTTCCATTAACAACTATATTGTATTTTTTTATCATTTTAATATCCCCCTAGATATATCACTTAGTAATATTTTTAGACATACTTTCCCAACTTGATTTCATATTATTTGTTCTTCTTATTTTTTTAACAGATATTTGTTTTCCTCCATTTGATGCACATATTGCTGCTGTTATTGCTGCTACTATTTCTTCAAAGTTTGTTTCTTCTTTCTCAATTACTTCTATTTCTTTTTTTGATTCATTTATATTTACAGATTTATTCTCTTTCTTGTAATTATTTTCACTTTTTTGAAGTAAGCTTATTATTCCTAATATTAATACTAATACTATAAACACTACTACCATAGAAAGTATTGATACTGCTACACCAGATAGTAACTTTTCTCCTATAGTTAAGCTTATTTTTGGATTTTTTAATGCTTCTAATAATTGACTAATATTCATAATTTATCACCTTCCTATAAAGGTATATTTCCGTGCTTTTTAGGTGGTCTTTCCTCTCTTTTTGAAGATAACATATCTATTGCATCAGCTAATCTGATTCTTGTATATGATGGCTCTATAACATCATCAACATATCCTCTCTCTGCTGCTTTATATGGAGTTGCAAACTCATCAGTATATTCTTTTATTTTTATTTCTCTCATCTCTTTTGGATTTTCTGCATCTTTTATTTCTTTTTTAAATATTATATTTGCAGCACCACTAGGGCCCATAACAGCAACCTCTGCAGTTGGCCAAGCTAAAACAATATCTGCTCCTAAATCTTTAGAGCACATTGCAAGGTATGAACCGCCATATGCTTTTCTAGTTATTACTGTTATTTTAGGAACTGTTGCTTCACTATAAGCATAAAGCATTTTTGCACCATGTCTTATTATTCCACCGTATTCTTGAGAAGTTCCTGGTAAAAATCCTGGTACATCAACTAAGTTTACTATAGGTATATTAAAGGCATCACAAGTTCTTATAAATCTTGCACTTTTATCTGATGCATTTATATCAAGTGAACCTGCCATAAATTTAGGTTGATTTGCTATTATTCCTATAGTATCACCATTTATTCTTGCAAATCCTGTTATTATATTTTGAGCAAAGAATGGCTGAACTTCATAAAAATCTCCATTATCTACTATTTCATATATTATATCTTTCATATCATAAGGTTTATTTGAACCATCTGGGATTATATTATTTAAAACTTCATTTAGTCTATTAGGACTATCTATACATTCTACTGTAGGTGCTTTTTCAGCATTATTTGAAGGCATAAAGCTAAGTAATTTTCTTATCTGATTTATACAATCTTCATCATTTGATGCCATAAAATGAGCAACTCCTGAAGTTGTATTATGAGTTGATGCACCACCTAAAGCCTCTGCAGTTACCTCTTCTCCTGTAACAGTTTTTATAACTTGAGGACCTGTTATAAACATTTGGCTAGTAGTGTCAACCATATATATAAAATCTGTTAAAGCTGGTGAATAAACAGCACCACCTGCACAAGGTCCCATTATTGCAGATATTTGAGGTACTACACCAGATGCTATAGTATTTTTATAAAATATTTCGCCATATCCAGCAAGTGCATCTACTCCTTCTTGAATTCTAGCTCCACCAGAATCATTAAGTCCAACAACTGGTGCTCCTACCTTTATAGCCATATCCATTACTTTACCTATTTTTTTTGCATGCATTTCTCCTAAAGATCCACCTAAAACTGTAAAATCTTGAGCAAATGCACAAACTAATCTACCATCTATTTTTCCATACCCTGTAACTACTCCCTCTCCAGGTATTTCTTGATTTTCCATGCCAAAATTAGAGCATCTATGATTTACAAATGCATCTAATTCTACAAATGTATTTTCATCAAATAATTTATTTAATCTTTCTCTAGCTGTAAATTTTCCACTTTTATGTTGCTTTTCTATTCTTTTTTCTCCCCCACCTAATTCTATTGTTTCTCTTTTTTTATTAAGTAAATTTAATTTTTCTTGTGACACAATACCACCCCCTAAATATTAATTTCTATTTTCTTTCGCTTAACTCAAGTAACACTCCATCTGTTCCCTTTGGATGACAAAATGCTATTTTTGCTCCTCCTGCTCCATATCTAGGTTTTTCATCTATCATTTTATATCCTTTTTCTTTTACTTCTTCTATAGCTTTTTCTATATTATCAACTCTTACTGCAACATGTTGTATTCATCCACGTCCTCCATTTTTAGCTATAAATTTTGCTATAGGTCCATCTTCAGTAGTAGATTCTAATAATTCAAGTTCAGTTTCTCCAATTGGTAAAAATGCTACTTTTACTTTTTGTTCTTCAACAACTTCTGTACCTTCACATTTAACTCCTAATACATCTTCATAAAATTTTAATGTTTCTTCTAAGTTATTTACTGCAATTCCTACATGGTCAACTCTTAGTACTTCCATATTAAAATCCTCCTAGATTACTCAATTAATAAATTTCTATTTGAAATATTCTAATTTTTAAGTTATATTTTTAATACATCAGTATTTGTTATCTTTTCAATTAATATTCTACTTACTGAATATGGATCAATTTCTTTTGTCATAGTCTTTAGTAAAAGATTATCTATATCTTCGCTATATTGTAGTTTATTCACTAATTTTATAATTTCTTTTTGAACTAACTCTCTTACTTCAACCTTATTTCTTTCTAATCTTTTTTCTTGCAATATATTATTACTTGTTAAAAATTCTTTGTGCTTTAATATATCTTCATATACTTTATCTATTCCTTTTCCAGTTTCAGATATGACCATATCTACCACAGGTCTAAAGTTCCAATCTTTCCTAAAATCTAACATCATTTCTATTTCTAAAGCCGTTTTTTTAGCTCCATCTTTATCACATTTATTTACAACAAACAAATCTGCAATTTCCATAACGCCAGCTTTAATAGCTTGTATATCATCACCTAGTCCTGGTACCATAAGCATTACTGTTGTATCTGCAGTTTTTACTATATCAATTTCAGATTGTCCAACTCCTACAGTTTCTATAAATATATATTCACATCCGTATGCATCTAATACTTTTATAGCTGATTGAGTTGCATTAGAAAGCCCACCAAGGCTACCTCTTGTTCCCATCGACCTTATAAATACACCCTCATCCATACTTAAATCATTCATTCTAATTCTATCGCCAAGAATTGCTCCTTTTGTAAAAGGGCTAGTAGGGTCAATTGCTATGACCCCTACTTTTTTATTGTCTTTTCTTATAAGTTTAACTAGTTTATCTGTGAAAGTTGATTTTCCAGCCCCTGGAGGTCCAGTTATACCTATAACATAAGCGCCTCCTGTATGTTTATATATTTCTTTTAGATATTTTTCATAGTCTTTACTTTCATTTTCAACTATACTTATAAGTCTTGCACAGTCCCTTTTACTTCCTTGTAATACTCTATTAACTATATCTAAATTCATATATTAATCTAACTCTCTTTTTAGATTATTTCTTATAAAATCTATAGTTGTAGATGTTGGTGTACCTGGTGTAAATATTTCAGCTATACCACGTTCTTTTAAGAAAGGTATATCATCTTCAGGTATTACTCCTCCTCCTATTATTAACACATCATCTGCATCTTCTAACTTTAATAAATCTACAACTCTTGGTAATAAATGATTATGAGCCCCTGATAATATACTCATAGCTACAACATCAACATCTTCTTGTATAGCTGCTGATACTATTTGCTCTGGAGTTTGACGAAGTCCTGTATATATAACTTCCATACCTGCATCTCTTAATGCTCTTGCTATAACCTTTGCGCCTCTATCGTGTCCATCTAATCCTGGCTTTGCAACTAAAACTCTTATTTGTCTCATATTTTTATCCCCCTATATCATAACCGTTTGTTTATATTCACCAAATTCTTCTCTCATAACGCCACAAATTTCACCTAAAGTAGCATATGATTTAACTGCATCTAATATATAAGGCATTATATTTTCATCAGAGTTACAAGCTCTTCTTAAAGCCTCTAAATTTTCATTTACTTTTTCATTATCTCTAGTTTCTCTAAGCTCTTTTAATTTTTCTTTTTGTCTTTCTCCAACCATAGGATCAACCTTTAATAATCCTTTAGGTGCTTCTTCTTCTATTTGGAATTTATTAACACCAACTATTATTTTTTCATCATTTTCTATTTGAGTTTGATATTTATATGCACTATCCATTATTTCTTGTTGTATAAATCCTTTTTCTATTGCAGATGGTGCTCCGCCTAATTCTTCTATTTTATTTATTATATTTAAAGCTTCTGATTCTATTTGATTAGTTAAACTTTCTATGTAATAAGAACCTGCAAGTGGGTCTATACTATCTGCTACACCACTTTCATGTGCTACTATTTGTTGAGTTCTAAGTGCTACTCTTACTGAATCTTCTGTTGGAAGTGCTAGTGCCTCGTCTTTTGAGTTGGTATGAAGTGATTGAGTACCTCCAAGTACTGCTGCTAATGTTTGAATAGCAACCCTTACTATATTATTTTCAGGTTGTTGGGCTGTTAATGTACAACCAGCTGTTTGAGTATGGAATTTAAGTTGCCATGATTTAGGATTAGTTGAATTAAATTTTTCTCTCATTATTTTTGCCCATATTCTTCTTGCAGCTCTAAACTTAGAAACTTCTTCTAATAAGTTGTTATGTGCATTAAAGAAGAATGATAATCTAGGTGCAAAGTCATCAACATTAAGACCTGCATCTATTGCTGCTTTAACATAAGCTATACCATCAGCTAAAGTAAATGCTACTTCTTGAACTGCATTTGCTCCAGCTTCTCTTATGTGATATCCTGAAATACTTATTGTATTCCACTTTGGTACTTCTTTTGAACAATATTCAAATATATCTGTTATAAGTCTCATTGATGGTTTTACTGGGAATATATAAGTTCCTCTTGCTACATATTCTTTTAATATATCATTTTGAATTGTACCTCTTAACTTAGAGGGTTGTACTCCTTGCTTTTCTGCAACTGCTATATACATTGCAAGTAAAACTGATGCTGGTGCATTTATAGTCATTGATGTAGATACCTTATCTAGTGGTATTCCATCAAATAATATTTCCATATCTGCAAGTGAGTCTATACAAACTCCAACCTTCCCAACTTCACCTTCTGATATTTTATCATCTGAGTCATATCCCATTTGAGTTGGTAAGTCAAATGCAACTGAAAGTCCCATAGAACCTTGGTCTATTAAATATTTATATCTTTTATTAGATTCTTCTGCTGTAGCAAAGCCTGCATACATTCTCATTGTCCAAAGTTTACCCCTATACATTGTAGGTTGAACTCCTCTAGTAAAAGGATATTGTCCAGGATATCCTAAGTCATTTTCATAATCTATATTAACATCTAATGGTGTATATATTCTTTTTACTTCTTCCCCTGTATCAAATTCAAACTTATCTTTTCTTTCAGGAAATTTAGACAAGCTTTTATCTAATTTACTTTCTCTCCAAGTATTAAAGCTATCTTCTATTTTATCAATAGTACCTTGCATATATATTCCTCCCAATTTAACACCTATTATATTTTAATCTACATATTGTCTTTTAGAATTCTTGTCTTATATTTCTAACTCTGTAAATACTATGCTTTTATGTTACTTTTATTACAAGTAATATAAACTTTTTTACACTTATTAAATTTTATATTTAATATACGTTTTTTCATAAATAGTTTCATACCTTATCTTTGAAAAACTCTAATTGTAATAATTACACATTATCCTTATAAAAATAAAAAACTAACTTGAATTCTTCAAGTTAGTTTTTTTATCTAAATATAAAATTATACAGCTTTAACTTCTTCTAAAGTTTCTTCTATCTTTTCATAGCTTCTAAGTTCTTTAACTATTACTATAGCAGTTATTACTGTTGCTATTATATCTGCTGTTGGTTGTGCAAACCAAACTCCATTTAATCCAAAGAACTTAGGTAGTATTAATATCATAGGTATTAATACTATTACTTGTCTTAATAAACTCAGTAGCATAGCCATTTTTGCTCTTCCTGTTGATTGTATATAGTTTGTTCCAACTATAGATATTCCTATTACAGGTAGTGCTAGAGCATATTTTCTTAATCCATTTATAGTTATATTCATAAGATGTGCATCTCTATTAAACATTCCAACTAAAACTTGTGGGAAAAGTTGTATTACTATTGCACCAACTACAAAGAATGCAGTAGATGCTAATACACTTACTTTGAAAGCTTTTTTAGCCCTATCATAATTTTTAGCTCCGTAGTTAAAACCTACTATAGGTTGCATACCTTGAACTAATCCAAATGATGGCATTAAGAATATCATAGTTATAGAACTTATTGTAGCCATTGCTCCTATAGATAAATCACCACCATAAGTGCTTAGTGCATGGTTATTTAATACTTGAACTAAACTTGCTGCTATTTGCATAGCAAATGGTGCTGACCCTATTGCACATATCATTTTTATTATATTAGAATTTAATTTTAATGTTGATTTTCTAAATTTTAAATTAGACTTTCCTCTTAAATAATAGCTTAGTCCCCAGAAAGCTGTAACTGCTTGAGATATTATAGTAGCTAAAGCAGCTCCTTGTATTCCCATATTTAATCCAAATATGAATAATGCATCTAGTACTATGTTAGTAACACACCCAACTGTCATTATTATAGCTGATAATTTTGGATTTCCATCACCTCTTATGATATTGTTAAACATCATACCCATTATACTAAATACTGATCCAATTAGTATTATTCTTATATAAGATTTTGCATAAACTAATGTTGATGCACTTGCTCCAAAAGCTTTTAATATACTATCACAAAATACTATTCCTATTACAGTTATTAAAAGACCTATTATTGCTGATAGTGAAATAGCATTACCTATTATATTTTCTGCTTCATCTCTTTTTCCTTGACCTAACTTTATAGATATATTAGTTGTAGCTCCAACTCCAACTAACATACCAAATGCTAACATTATTGTCATTATAGGCATAGTTACACCTAAACCTGTTATTGCCATCGGTCCAACATCAGGTATATTTCCGATAAACATTCTATCCACAACATTATAAAGTGCATTTACCATCATTCCTATTATTGCTGGTACAGAATATTTTAGTAGTAATTTTCCAATGGATTCTGTACCTAAAATTTGCTGATTATTCTTCATTGTCTCCTCCTATATTGTTATATTGTCACATACTTTTTCAAGTAAGTTTTTAAGCACATCTTCTTCATCTTTAGTAAGAGTCTTAGTTATTTGTTTATTCCAATCAATTAAAAT
>JAEIGA010012856.1_pt1 | contig 12729 bp, 12 predicted proteins | sample 9270691 | NCBI WGS metagenome assembly JAEIGA01 (sample SAMN17057246, study PRJNA624740) | gut metagenome | biome: biome; isolation source: fecal sample | host: Bos grunniens | place: China: Xizang | collected 2019 | reverse complement strand
GTAAATTACTTTGAGAATAGATCAACTAATGCCTCGGCTGAGAGTTTCAATGCAAAAGTCAAGGCATTTAGAAATCAGTTCCGTGGTGTCGCTGATATACCTTTCTTTATCTTTCGACTAGCTACAATATTTGCTTAATATCTTTAATCCCCCACCGGAATTTACGACTGATCCGTGATATATATAGACCTCCTCTTATTACAAGAGGTTAGAAGTTATAACCCACGATGTTTGAGGCATAGTCGCACCAATACTCTGTTGATTTATAGGTATCTACCGACTCCATTGGGACATATATTGTTGCATTTGGGTCTATTGTTGACTCCTCTATAACGGGAGGAGTGATAGCCTTGCAATATAGACTAATTAGGCTCTTGCAAGGGTTAAATGCCCACATTCCAATAGTAGTGACACAATCAGGAAGAGTAACCTCTGAGAGGTTAGCACAATGAGCAAACGCTCCTGTCCCAATTGTCACAACACCATTACCCAGAGTTACGCTTTCGAGGCTTGAACAGCTATTAAATGCGGCACTATCAATAGTGGTTACACTATCTGGAAGCACGATGCTTGTTAGGCTGCTACAACCATAGAAAGCACCATAGCCGATTTTTGTTACACTATTACCGAGAGTAATAGCAGTAAGTTGTGTGCAACCCTTGAATGCTGAATACTGAATAGCTGTTACACTATCTGGAAGAGCGACACTCGTAATGCTGCGACGATCGTTGAATGCTAACTGTCCAATTCTCGTCACTTCTTGATTGAACCTAATCACCCAACACTCCTTATCTACATCATAGGTATGAGAAGTGATATTTGCACCAAATACCAATGGATCATAAGGCCACACAGGCTCCATTGTTGGATCTATAGGCATTGTAGGTTCGGTAGTACTGCCATTAGTGTACCATATCTCATTATTTGGAACGATACTACCAGGAGTATTTTCATCAACGATATTGTCATCCTTGGTGCATCCCAAGGATAACAATACGATGATGAGAATCGAAAGCAGAAACAATCTTTGATATTTCCACATATAGACACGGAGGATTACGCCTGCAACCACTTATGCTTTGCTACGCTGTAAATAGGTACAAATGGAAGAATTAGAGGCGTCTTCTTGATGTATGCCTGGAACTCAGGGTTGTTGCCATAGGTCTCAGTCTGACGAAGCTCCAAACGGCGAGCACCGCTAAACATAACATATACAATGCCGATATAACCGATAATGGCAATGACCCACTGCCATAGTGTGCAGCATGCACCAAAGCAGATTAGGAAGCTACCTGTCCACATCAACACCTCGCCAAAGTAGTTCGGACAACGCACAATGCGATAGAGTCCCGTGTCAACAAATCTGTGTGCATTAACCTTCTTTGCTGCGCTCTTCTGTGCATCAGCAACCATCTCGATGATAACACCTGCTGTGGCGATGATTGCACCAATCCATGCCCACAACTCATTGACTGCAGCACCATTAGCAAGGTTATATAGATAGAATGTTGCGGGGCTTATCTGACCAACATACAGCAAGGCGCACATAATCCATATCGAGAACATTACAAACAAAGGTTTCTTTGTTGTATTCTCTGGCTGATATAGTATATGTTTGTAGGTGGCAGACTTACGCTCACGATGAAGCAGATATAGTGCTAAGCGCAGACCATAGACAAACAACACAGTGCAGAGAAGCGCTGTAGGAAGTGTAAGAGCATCGATGAATATAACAGCAGTTGCCGCAGCAAGAGCTGTGATGGTCAAGCCGTAGCCAATGCTAAAGAAGTAGATGAAGTAGAGCCAACCCACTGCTGATACGGCAAATGAAATACCCAAGAGAAGAAGTAAATAGGTCATAATAATTTATTTTTAAAGTATTCTGTTAGCAAAATTATGAATTAATTCGTTAACGCACAATAATTAATTTGCAAAATTGGCGATCGTTAGCTACTTTTGTTGTAAAATATGTGGAAAATATGCGAGAGATAGACCCAAAAACTACAAGTAGAGCCAAGGCATTTGAGTTGTGGATGAAGGCTGCTATGCCAATGGTGACAATGACTAAGAGATATGATGTGACACATCTAAGGCGCATTGCAAAGCGTAGAGGAGTGAAATTTAATATGTTGATGTGCTATGCCGTAGTTAAGGCAGCATCGCAATTTAAGGAGTTTTATATGCTCCCCGTGGGCGATAAGTTCATGGAATATGACAACCTTGCAATTAACACCATAGTGATGACCAAGGATGGTGGTATAAACACTTGCGACATCCCATTCTCGGAGGATATTCATCGCTTCGAGGCAGACTATCTGCGCATTACGGCAGAGGCGAGTCGGAGTAGCGAAGATGTTGTGTTGGGCGACGATTATATGGTGATAGGTAGCTCGGCGCTTACGAAGTGTGAACTCGACTCTGTGGTAAATGTCTATGCTGGCTTTTGGAACAATCCGTTTGTTGTGTGGAGCAAGTATCGTAAGAGTATTTTTAGAACCACCCTATCCCTATCATTGCAGTTTCATCACACACAGATGGATGGTCCTATATCGACAGCCTTTCTTAATGAGTTACAAAGTGTTATGAACACTATATCATACTAAGGTTAAAGTATAGGATAGATAGTAGGTGGTTGTACCGATACCCACTCTGCGCCATTGCCTTGCGAGGTGCATATTACCCTAACAGCCTTTATAGCTCGCTCTGGCTCTTCGATATAGTAGATACCGCCATTTAGCTCACCAGCATAGTTGAAATCTATGCCGTTGTAGCTAATCTCCACATAGCCATTTTCGAAAATGTATCGTGGAAGCTGAAAGTTGCCCGTAGCGATCTTCATACTACGGCACTTGACAGGTGTTTCGAAGGTGTATAGAATCCAATCACCTATATCTCCAGCTCGTGTGGTGCGAGCTATGCGTCCATAGCCCTGAGCCTTCTCAAAGGAGAAACGCTCGCTATCGTCCATAGATGATGTTAGACTAAAGGCTGGAGTTATAGTTCTGAAATGCTCTGCTACTGCGGCTTTAGGAGATGATGCCTTACCTCTGCGTGATATGAAATAGTAGGCTGATGGTTTGCTTGTGGAGATAGGCTCAATATACTTAACTACGCTATCCGTCAGCGTGTTATAGGTGTATATCTCACTTCCATCTTTAACCTCTGCACTCAGTATATTATTGTAATATTTCACCTGTGGCGGTGTGAGACGATATGCAACACCCATGGCATCCATACGCTCGTAGTGAGAGATAATTGTGTTGTAGAACAGGTCTTCGTTGCTCGCATTACCCATGTTCCACGCTATTTCTGCATGAGCAAGCAGTCGAGGAAATGTCATATAGTGTAGATAGTCAGCTGTTTCAGGTGTATGTGAGGCGTATAGCTCGCTGAAGAACGATGCCTCCAAGCCAGCAACATTTTGTTGCTCTGCGGGTGTAAAGCCAACTGTGTCGAGGCTAAATCCAAGGACCTTGCGCCAATCAAATATAGCAGCCCAGTCGTGACCATCCTCGCGTGACGACTGTTTCATGTCGAAGTAGAAGTATTGTCCAGGCATGACTATTGTTTTATAACCTTTGCCTGCGGCTTCACGGCATTCAGCTATACTCTCCCAGCCATAGACAAGTGTCTGCTCGCTCAATGCACCACCATCTATGGCCTCGTTCCAAACGGCTGGCATCTTACCGTATTTAGCAAGTATCGCAGATACTCGTAGCATGAAGTATTGCTGTAGTTCTGTTGTGTTATTTATCTTATGTTCAGCCATTAAGCGTTTGCAATCAGGACATCTACTCCACTGTGACATATCAACCTCATCGCCACCTATATGGATGTACTTTGAAGGAAATAACTCACATACCTCGGCGAGTATATCCTCAATTAGAGCATAGTTCTCCTCGCGGGATGCACAGAATACGGAGCGAGTGTCGTAGCCAAAAGATGCCGATGTTCGAGCTGCGTAGTTGCATAGTATCTCTGGGTGTAGTGTGGCGATACATAGGCTATGTCCTGGCAGGTCAATCTCTGGGACAACCTCGATATTACGCACACGAGCATACTCGATAATCTCGCACATATCCTCCTTGGTGTAGTAGCCACCCCACCTCTCGTTCCACTTGCCATATCGTGGCCATATTGGACTGTCACCGCCTCGAAAACCGCCAATCTCAGCAAGTTCAGGATGTGATTCAATCTCTATGCGCCACGCTTCGTCATCTGTAAGATGTAACCTTAGGGAGTTTATCTTGTGGTAGGCAAGAAGGTCGATAAACTCTTTTACTGCTTCTTTATTCATCCATGTACGGCACACATCAAGCATAAAGCCGCGATGTGTGTACTTGGGCGAGTCTTTTATAGTGCAGTATGGAAGCTCTACTTGCTCAATCCCCTGCTTCTGATATATTGTAGGGGGTAGTAGTTGAAAGAGAGTTTGGACACCGTTAAACACGCCGCCATAACCACCGGCTAAGATACTTATGCCAAGAGGCGAGATATCTATTCGATACTCCTCTTCTTGGAGCGTTGTATCTATATTTAACTTTATATTACTACTTATATTAGCTTTACTTATTGGCAGATATGATGATATATATTCAACTATTGGTAGTAGCTTATTGTCGTTGTAATCTACACTTATAGGAGTAGTTAGTTTGTATGTGCCATCATACTGCACAACACTTCTTGGTGATGGTATAAGGTTCGTTGTTTGCGCCTCTACCACCACAGAACATAGTAGTGCTAAAAGAATTGTTGCGAGTCTAAGCATTCTACCTAACTCTTAGCTTCTGACCGATTCGAAGTATTGATGTTGACTTTATGCCATTGAGCTGACAGATACGATTGACCGTAGTGCCATACTTGCGTGCCAAGGCTCCAAGGGTGTCGCCAGAACGCACAGTGTGATATTTAATCGCCTGCGCAGCTTTGCGTTCCTCCTCCTCGATTTTGGCTATTTCAACCTCATCATCAAAGTCCTGCTCATACTTAGCGTAGATGCTAAAATGACGACGCTTAAGTAGTAGCTCTTCACGGCGTAATTCACCTGTTTTGAAGTCTATGATACGCTCAGGATCAAAGGATTGTCCACGATATCTAACCTCGAAGTGAAGGTGTGGACCTGTGCTTCGACCTGTATTGCCACCAAGACCTATCTGCTGACCTGCAACAACCCAATCACCCGTCTGAACACTGCGCTCAGAGAGGTGGGCATAGTAGGTTTCAAGACCATTGTTATGACGGATGATCACCAAATTACCGTAGTTGCCTGCAGCCTTCGATAGGCGTACTTTGCCATCAAATACTGCATAGACAGGATCACCAACCTTAAGACTCATATCCAAACCCTGGTGCGCTCGACCACGACGAGGACCATAGCGCGAGGTTATGCGTCCTATATATGGGTAGTGGTAGCTTCTAAGCGAGTCAACCAACTGTATAGGTGTGGCATCTGGAAACGAGTTTAACTCGACATCCGTATATGCGTTTGTAGCAGTAGTATTCCAGTGGTCGTCGAATACAGTAGTATCGTTTCTAAATCCCTCAGCAAGAACATAACGCCATGTGTTATCGTTAAACAATACTATACTTATCTGCTCGCTTGGCGTAGATAGTGTATCAATGACTGATACTACGCCCAATGTGCGAACAGGTGCTACGCGTCTATTAACTACGCTATCTTGTTTTAGTGTATCGACTTGTATGACTGTTAGTGTATCTGTTTCTTGAGCAAATAGCGAAGTCGATATCAACAAAAATATGGTTGATATAATAATTCTTAACATGTTTATTTATATGCTTTTACTTAGCGTCTTTAAGCATCTCTTCTGCAAGCTTTAACTGATGGTAGAACTCCTCGCCAAAGGCGCGGATAATAGGCTCTTTAAGCCCTTTATACACAGGCATGCCAAGGCTCTTACCACACTCTCTTGCCGAGCTACACACAGCCCAGCGATGGTAGTTAAGCCCTGCGGAGCCATTCCTAAAGTGTGTAACACGAATTGGGTAGAGGTGACACGATATAGGCTTCATGAATGAACACTTACCCTCACGATATGCACGCTCAATGGCGCAGAATGTGATACCATTCTCCTCGAAAGCGTAGGCACACGCAGCATTATCAACCAATGGCGTTGTATAGTCGCCATCGACATCCACAACCATGAAGCCCTGCTCCTCAATAGCCTTGCGTCCCTCCTCGGTCATATATGGAGCGTAGTTATCCCACTCCTCTTCAAGTATATCAACCTCCTCGATATCGAGAGGTGCGCCAGAGTCGCCCTCTACGCAGCAAATACCCTTACATTTACCTAAGTCACAACTAAAGCACTCCCTTAGTAGGTCGAGGCTAACAATCTTATCATCAATCTCTATCATAGCGACTATGGATTATAGATGTCTTTGTAACGGAACGATAGAATCTCATAGACCATGTCGTGAAGTTGCTTTGCCTCCTTATTCTCTGGATCAAGAGCCATCGCCTTATTAAAATCGTTGATTGCCTTACCCCAATCGTTGTACTGGAAGTGGCACTTACCACGCTCGATATAGAGCGCTGCGCTCTCATTACCCGCCTCAATAAGCGATGTTAGGCGAACAATACGACCTGCTGGTGTCCATAGTTGGTTCTTTGTAATGTACTCTGCCACAGGGGCGCATACCATCTTAGATATATCGCCACCTCGACCGCTTATATCTCTAACTTCAGTAGATGAGAACTCCATATATGGAGCATCCTCAAGAATGGTTATTCTGTCAGCGAACTTCTCAACGGCGTAACCCTTGCGTGGATAGACATATATTTTGTACTCGTTAAGAATACGCTCATAGTCTTTCCACTCGTCAAAACGCTCCCAAATATCGCTACCTGTGATGATGGCAAACTCCATCGTATCACCGCAATTCTCCTTTAGGTAGTCAAGGGTGTTGATTGTGTATGAAGGCTTTTCAAGCACAAACTCTATGACTGACGCCTTAATCTGCTCAGGGTACTTCGACTCCTTACATGCCATCTCTGTCATCTCGTAGCGTGTGTACTCAGGAGTCTGAAGTACATCTGCCTTGAATGGATTTTGTGGCGAGATAATCAAAGCAACCTCATCGGCAAGGTTGTGTTCAATTGCATATTCGGCAAGTGCGATATGACCATTGTGTATAGGGTCAAACGAGCCGAAATATAGTAACATACGCTTTTTCATATCAATATCTACTTTATAAAGCGGGTAATAATATCAGTGACCTCATTTACGGCATCTTCAAGCTTGTCGTTGATTACAACATAATCAAACTCTGAGGATTTCGATAGTTCAAATTCTGCCTTAGCGATGCGTTTAAGGATGACCTCCTCGGCATCAGTGCCACGACCACGCAATCGACGCTCAAGTTCTTCGGTTGATGGTGGCATGATGAAGATTGAACATGCATCATCCCCGAATATGTGCTTAAGGTTGATGCCACCCATAACATCAACATCGAAGAGAATGATATTGCCCTTGGCCCAGATACGCTCCATTTCGCTTTTGAGAGTGCCGTAGCATGTGCCCTGATATACCTCCTCCCACTCTACGAACTCGTTGCGAGCGACACGCTCCTTAAACTCCTCATTGGTGAGGAAGTAGTAGTCGATGCCATGCTGCTCTACACCGCGTGGTTGGCGCGATGTAGCTGATATTGAGAACTCGAAGCAGTCAAAACGCTTCAATAATTCTCTAACGATGGTTGTCTTACCAGAGCCACTTGGGGCTGAAAATATCACTAACTTACCCATTTATATGACTAATTATAAAATGTTGAGCACCTGCTCTTTAATCTTTTCTAATTCATCCTTCATTTTAACTACTAAGCGCTGCATATTCGCTTCGTTGGACTTCGATCCCATGGTGTTAATCTCACGACCAAGCTCCTGAGCAATAAAGCCGAGCTTACGACCTGGAGCATCCTCCTCAGCGGCCACCTCGCGGAAGTATGCACAGTGGTTGTCAAGGCGCACCTTCTCCTCGGTGATGTCGAGCTTCTCTATATAGAAAATCATCTCCTGCTCCAAGCGGTTGTTATCAACCTCTATGGCAAGCTTCTCGATATTCTCACGGATACGGTTCTTAATAACCTCTACACGCGCAGTCTCATATGGTTCTACTTCGTGACGGTATTGCTCAATAAGGTCGATGCGCTTTAGAAGGTCGGCAATAAGTATTGCACCTTCCTGAATACGGAAGGCATTAAGCTGTGCTGCAGCCTCCTCGGCGGCATCGATAATTGCCTTTAGTTCATCGTCACTAACCTCTTGTTCCTCAGATGTAATAACATCTGGCATGCGCAAAATAGTACTTAGGAAATATTCGCTATCAGCAACTACAGCGTTCATCGCGCAAACCTCCCTAAGTTCCTTGGCATAGGCAGCAAAAGCCTCACGATTGATATGTACTGGAGTATCGGCAACGCTGCTCTCAAACGAGATGAAACAATCCACTTTACCTCGCTGTAGCTCACGAGTAAGGATAGCACGCACATCTGCCTCTGCGGCACGGTACTTGCCAGGAATTTTAATATTTAAGTCGAGCTGCTTGGAGTTTACCGACCTAAGCTCAACTCTAAACTTCTTATCATTACAAACGGCCTCGCCCTTGCCGAAGCCTGTCATTGACTTTATCATAGTGAAAGCATGTATTATAACTCACAAAAGTACAAATAAAAAGGCGGTAACACAAATTTTTTATGTAAAAAGAGGATAAAAAATTGAGTGAAATCATCTGAGGTTCTATGACCATCAGATAATCTCACTCACTAACTTATGTTATTATATCTACTTATTCAACACATCTGTCACACTTTGCTGCAAGCATCTCATCTGCCAACTGCTCCAAAGCCGGGATATCTGTTGGCTTAAGGCGTGACATGATTGTCACAACATCCTCAACAACAGATACATCCTTAAATCTGTCGATGATATTACGCATTGCGCGACCTGCCGATGGAGCCCACGAGCCATTCTCTATGATACCAATACGGCGCTTGCAGTAGCCCTTGATAGAGAGGTGGTGCAAGAAATCGTGCATAGGAGGGAATACATCTGAGTCGTATGATGCTGCGGCAACAACCAAGTGGCTGTAACGGAATGCATTCTCCACAGCCTCAGACATATCCACGCGAGCAAGGTCCGAAACAATAACCTTCTTTGCACCCTTAGCACGCAAGATATCAGCAAACTTCTCAGCTACCTCGCGAGTGTTGCCATGTATAGAGGCATAGGCTACAAAGATACCCTCATCCTCTGGCTCATACTTGCTCCAGGTGTCATATAGGCCGATGTAGTGACCGAGATTCTCAGTTAGTACAGGACCATGCAATGGACAGATGATGGCGATGTCGAGCGCTGCAGCCTTCTTAAGAAGTGCCTGCACAGGCGCGCCATACTTACCACATATATTTATATAGTAGCGACGAGCCTCACACTCCCACTCACCGCCGTTGCACAATGCGCCGAACTTACCGAAGCCATCTGCAGAGAATAGAACCTTGTCTGTGCTGTCGTAGGTAACCATAACCTCTGGCCAGTGTACCATAGGAGCCATAGCAAAGTGAAGTGTACGGCCGCCAAGCGATAGTGTGCCACCCTCCTTCACTCCAATGGTCTTACCTTCGATATTGATGTCGAAGTAGAACTGAGGTAGCATTTTAACAGCCTTATCCGATGCAATGATCTGCATATTTGGATATCGCTCCACGACCTTTGCAATAGAGCCTGCATGATCTGGCTCAAGATGCTGAACGACAAGGTAATCAGGTGTGCGTCCCTCAAGGGCACAATCTAAATTATTAAGCCACTCCTCATGCTTGCGGTAATCTACCGTATCCATAATTGCCACCTTCTCATCCAAGATTAGGTATGAGTTATACGACACGCCAAGAGGTACGACATACTGGCTCTCAAACAGATCTATATCGGTATCATCTACTCCGATATACTTTATCTTTTCGGTTATATTCTTAATCATTTTGCACATGTTTTATATTTCAAGGAGCAAATATCTAAAAAAATAGAGATAAAAGCAAAACTTTTACCTACTTTTTAATACCTTTGCCCAATATTTGTTTAATATTAGTTAGCTATGATGAAGAAATTGACAATATTTATAACCTTTATACTCCTGTTTGTGGGTTGCAGTAGCCGATCGGGAGTAGATGAGAAGAAGACCATATATGTAACAATTACACCTCTTAAGGGTATTGTGGAGAGGGTTGTTGGCGATGACTATCAAGTAAATGTTCTTGTTCCCAAGGGTGCGAGTCCTGAGAGTTTTGAGCCTACAGCCAAGCAACTTATGGAGCTTAACCGCGCAGAGTATATCTACACCACTGGTCTTATTAACTTTGAGAAAAGCCTTATAGGCTCTGTGGAGCATAACGAGCGTATCATTGACCTTTCACAAGGTATCGAGCTTATGGAGGGAAGTTGCTCACATGGACATCATCACCACAAGCATGGTGTTGACCCTCATATCTGGACATCGCCTAAGGCATTGAAGATTATGGTCCAAAACATAAGTTCATCGCTTGCGCCTGACTCCGTTAAGTATCAAGCATCAGCATCTAAACTAATTGGAGAGTTAAATGACTTGGATATGCTATGTAGTAAGGAGATAGATACACATGGAGTCGATGCTATAATGATATATCATCCTGCCTTTACATACTATGCACGCGACTACGGCATTGAGCAGATATCCATCGAGCATGATGGCAAGGAGCCTTCACCTCGTCAGTTGACATCATTGGTGGATAGAGCTAAGACACTCTGCATTAAGAATCTTCTTATTCAGCCTCAATATAGCAAGGATAAACTACGAGCATTGGCAGCAGAGTGTGGCGCTGAGATTGTAGAGGTTGACCCTCTGTCGGAGGATATAATGGCAGAGATTGAGCGAGTTACATGTATTATATGTAGTGAAAATGAGCCACAGAGAAGCGATAATTAAGATAGAGAACCTTGGTGTTCAATATGATAGTCTAACGGCACTGGAGCATGTTAACTTGACTCTCTATAGTGACGATTTCGTGGGAGTTATTGGACCTAATGGAGGCGGCAAGAGTACGCTTGTAAAGGCGATTATGGGCATTACACCCTATAGCGGTCACATAGAGTATAGCCCCTTGTTGCTACGCCACAAAAAGCCATATATTGGCTATCTGCCACAGGTCTCATCATTCGATAAGGTTTTTCCTATTTCTGTCGAGGAGGTGATTATGTCAGGCTTACAGGCTGAGCGCGGTGCATTGCTAAGATATGGAAGGAAAGAGCGTGAGCGTGTGACTGAAGTGCTCGATATGGCTCACCTTACCAACATAAAAAAGCGTTCAATTGGTGAACTCTCAGGAGGTCAGCTACAGCGTGTTATGCTTTGTAGAGCAATTATCTCTAAACCTAAACTTCTTGTCTTGGATGAGCCTACAAACTTTGTCGATAACCGTTTCGAGAATGAGCTATACACCCTACTACAGGAGCTAAGTAAGGAGATGGCTATTGTTATGGTATCGCACGATATAGGCACTATATCGAGCGTGGTGCGTAGTATTGTTTGTGTCAATCGACATGTTCACCGCCACGACTCAAATATAATCACTGAGGAGCAACTCCGTAACTACGATTGTCCTATACAGCTTATTTCGCACGGCAACATCCCACATACTATCCTCGGAGAGCACCATCACTGTGCAGAGTGCGAAGATAGATAGTAATTAGAATAGGTTACAAGCTTACGGCTTATTTGCATTAAGGTCTTAGGACTATTAGGATACTATTCTCCTAATGGTCCTAATTGTCTTTATATAAAATTAAAGCGCACCTCGAAGGATGCGCCCTAATAGTAATTACTCTCTACTAATTACTAATTACTTGAGTTCCACCAACGACTCACCAGTCATCTCAATAGGTTTGTCAAGTCCCATAAGCTCAAGTACGGTAGGTGCTACATCGGCAAGGATACCGTTCTTAACGCTCTTAACTCTATCCGATACTACAACGATAGGTACAGGGTTAAGTGAGTGTGCTGTGTTAGGTGTGCCATCGGCATTAACAGCGTTGTCTGCGTTACCGTGGTCAGCAATCTGAACAACCTCATAGCCGTTAGCCTTAGCAGCCTCCACAACATCCTTAACGCACTCATCTACAGCCTTAACAGCCTTCTCGATAGCCTCATATACGCCGGTATGACCAACCATATCGCCATTCGCAAAGTTTAGACAGATAAAGTCATACTTCTGCTCGCCAAGAGCCTCTACCAACTTATCCTTAACCTCGTATGCCGACATCTCTGGCTGTAGGTCGTATGTAGCAACCTTAGGAGATGCTACAAGGATGCGATCCTCGTTCTCAAACTCAGCCTCACGACCACCATTCAGGAAGAAGGTAACATGGGCATACTTCTCAGTCTCAGCGATGCGCAACTGCTTCAAGCCCTTGCTTGCAACATACTCACCAATAGTGTTGGCAACATTCTCCTTGTCGAACAAGATATGCAAACCCTGGAACTTAGCATCGTATGGAGTCATACAACAGTAGTACAAAGGCATTGTGTGCATGCCTTCAGCCTCCATATTCTCCTGTGTAAGCACAATGGTAAGCTCCTTGGCGCGGTCGTTACGATAGTTGAAGAAGATTACAACATCGTTTGGCTTAATTGTGCCAACAGCCTGACCCTCAGCATCTACATGTACAATAGGCTTGATAAACTC
>JAEIGA010012855.1_pt1 | contig 12729 bp, 8 predicted proteins | sample 9270691 | NCBI WGS metagenome assembly JAEIGA01 (sample SAMN17057246, study PRJNA624740) | gut metagenome | biome: biome; isolation source: fecal sample | host: Bos grunniens | place: China: Xizang | collected 2019 | reverse complement strand
GGTCACGCCGTTGTCTTTCAGATACTTGATGTTGGTGTCACCGGCGATGAACCACAGGAGTTCATGGATTATGGACTTCAGGTGCACCTTCTTGGTGGTCAGAAGAGGAAAACCTTCGCTGAGGTCGAAACGCATCTGGTATCCGAACACGCTCTGCGTGCCGGTGCCGGTGCGGTCGCTCTTCATAGTTCCGTTTTAACGGATATGTCTTAACAGATCTAAGTATTGTTTCATAAAAGGTATTTAAGATCCCCGGTCAAGCCGGGGACTACGATAAAATCAAAGACCGGGTAATAGCTTAGTTTACTCCGAAAGCAAAGATGATGGCCTGCTCATAGACTTCGCCTGGGCGGAGGACGCAGCATGGGTAGTCTGCCTTGTTAGGGGCGTCAGGGTAGTTCTGGCACTCGATGGCGACGCCGGTGTAGTCCTCATAGACGTGTCCGTTCTTGCCTGCAGGGCAGCCTGAAAGCCAGTTTCCTGTATAGACCTGGACTCCCGGCTGAGTGGTGTAGATCTCCAGCTTTCTTCCGCTCTCAGGAGCCGAGAGTTCGCAGCAGAACTGAAGCTGACCAGGTTCAGCACCGTCGATAACCCAGCAGTGGTCATATCCCTTTCCGATCTTGAGAGGCTCGAAATCGGCCTTGATGTCCTGCCCGATAGGCTTTCCGTTGACAAAATCCATAGGAGTTCCGGCTACCGGCGCACTTTCTCCAAGAGGAATCTGAGTGGCATCGGTAGGAAGGTACTCGGATGCGTTCATGCGGAGAACATGACCGAGAATGTCGCCGTTTCCTTCGCCGTTGAGATTGAAATATGCATGATTGGTGAGGTTGAGCACTGTCGGAGCATCAGACTCCGCAGTCAGGGTCAGACGAAGCTCGCAGTCCTCTGTCCACTCATAACGGGCAACTGTCTTCAATGCTCCCGGATATCCCATCTCTCCATCCTCAGAATAATACAGGAACTCGACTCCACCCTCATTCTCGCGGCTTTCCCACACCTTGTTCTGGAAGCCCTCAGGACCGCCGTGAAGATGGTTCGGACCGTTGTTTATCGGAAGGGTGTATTCCACTCCGTCGAGGGTGAACTTGCCGAGGGCGACACGGTTTGCATAACGTCCCGGCACCTTTCCGGCACACGGGCCGTCTCCAAAGTAGCTCATAGGGTCAGGATATCCGAGCACCACGTCAGCGAGGACTCCGTCCTTGTCCGGAACCACTATCGAAACGATACCGGCTCCGACGTTTGAAAGCTGAACATATGCTCCCTTTGAATTCTTGATAGTGTAAAGGAATATCTCCTTACCGCATGAGGTCTTGCCCCAAAGTTCTTTTGTCAGTTCCATATATATGTCGTTTGTTTACTCTATCTTCAATTCCAAAGTTATATCTTTTGCATCATACAAAGAAGACAAGTTAGCAAAAATCTTTTCATAAACATAAGCTTTCCCGCCAAGTGTCCTCACGTATTGAATCTTGACCGGATCGTCAGTATTCCATGAGTATGAGTACTCCCCTCTGAGCCGGATTTCGTAGTTTGTCCCGTCGCTGAGCACATCTGAGACCGTTATCGTTCCTATACGGTTATATGTCTTGGTTCTTTCAAGCACGACAAAGGCATCTGCCGGAAGTGCACGCGGAGTACCTCCGTCATCATAGCTGAGCATTCCTCTGATCGATTCGTTGGTGATATGGAATGACTTCCTGTAAAAGACCGCCACCTCTTCCTGAGAGCTCACGGTTATGTCGCCGGCACTCACAATATCCTTGACCTTGAACGGCAAAAGACGACGCTCACGTGTCTGATCTGCACCTGAAGCATCTGCCAGTACCGGTATCAAGGTTCCGTATTCCCGTTCCTTTTCCCTGTCAGGATCAACAACATATATGAACCTGCCAGCTCTAGCAGGATCCTCCTTGAACTTTCCGTCAGTCAACCATTTCTGAGGAACACGGTCCCAATCTATCTCCAGCATAGGAGCATCCACATAGACCTCGAATGATGTTCCGAACGGATCGACAGACCTGCCGTCAGGCCCCATGAAACTTGTTATTTCCAGAGACAGATCCACCGGCTTTCCCGGTACATAAGTCCATGACATGTCGTCCTCAACCTCATCCACCTGTCCGTCAAGGATGGTTCCGACAGCACCTCTGTTGTCATAATTTATCTGGGCCGCAAAACGGAAAGGACGATAGTTGACAATATCGAACACCTTCGAACGGTACTGCAATCCCGTACAAGATGCAGAATGCGGAGGCAACACTGACGGCTGTCCGTCCACATTGGAAGCAATTCTCACGACTTCAGCACTTCTTGATGAATTTGTCTTCATGTGGAATATCGCTCCGTCCCCCACCGGTGTCACACCCGGGATTCTTCTTACGAATCCATAGACACGGCCACCTGTACCCCACGACGATTCGTTTATAGGGTAGAAATCAAAATCGAACTTACGGCTTTCGTCATGATCCAGATATCTTGAATAGAAAAGGAATTCATCTGCGGCTCCCGGAGTTATGACTGTCGTATCGACAGGATTACCCGCTCCATCATAGTTGACCTGACCCAGGGCGACATTCAACAGAATATCCGCGTTTATCTTCTGAGGAACAAGATAATAGTAGATGTATTCATCTGCTGGTTCTACTGCGGAGAATTTCTTGAGATCAGGTAACATGATGATCCTGTTGACCGGATCATCAGTAAAGGTGAAATTCTTGGTCAACGGTTCGAAATGCTCTGCCTCCAGGCGTATGGTCGATGCTCCTCCATCTTCCTGAACCAGAATATTCTCAAGATACAGACGTTTCTTGCCTGGAGAATCAACGGTCATGACATATTTGTAGCCCCACTCATTATCCTCTCCGTAGAACTTGTCTCCCGCATCCTGCTTGAGCCTTATCGGAAATTCCTGACCAGATTCGTGACGGACATCCAGAATATTAGTGGAGATCAGCACTTCAAGCGGGAAAAGTCCCTCAGGACAGTCCTCAGGAATAGTGAACATCAGGGTAAGATGCTCTCCCACAGCATGTCCATAGACCTGAGTCGCAGCCCAGGCAGGCGTAAACACCTGTTTCTTCAATGTGGTCACAGTCACCTTTCTGTAAAGACGGCCTTTTCGTATCATAAGAGTTCCCTCCCTGATTCCCTGAGAACCCATACCGTGAAGAGTAAGAGTGATGGTTCCACGACCGGTTGACGGATCGAAATTATGAAGGAAGGAATTGTAGGCCACCTCATTACCCGTCATCCAGGAGACATCCGGCTTGTCATCTGCCGTCAGAGCACTGCCATCAACCTTTTTCAAGGTGTAATAGACTGTCTTGAGGTTAGGAGACAGGAACTCGCTTTCATCAAGCACCACAGCGGTTTCATCAACAGAAAGAATGTAGTCCAGTCCGTGAACTTCCTTCACGTGATTCTCCACGGAAACCCATACATTATTGGTGGCAGGAGCCTTCAGAGCGTCTTCAAAAGACGCTTCTCCATATGAAAGTTCATCGGAGATCATGACCTTATAGTGATGATTCCTGAGAATCATTATCTGGGATCCGTCCCCGTCAAGGAGCAGAATACGGTAATACAGATTGTCCGGTCCTCCCTTGATTATCACATTGACCGGATCATCAATGTCGTTTCGTGTCTCAAAGACATATTCCTCCCTATTTCCTCGCACGTCCAGGAAATCACCCAGTTTTGAATCATTCTCCGCGAGAGTGACGAAAGGATTGTCGACCGACGGTATGAGGAACCGGTCGGTAGGATGATGGTAAGGAGCAACGGTTCCAAAGGCATTTGTGTTGGTCACTACAAAGCCGACGACTTCAAAATCTGTGACAGGATTGCCTTGCGGGTCCTTTTCCACCTCAACGGTCACCTTTGCCTGATTGCGGATGAGTTCCACAGGATATCCTGATTCCTGATGCTCCTTCAGCTGAGTGACAGTACGACGTGCCCAATATATCATCCTGCCCGCAGAAGCCTCAAGGGCCGACATCACTTCAAATTCCGACTTGTTACGAAATTCATCCTCCGAAAAATCGGTAATGACCTGATTTCCTACTATATGAACTATATCCGTGTGGTCAGGAACTGTCGCCTTGAATGTTCCGGTGAGAGACGGAGTGTTCCCGTCAGGAGTATGCTCGTCACCGGAAAGACTTACCGTAGTGATGAAAAGACCATATGAATCAAAACAGTAAAGAATAATATGCTGTATTCCACCTCCATCCGGATCCACAGCTCTCGTACTGACAAGATCCATATCCGGAACTGTTGCGAAAAAAGACAGATTGACATATCCTTCCGGTGCCTCGACTTCAGACGGGCACGACAACTCCTCCTGACAGGAAATGGCCACCAGGAGTGCGAACAGCATGAGGATATATCTTATATTCTTCATAATCATTCAATTAAAAAGCGTCTCTAATGCAGCGTACCGCACTGGAGGTTCCTCCGTCTCCATTCGGATTTTCCACGGCCCCGGTTGCACTCCAGTAATACTGTCCTGCCAGAACCTCATCCATTGCAGCATTTTCCGCATACTGGAATCTGATGATGATGTTGATTTCCGCCTCTGTCGGCAGACGCCAGTCTTTCAGATGTACGGTTTCTCCTGTCTTAGGGTCCTCATAGACTTCCACATACTGATTACAATGGCTTGCAGCCATATTGACCGAGGTAGGAGAATATGTGGCACCCAGCTGCGATGCAATCATGAAGGACGGAGACACGAGCACCTTGTTGTCATCTCCGACATCTGTATATCCCCTGTCATCAAGTTTCGGAATACCCACGGTATAGGAAGAAGACGAAGAGGTCAGACGCACGTGATACATCCTTCCGTTCACGAGGCTTCCTCCTATCGGAGATCCCGTATTCAGCTTATACTGCCTCCAGCTGTAACTCCAATAGTAGTAGTATATATTCGACTTGCCTTTATTGTTACCCGTCGTTATCGGAGATGCAACTTTAGAAGTGAAGAAATATGAGGTGTTGCTTCCTCCCTGCTGATAGTATCTGTTCCAGGACTGCGACGTTTCATTCCAGTTTCCCACCGCGACCCTTCTGTTCGAGTCATATGTTTCATAGGTGGTCGAGCCGAAATCCTCACGGTAGGAATACCATGACTGGATGTTGTTGATATATTCCAACGGATACTGGGTGACAAGCACATATTGAGCCGGAGACCCATCGGAATTCTCCACTTTCAGTCTTATGTAACGCGGAGCATTATTGGCCGGCACCGGTGAGTTCAAGGTGATCTTTCCAGCCAACTTGCTTTCGGCAGAGACGCTTATGCCAAGAGCGGCGGCATTCTGACTGACCTTCTGCCCGAATTTATCTTCGTAATACACTTCCTCGATGGTGACAGTGACATTTGAAGAAGATGTGAATTCCAGTTGGTCCGACACCGTAAGGTTATGCATCTCCAATTCTGTCATATTGACAGTCAAATACTTAGGACGATCAGACTGACTGACGTCAATGGTCTGGGTGTTCCAGCCGGTGTTTGAGTCCGTCCAGTTCAGCACCTCATACTTAAGATCAGGAACGACAACCGGATCAGTCACTGTGACGGCTCCTGCCCTGTTTATTGTAACCGACAGCTTGAAACACTGGTTCCTGCCTATTTCCGAACCCATGGTAAGAGGGATCTTGTACCAGCTGTTCTTATGCACATGGACTTTCTTTTCTCCATCTGCTCCTTCCCCTAAGAAGAGCAGCGGGAGGTTCACCACGATACAAGGCTCAAGCTGGAAGATGCTCTGATTGTCCCATGAGTGCTGGTAAACATATGCCGTAAGTCTGACCTGATCCCTTTCCGAGGCTGAATCAGTCACAAAGGACGACGGAGTCCAGGTAAAATAAGCATTGTTTGTCTTGAGAGTCGTAACGAGATCCTCTTCTGACACGCTCAAGGCATATTCTGAAACAGAGGATGTCCGGTACGGCATGTTACGGATGTAGTATAAGCCGCCCTCCGATTCTGCAAAATCTTCCGGAGAGGCATAAGATCCGCAATTTGTACCATCCGAAAACTCGACATCTTCTCCTTCCTTGATGGTCACGCAGATTTTCGAGGCAGCCCTTTCTAGGGTCGCATAGAGTTCTATATCGGATTCCAGGTCATCATTGCTCAACTGCACTATCTTGGAGGCCCCGCCGGACATGGCAACAGCATCCATAAGAAAATATCCTGGCACTCCGGGAAGATGAAGTCCGGTCAGATGCACATTGGCATCCTCCTGCACAACAGCACCCAGGTCGGCGGCCTTTTTCACCTGATGAGAAACGGCATTTCCCTCTGCATCGTTTCCAGTTACGGACACAAGGCATTTCTCTTCCGAGAAGGACATGTCAAATGTGCTGTTTGCGATGAGATAGACCTTATAGGACGGATGCGAGACTATATTGCCGTCTGAGTCCGTCTGTGCAAAGAACTTTTTCCCTTTCGAGAGATAGAGCGAGCCTTCAGAAGAAGACAGGCTGAACCTCTCATGCCATTTCAACGGCATTCCCTCTTCCGTCACATTGAAGATAAGTACATCGATATGATTCACCGCCGACTCATGGCTCTCATCTGCGACCATCTCCTGAGCCTTGGCCAGGGCTACAGGTGTGACAAAATCTATGACAATCCCTCTGCTGTTATGCAGCTGGTCATCCATTCCCTTGGTACAGGAGAACAGAGTCAAAGCCGTCAGAAGACAGGACAATATGTCACAGATTCTTTTCATTGATAGTTCAGGAATTTTGCGATTCTACCTGCATTATTTCCAAAGCGCTCGGGTCATATCCTCCACCCGCCGCACTGTCAGGATCATCCTCTGGCCAGAAAAGCCTTGCCTGGCTTCCATTGATGAGCAGATAATCCGTGTAAGTGAAGCCGCCAAGAGCACTGTATGTGATTCCCAACACCACTTTTGTCCCTACGTTGGCCTGCTGCTTCGGCGTCACCCTGATCATGAAGTAATGCTGAGGATTCTCATTCGCCATATAGTCCTCTGGATCAATGACTGCAGCAAAGCCATCACTGGAGGATAGCACTTCGATATCATAATCGAAATGCGAAGGGTTCGATAAAGATCCTTCCGCCTCTATTATTTCTACGATTGTAGGAATCCACGTCTGTCCGGAAGGGTACAGCATCTGAAAATACGCTTCGAAAGGTCTGTCAAGACTCATGACAGGATATGAGTCCGGTCTCGGTTCAGGATTCTCCGCAGTCGGAAGCTCCGGGAGCAGATATGAATGGGTCGGATAGTCAAAAGTCATATCCACTTCCTCTTCAAGTAACCAGTCCCTTACGGAATAACGGATGATTATCTGACCTTCGCCGCTCACAATGCAGTTCACCTTGTACCAGTTATTACGTTTGATCTCCGGCATGTAGATATATGCATGACGTATCTCAGTACCTTCTCCTAAAGAATATTCAAGATGGAGCACCACCGAATTGTCTTCATTCGGGATATTCCATTCCTGCGAGCCGAAGACCACTTCAGACAAATATGCCTGGGCCACTTCCTGAAACCCGACATCCGCCAATCTATCCACAATGACAGCTGCGTTCGCGTCCAGAATAGGTCTGTCATTCAGACGTGGAGCCAGCCCTTCAAGCACCTCTCTACCCGGAGGAAGGAGATAGTTGTAATGACGAGTTCCACGAGCAAGCATCTCAAGGCTTTTCACCTGAATTTCAGGGATCTTTTCGGATCTTCTTGCCATGCTGAAGGTCAGTTTTGCAACTGGCCGTTCCAGTTCGAATGCAAATTCCTGACTCAACAGCTCATGATCCTCATGACCAGAGATATCCACGGCCGGATCCAGATCCGACATCGGCCTTGTCTGATTGACCTTGACCTTCACTGAGCCGCAATGATACATCGGCAGTCCATGACTGGTGTTCATGGCAATGAAACGAAGCTTGTCAAGATCTTCACGGGTAACGGATTTTCCAAGCTGAGGCATATCCTCCTCCATGCTCATCGCCTTCTCATTCGCTATGATCACGAACTCCACTTCCTGCTCATGAGTATCCTCGCTGACACCCGTGATGGTCAGATCCATCAGGAAGCGCTCCTCTACGTCAGACATCTGCTGATGATATCCGGCAAGATGGCCGTTTGTAAATGCATAGACTCTGAGAGAGTTGACGACTTTCTCCTCATCAGCAGGATCTTCAAAGACATCCGCCTTTGTGTTCAGATTTGTCGAGACTCTGAGAAAGACTGTCCTCACCATTTCATCACGGGATCTCCTTCCTTCCTTGGTGCAGGAAAGCAGGAAAACCATCGCCGCAACTAAAACAAGGCAACGGAATATTCTTCTCAAAGTCACACGCATCAGAATTCCGGTTTTATCTCATTGATCATCCATTCAGGAAGGGAAACCGTGACATCCGCCGAAAGGAACTGCACCTTGAAAGGAATCAGCACCTCGTGCTTGGTCACATCTATGTAACTACCGTATCTTGCAAGAAAATCCGCAAAACTTGTTTCCGCAAGAATTCTCGAGCCGTCAGAAGATATCACCCTCAGGAAGACGCCTTCATGGGCTGTATGTCTCATGATGTTGTTATATGCCTTGAGAGTCCTGTCTCCGTCATGGGCAGTCTCCATCTGATATGTCACCGGCTCTCCGAACGCCCTGTTCGTAAAATCCGTGCATGGAGACACTCCCACAAGCTGCACCAGAGGATAGCCGTCCGACTTGACTGCCGGCACCCCGGACACCTCGACAGAGATATCGTAATGGGAACTTGCAAACGAGGCCTTCACCGTCTCAACCTGCCTGTACTCATCAAACGGCACGACATGATATGTGACCGAAGCCCAGTAAAGCGGATCATTGCCAGACACCTCTGCACCGTCAAGATAGGAGCCGGCGGCAAAGAATACGGAATTCAGATCGCCGGATGAGAGTCCCTCTACACGTGTGGAATATGCATTTCCGACACATACAACCCGGTAATCCCCTTCTTCAAGCGGCGGAAGCTGTGTCACACGCGACCTGACATCCTCATCTGAGATCTGTCTTGAGACAATGCAGTTGCCACTGTCGTCGAAGACATACATCCGGACCTTGTCTATCTTTTCCGCAAAGATCTCCTCCGTTCCATCCCCCAGATAGCTCAATTCAAGCATATAGACATTGTAACAGTCACTACGGTCTTCGCGGATGCAGGAACTCAGAACGAGCCCTGCAACCGCAGTCAGACACATAGCTATGTTACGAAACTTCATGAGAAATTATATGAAGGACGATTAGAATTCAGGAGTGAGTACGTTCACCTGCCACTTTGCGACAGACACGGTGAGTTCGATACACTTCTCTGGCTGCTCGAAGCTTCCGTCGCTGAATGTAAATGCCATACGGTAGATGTTACCTGGCAGAATGTCCTGAGGAAGGAGGATTTCAGTAGCGGACTTTCTGAGAGAGTTGGTCATCAGATAAAGATGCTCTGTAGCACCGGTAACAGGCTGGGCTTCAAGTCTGACAAGGAACTGAGGCACCTGTCCAGGGAAAAGATGATAAGAGTAGAGAACCGGATCCACAGACTCTGCCGTATATGGCGCATCTGTTGTTGGAGTGAGGTTTCCTTTTGACCATGTATCATCTTCAAATGTGATGTTTGGAGCATCAGCAAACCATCCTCTTCCATTCACAGCATTGAAATATGCATTGGCATTTCCATCTGTGATAGAATATGTGCTCTCATTGTATGCATCGTTCTGAGAACCTGTAACTGTAAGAGCAGACTCACCGCTCACAGCAACTGTGGCTTTTTCGAAATATGACCTTACGGTAAGCTGCTTGATGCTTAGGCTTGTATACTTTCTTGCAGCAGTTTCCGGATCGAGGTTGTAGTTGAATCCTGTAATTTCAAAACGTGCTACTGTAGGCTTAAGCTCAACCTTTGCCAGATAGACCGGGTTTACGTCACCTCCACTATTATGGTTTCCTCCTGACGCTTCAAGAGACTGATCCACTCCGAACAACTTCATGTCTTTAGGATTCTGCTGAGTAGCGATATCAAGCTGATTGATCTGCTCCCTGAGCTGCTGTCTTGTCAGAGGATACTTTCCAGTCTCATCTGCTACGCCGAGATTCGTGATTTCATCAAAGTTTCCGATCACCAGCACTTCATTCACTGCATGAGGAAGGAAGTGGAACTGCTTCATTGTAGTAAGATCATCCGATGCCGAATCAAAATAAGTGTCAGCAACGGCTGTTCCGTCTGACTCATAAGCCTGATAGAGATTTGATCCGTCAGAGAAGAACACCTGGAAGGAGTTCAGGGTGACGGCAGTGTTGTTGGAAATGTAGTCTGTGCTTGGCAACTTTGTCAATGCCACGTTTTCCAGCTGGAGCACACAGCTCTTGAATCCGTTGCTGCCATCATCGACAGGAGTTTCGTTTTCCTTGTTACAACCCGCAAGGACCATCGCTGCTGCAAATGCAGCGCACATAAATTTTGAAAGTTTCATAACTTGGTGAATTTAAAGTTGTTAATAGATTATTTGTTGATTTATTCGTATTTCTTCAAATATGCTTCACGCTCCTCCCTCTGCTGCTTCTCATACTCATATTCCCCCCTTATTGCCGCCATGTTCTGTTCCGCCTGAGCACTCTCCATCTCGCTGACAGCCCTTTCAAACCATGGCATCGCCTCCTCGAAACGTCCCTGAAGCATAAGGGCGACGCCTATGGAATTGAACGCTCTCATGTCTTCCCGTACACCTTGCAGGGCTTCATATGCCTGAGCGTGATTTCCTTCCCTTATCATTGCATTCGCCACGTTGATGATTTCCACCGCGTGGTCGTCTGACGAGTCATAGTAGATGGCCAGATAGCGGGCACAACGAAGATGAGGATATATCTCGTCGAGCATTTCTTTCCACACGCGTCCGTTCTCCATTCTTTTGATGCGTGCTTTCTTAGTCTCATCACCCGTCGAGTTGTCATCTATTATCTCAAGAATCCTGTCCTTGTTCTTCATATCAGAATCTGCAACAACCCTTCTGAGTCCCTGCCAGTTCTCTTCTCCGTTACGGATCTTGAAATGATCCATTGTGAGGTCATATTGCGGACGATGCTTTATGATATAGTTGATAAGGGCTTTCGCTCGATTTTCTCCGAGCCATCTATTGAATCTCAGTGATCCCTCCGGAGAAGCATAACCAGCTACCTCTATCATGTCCAGTTTCATGTGAGGTTCTGAAAAAATCCTGTCCACTGCATCAAGAATCTTTCCGAACGTCACCTCGTTATTGAAGACAGAGGAGTCTATCTCGATTCTTGAGACCTTGAAGATGATTTCCAGCTCATCATGCCCTAAGTCCCACTCCCGGGATGCGTCACATAGGGCATACTCAGGAATCCTTCTCGGCGGAAAAGTCGGTTCCTGGAACACGGAATCGTTCAGCACGTCCTCATCCAGAAGACCCTTCTCGCAGGCACATCCCACCAGCTGCCTTCTGATGCCGAGAGTCGCCGATTTCATCCACCTCTTCAAAGGCACGGAGGATGTGTATTCATATATGCTGCCCCTAAGTATCTGATTGTCTCCAAGTTCCCAATCACGATTCCCTGCGATGTGCTTCTCCTGCCGCTCCCTCTTGAAACGCCCCTTGCCGTAGACTTCGAGCACATCGAAGAAAAGCGTATCTCTGCCATTGTAGATATACGGCATGATCACTTCCTTCCTCCTTTTCGGGACACCTCTTTCCGAATCAACTGAGAACGACACCTTGACGGAATCCCCCTCTGCAACGAGTGTTTCTCTTGTTATATCCGTCTGCGCCCCCACCAGAGTGCAGAAACAGAAGAATATGGCGATTGCTGTGATTATCCTTTTCATAGTTGTTCCTCCCTGCTATCTGATGAGATATATGAACGAAATTCCAAGGGCGGTCGGGCCAAAGGCTCCGTGTGAAACATGCTCCTGGAACAGACCGCACTTGCGGCTTTCAAACTTATCGTAATCGGTGTACCAGTATCCCAGTCCCACCGTACACTCAAGATTCCATCTTCGTGCTATAGGCCAGACGCAGCCATAGGTCAAGCCCGCGCCCGCAGCCCATCCTTCGCTTCTTCTGTTCTTCAGGTCTTCAAGCACCATAGCGCTTCTTGCAGATGGGAAAAAGACAGCAGGGACGTCCACTCCGCTCAGATTGAAAAGAGTGTAATTCGCATTGATTCCTATGAAATGTCCGTTGAAAGCCTCGCAGAACCAGTATCTGACCTCCGGCGAAACAAGAAAATGCTTTGCCTTCATGTTCCTGTCACCGTCCAGGGTCCACGGATTGTATCCTCCTTCAAGTTCCAGAGAGAAACGGTCTGCAAAGGCATATTCAAGCCCGATGTTAGGAGTGGATGTGGCAAGATAGAGGGCATTTGTCTTCACGCCGATTCTTTGAGCATTCACCGAAATGCCCGAAAACAGAAGAAGAAAGAATATGATCAGAATGCGCCTCATCTGACAATCAGTTTACTACACCAAAACGGAGGGATCTACCCATTCCGCCAGATAATACCATAAGAACGCAAATGTACGGAATTTATCGTATATAGTAAACTATATTGCAATTTTTTTTAGCTCATTACTATTCCCGACCACGGCTGGCACCATCAGGCGCTGTTTTCGCCTAAACTCTGCCTGTCGGTCCTGCCTGATACCCCTCATTGGCCAACGCCAATACGGCAGAGAGAGCT
>JAEIGA010012854.1_pt1 | contig 12729 bp, 19 predicted proteins | sample 9270691 | NCBI WGS metagenome assembly JAEIGA01 (sample SAMN17057246, study PRJNA624740) | gut metagenome | biome: biome; isolation source: fecal sample | host: Bos grunniens | place: China: Xizang | collected 2019 | reverse complement strand
TTTTTGTGCAATTTGCACAATATACAATTTGTAATCTGTTTGACAACTCTCTGCATATGTCTTACAATGAAGCTGCCGGAGATCCTGCTCACAGCACAGCCCTCGGAAGGGGAGAGCATGGCCGATGTGCGGGCCATACGGATCTCCGGTCATTTGAATATAGAAGGTGGTGAGTACAGTATGGATCTTCAGGCGATCACTACTCTGATTGGCTCCCTTGGCTTTCCTATTGCTGCATGCGTGGCCATGTTTGCCATGCTCAATAAGGAGCGAGAGGAGCATAAGCAGGAGATGAACAAAGTGACCGAAGCGATCTCAAACAACACTCTGGCCCTGCAGGCCCTTAGAGACAAACTGGAGAGTCATGATTGAGCGAGAGATCATGCTGCAGGCCCTGCTGGAGGATGGTGATTTGATCATATCCAGGCAGGACGGCAAGCCGATCAGCATCATTCCCAGGGAGGATCTTGACAGATCCTGTGTAGGAATCGTGGAGATCAACGATACCGGACACATTGTCAAGGCCCTGCAGGCCCTTCTGAATGAGCACGGTCAGCATCTGGATGAAGACGGCATCTTCGGTCCTGCCACACAAACAGCACTCATCATTTTCCAGGATCAACGACAGATCCCAGCTACAGGAACATGCGACGCACAGACATGGGCAGAGCTGGTAAAGGAGTAAAACTATGACAATTGAAGACATTGTGGCCCTGACCAAAGCAGGCTTTAGCAAGGATGATATCCTTGCCCTGACAGGTGATCCCAAACCGGAGGATCCCAAACCGGAGGATCCCAAACCGGAGGATCCCAAACCGGAGGATCCCAAACCGGAGGATCCCAAACCGGATGAGAAAAAGTCTGCAGACATTGAGTCTATCAACAAGAGACTCGACTATCTCATCAGCAAGATGAATCTGGCTGCTGTGCAGAAAAGTCAGCAGCCTGACGAGAAGAAAGAGACTGTGGATGATATCCTTGCCTCTGTCTTCTCAAAACCCAAGAAACAGAAGGAGGAATAAATAATGGCAGTAAACGATCTCACTTTCAATCAGCTGGCAACTGTCTTGACAGCCATCACGGCCCAGGCAACAGGATCCAGCGCCCTTGCGGCAACTGATACCAGCAGCTTTATCACTGTCGGCCAGACCGCTCTGAAGGCCGGATATGACGCTCTCAATACGGCTATTTCACAGGTCCTTAGCAAGACCATCTTCTCGATCCGTCCGTACAACGGCAAGCTCAGAGGTATGGAAGTCTCTGAGCAGCGTTATGGCAACATCACTCGCAAGCTGTCTGCCATCGACAAGCCTGTGGAGGAGGATAACCGCTTCAAACTGACGGACGGCCAGAGCATCGATCCATTCAAGGTGGACAAGCCTTCGGTCCTTCAGGAAAACTTCTATGGTGCCAATGTGTATCAGAAGAGAATCACACTGTATAAGGATCAGCTGGATCAGGCCTTCACCGGCCCTGATCAGTTTGGCAGCTTCATCTCAATGGTCATGCAGAATGCATCCGATCAGCTTGAACAGGCCCGCGAGACAATCAAGCGCAGCACTCTGGTCAACCTGATCGGAGCCATCCTTGGTCCTTACAATGGTGTGACCAATCAGAACGTCAAGCTGGTGTCTGAATACAATTCCTATCTTGGCCTTTCCGGCCAGAGCGCTCTCACATGGGCAGGCATCAAGGGTGACTCCGCACAGTATCAGCGCTTCATGCGCTTTGCATATGCGAGGATCGCCACGATCAGCGCCATGATGAGCGAGAGATCCAGCAAGTTCCATGCCAACATTACCGGCAAGATCGTCATGCGTCACACTCCGGCAGATCGCCAGCGCATGTACATGCTTGGCCAGGAGCGCTATGACATGGAGGCGCAGGTCCTTGCAGATGCATTCCATGACAACTATCTGCAGTATGCAGACGTGGAAACGGTCAATTTCTGGCAGGCGATCAATACTCCTGATGCCATCAACGTGACTCCGTCCTATCTGGTCCTCTCCGGGAATAATGCAGGCACTGTGGGTACCGGTTCCGCAGTCAACAAGACAGGCATTTTTGCCGTCCTTATGGATGAGGATGCCTGTGGAATGACCAATGTCAATGAGTGGTCGGATACCATCTGGAATCCGGATGGAGGCTATTCCAACTGGTTCTTCCACAGCACCGGCCGGTACTGGAACAGCTTCACTGAGAATGCGGTTGTTTTCACGCTCGACTGATCCTGGCACAATACAACAGGGAGAGTTTAATGCTCTCCCTGTTTTCGTAAGGGGTAATTCTTATGGCAATTTCCGTCAATCTGTATAAGAATCCAAAGAAAGTGAACAGCACAAAGCTGCCTGTTGCAGGAGCCAGCACTATCGGCACAACGTGCCAGCTGAAGGATGTCACAAACCTGTACACGCCCACGCTCGTCTTTTCGGTATCACTCTTTCAGGATGGTCAGGGAAACATCAAGAATCCGATGGAGTATAATTATGCTTATATTGCGGATTTCAGCCGGTACTACTTCATTCGCAGCTGGAGCTGGATCCTTGGACGCTGGGAAGCTGCCCTGGAGATCGATGTGCTGGCATCATTCCGCAGCACTATCGGAAACACGTCAGCCTATGTGCTTCGCTCTGCATCCGCATGGGATCCAGATGTAGTGGATACGAAATATCCTGTCAAGGCATCCGATGCCTTGAGTCCGTATCAGGTGAAGAGCTATATTTCAGACGGCATCAATTCTCCCTGGAACACCAACATCTACAATGCAAACATCCAGGAAGGCTGCTTTGTAATCTCTGTGGTCAACAATGATGTCGGGGCGATCGGCGGTGTCTCCCACTATGCACTGGCACCCAGAGTGATGGCCGAGCTGCTGAACAAACTATACTCGTCTCCGTCGTGGATGAATATCACTGACGGCAATATCTCGCAGGATTTGCAGAAGATGCTGATCAATCCCATGCAGTATATCACCAGCGCTGCATGGATGCCATGTGGATATGATATCTCCGGAGCGGTCGGCATCAGCACTATTCCATATGGATGGTGGTCTGTCTCTCTGTCTTCCGGTGTGGCATATCGGATCGATGTCGGCCATATCCAGCAGGAATTCAATATGTCATTTGCAGTGGTCCAGCATCCGCAGAGAGATGCCAAGAAGCGCTGGCTGCAGCTTTCCCCATTCACGGCAGCTGCCCTGTACTTCCCTCCCTTCGGTATGCTCTCGCTGGATACATCAAAGATCTATGGAGCTGAGTATGTTGACTGTAACATTAAGATCGACCTGATTACAGGCAGGGGAGTTCTCAACATCTCCTCACATTCCGGATCCGGAGCAAGCCGGGTGGATGGAGGCGTGTTCTACTCTACCACGGCGCAAGTCGGTGTACCGGTCTCCATTGCACAGATGTCTGTTGACTGGGGCAGGATCTCCAGCACGTCAACCTATGTAGGAGCTGCAGGAATTGCGCTGGCTACCGGCGGCCTGCAGGAGAGTCTTGCCACGCTTGGAGGGCAGCTCACGCAGCTCGGCAGAAACACACTCAACGCTGTTACAGGCGGATCATATGCCGGAGAGGTGCCAACAGCCCTTGGAGCAGGTCTGGCAAAAGCACAGAATATTTATGCAGCGAAGGCTGCCGGAGGAGCCAGCAGGGCCATGATGGAAGGTCTGGAACGTGCGACAGAATATGCCAGATCACAGCAGGAAAGCAGCGGATCACTGCTGGATACTATCAAAGGCATTGCATCTGATATCGGCTCTGCTGTTCTGGCTATCTCCGGCACATGTCAGTCAACCGGAACGACAGGAGGCTTTGCAGCTCTTACAGAGACGTGCTATATCCAGTGGTTCTTCCAGCGCATTGTGGACCAGGATCCGGATCACTATGGCTATCCGCTCTGCTCTGTCCGGAAAATCAACACACTCTCCGGCTTTATCCTTTGTGCCAACGAGGGGGATCTGGAAGTGGCTGCAACGCCTGCAGAACGGCAGGCTATCACAGCACTGATGGAGGCTGGTTTCTATTATGAATGAAATAGGAATTGACTCCCTCTCTCTGGCAGCATATATGCCTCTTACGCAGGCAATGGTTGATCAGATTGCATTCATGATCCAGAAATCCGGAACAAGCTCCGCAGGGCCACAGCAAGTGGGACAGCCTTCCTATTTCCAGCAGACAATGACCACCAATGCCTATTTTGAGCAGAATGTGCAGCTGATGCAGCAGAACAGTAAACCGATCGGAGCATATTTCTTTAGCTTTGCGTGGGATTACGCCAGCGCAAAGTATGAAGCTGAGCTGGAGTGTGATCACCTGAATGCTCTGCAGTATAAGCCTGACTGGCCTGTGTTTATTGACTGGGAGGCCGTCTCCAGAAATGCTGTCGTGGCTGCCGGTTTTCCGATCACACAGCAGCGCATGCTGGATATCTTCCGCGGCTGGAAGGACGGCTGCATAAGTAAAGGATATGTTCCAGGCTTTTACTCATCAGCTGCAATTCTCCGAGATGATCTTGGAAGCAGCAACGTGCAGCTGCTTCGGTCAGAGGGGATGTACTGCTGGGAGGCCCACTATGACGTGCAGCAGCCGTGGGTCCTTCCTGTGGATATCTGGCAGTATGATGCTGGTCCAGAGCATACTGGCGCATCCTGGATGGGAACAGTCGTTGACTGGAATAAAATCATGGATGATAGGATCTGGAATATGGGATCCAAGATCCCTATCTGGCTCTTGCTGAAAATCGCAGAAAGAAACAGAGGTGATAAACGTGGCTGCACCATACTATTATGATTTTATGAACGCCCTCAGCTCCAATCAGCAGCCGGCAAATCTGCATATCCTGGATACGGAAGCCGGCAGGATGTTCCAGCGATATCTCCTGAAGAAGGCTATGTCCGTATTCAAGTGGGATCTGCCGGAGTGGTGGGATCGAGACTACTTCCTTTATACACTGTATTGCTGGGGATTTGTTGCGATCTTCGATACCAAGGAATTCGGCGTGATCCCACAGCAGTGTGGTCTCCAGGGGTACAACGTCTTCTACAGGCCGAAGGCGGCCCTGATCAGCAATCCGATCCTGGGACCTGTCCTGACGAAGGAGATCGGCACGGAATGCGTGCTGATGAAGCTGCAGTCTGATTATGCAGGCATCCTGGATCTGGTCAATCACTATGCTGCACTCCTTGCTCAGACGTGCGCTTCCGTCTCACAGAATCTATGGAGTACCAAGCTGTCAACGCTGTTCTTCGCTGAGAGTGACGCACAGGCCCAGAGTATCAAGAAGGCCTATGACAGGGCAACGGACGGAGATCCCATGGTAGTGATCAACAAATCGCTGCTGGATAAGGACGGCAAGCTCCGCACAGACGTGATCAATAGAGACGTGAAGCAGAGCTATGTGATCTCTGACCTGATCATGGATATGCGGAAGATCGAGTGGGAATTCGATACGCGAGTAGGCATTCCCAATGCCAACACTGACAAGCGTGAGCGCTTGAATACGGATGAGGTCAACGCAAACAATGTTGACACTAAGATCCTGGCAGACGGATGGATGGACAGCATCCAGAAGGCCATCAAGGAAGTCAGAGATCTCTTCGGCCTGAACATTACATGTGATTGGAGGTATGAAGATGGCAGTATCAGCAACACTGTCGATCCTGGCCCTGTACAGGTATGACAGCACACTCTTTGACGGACTGCAGCTGCCGGAGGGAGTCGATAAGGACACACTGGTGGACAACATCCTGCTGGATGCTGCCTCGCTGGAAATCCTCTATCCTGATCCTGTTTTCCTTAATCGTGCTATCAATGTCTGGAGCAAAAAGCGCCTGCCGGTATGGACCGAGCTGCAGAAGACTCTGGAATATGAGTACAATCCCATCGACAACTATGACAGGACCGAGACTGTTACGGAAGGAATCGAGAGATCCGGTACAGGATCCAGCAGCAGATCAGGCACCAATACCGGCAGCGGTACCGGCACGACAGAGACCGAAAACAGCTCCAGCAGCTCCGGCACCAATACCGGCACTTCTTCCAACACGGCCTACAATTCGGACGCTTTTGCAGACACGGCAAAAACTGTCACGTCAGGATCCTCGACTGGATCGGACGAAGGATCCAGCACTACAACGTCGTCCAGCTCTGAGACGATCTCCGAGACCGGTGAGACGGAATCGTCCTCAACCGAAGACCGGACGATGACCACCAGGACCAGAGGCAATATCGGCGTGACTACCACGCAGCAGATGATCCAGGCCCAGCGTGAAGTGGTCTCCTTCAGTCTGCTGGACGTGATAGAGGATGAGTTTATCACCAAGTTCTGCCTGGCAGTATATTAAAAGGAGGAATTCATATGAGTCTTTTCAGCGGTATCAAGTGGCCGTATGCCACTATGCAGCAGCTCAACCTGGACTGGATCCTGGAGAAGGTGAAGAACATCGAGAATGTTCTGTCCATCAAGGATCTCTCTGCAGATACGGACATTAACCTTTCCAACGATTATCTGATCTTCTATGATGCTTCTTCCGATGAGAACAGGAAGATCTCTCCGGCAAATCTCATGAAGACGAAACAGAACACGCTCACCGCGTCGCAGCTGGCAGCTACCAATTCCGGCATCACGGCAACTAAGGTTGCTAACCCAATCAACTTCACTTCTCATTCACAGGTGACAGCCACTCCGGACTCGGGTCTCACTACCAGAGTTGCAAGGATCTACAATGCAGTATCGGACACGCTGCGCTATGCCAAGGTCTACGGCTTTATCGACTTCACTGTCGACAGCCCATCGGAAGGGGAGAAGATCTATACGCTCACCACCAGCGCAATGCCTATCCCGTCCTCCGGTTATGAGATCGCCCACGCAGGTCTTGCCTGGGACCAGTCCGGCAACGTGATCCACAGCAACAACGTCAAGCTGCGCTTCACGCAGGGGTCCAGAAACGTAAAGCTCGTTGTCACGGCAGGAGCCTCTGTCAGCAGGATCTATGTGGATCTGTTCCCGTCCATCTATCAGCTGATCAATTTCGGAGATGAATAAAAAAGAAGCCCTGGAGTCATCCTCCAGGGCTTTCTGTTATCTGCGCTTATAGGATTTCTTTGGAGGATCCTCTTTCTGGTCCTCCTTCTTGCTGTTTCCGAAGTAGACACGATCGGCATTCACTCGCCAGCTGATACGCTTGTTGCCGTTATCATCTTCCCACTTGGAGCTTTCCAGCTTGCCGGTGACCACTGCCATCCGCCCCTTGGAGAAATACTTGGAGATGAAGTCGGCCTGTGCATTCCAGGCAACACAGTCGATGAAGTCGGTCTCACGATCGTCTCCACCATAGTCTCGATCAACGGCCAGAGTAAAGTTGACCACTCTGTGCTGGCCTGCGTTCCGCAGCTCCGGATCTCTGACGAGACGGCCCATGATAGTGATAGTATTCAGCATTGGATATATCCTCCTTCAATTTCAGGCACTTCCTGTGCCTGTATTTTTAATATAGTTGATTGTTCCGGATAATGCAAGTATTATCTGGATTTCAGGATCTTGTAGTATTGCTCCTGCGTCAGATGAAAGAGTCTCTTGTACTCCAGCGTGAGGCCCAGTGTATACTCTCCAGGCTGCAGATAGACATTCGGAGGCAGCTCGATCAGATGGCCGTCCAGCTCGACAGGAGCTCCCCACTCATCATTGTAGAAGGCTTCCACTCCTCCGGAGTTGCGGAAGACAAAGCCGTCATAGAAATTTTCCAGACAGCCCATCTCCTCTGCTCCGGACTTGGCAACACCCGCGATTGTGATATGGAAGCCCTTCTCATCATCATAGGCATACTTCTTCGCTCCGAGCTGGGCAAAGCGCTTGTATGTTCCATCCTTCTCATAGACCTGAAGATAATGCCTGTTGCCTGCCGGATCATCGGCATAGGAGCCGTGCAGCGTGGACAGCTCTCTGATCTCGTTGTTTAGGTCTGTGAAGTCAACGTCTCCGACAAACTTGACCGAGTCTGTATCACAGTATATGAATCGATGCCCACACAGCTGCAAGGCGCGTTCGAGCCAGTATCTGCACCAGCATGTCACCCAGCAGCTAACCCCAGGCGAATACTGTGAAGCTCTTTTTGTTGGCCTTCTCCAGTTCTGCCTGATCATTCACCTCCTTTACTGAAAATGCCGTGCCGTCAAACTGAAGCGTTACTCTTAAGGGGTTCGTGGCACACATGCTAACCATATATACTATTGAGCTTATTTTTGCTCTTCATATAGTATATTTCTTGGCCAACCACCCCCTTCAGCTCCGTTTTCTGCTGGAAATACTTCATGGTGACTTCTCGCATCGGCTCCGGCAGCATGCCATACTCAGAGCGCCATGACTCGATGATCACGCAGTCATCCCAGACATATTCCTGCTGCAGAATGCCCAGATCCACGTCCGTGATGTACGTCTCCAGACTGTCTGCCTGCACGATCCGTCCATTGTCGTTTATAGCATTCCTAATGTTCTGACACTTGTGCAGCGCAAGATAGGGGCAGCCCCAGAAGGGATCCGCCAGCTGGATACCTGTGAAGGCAACATGGAGGATATATGGCATCCTCTCCTCCACTTCATCCAGCCGACTGATCTGCTGCCGGACAAAAGGACGGACCGGAAACGGCATGTTGCAGATCGCTCCAGGATACGCGCTGGACATGTCCATGCTGGTGACGTTCTCCATGATCAGACCTGTGTACATTCTGGATCCGTGCGTATTTCCTCCACGGAAGGCTCTTCGGATGGCGAGATAGAGATCCCAATTTGGAGCGCACTCTCTGACAAGCGGAAGGAAGTCTCCTTCCTTCATGGCCTTCTTGAAGTCCTGACGGACGTATCCTGTGCTAGTGATCGGAATGTCCGCAACAGTATTGCCATCTGCCTTCATCATGCGCAGGAGCGCCTCCCAGAGGCCCAACACGTCATTGATGCAGTAGCTCTTCTCCTCTTCGGTCACAGGGGTCCAGGGAAAGCGCCGGATCGTGTAGTCCATCTCATCTTTCTGGTGTTCAACCTTGTACTTGGTAAGGAATTCTCGCAGAGACATGTTGGTCAGAACGTAGCTGCAGCGATATTCAAAGCGCCTGCCTATATTGCACTTGGCAACCTTCCTGCCGGTGATGCAGAAGACTTCCTGGACTCCAGGAAGAGCCGGAAGCGGTTCAAACGTGTGAATCGCCCGAAGGAATTCGAATTCGAAGGCCAGATTGTGGACGTAAAAAACCAGCGTCAGGCCCTTCGGCATGTTCCGGTCTATGGCATCCAGAAAGCGGTCATACTCTTCCCAAGTCCTGCCAGTGACCACGATTCCATCTATGCATGTTTGCCAATGCCACATGACAGCCTGTTTCATCTCAGTCAGGTTCGTTGTCTCGATGTCGAATGTGGCGATAACGTCAGCATATGATTTGCAGTCCGTCCGAGGCTTTCCCTTCGGACGCTTCGCTCTGGGAAGGAAGCGGAGGATCTCATAAGGGAAGTCCTCAACAGTATATACAGGTGCATTCATGATCCCAGCGCCAGCGCCAGCTCATAGAAGTCGGTGAAGCTGCCTCCCACTTCCTGATAATCTTCCTGATACATGGCCTTCGCATCTGAGGCTGCCACAAGAGCGGAGTATGCTGACGTTCTCCAGCTCTTCATGAAGTCATTGAATTGTAAAACATCCTTCAGCTCGATTTCTTCTCCTGTCTCATCCATGACACGCTTCCGAATTTGCTCGATGCCTGTCAGAGACAGTGCCTCATTAGTAAGCGCTGCGTGACCGGCTGCCACAGCATTGCTGATGAAGCTCTTCACAGTCATCTCCGGCAGCAGGCGCTTACCACGGGCAGCTCTCCACTCATTAGACTTTGCTATCTTCTCATTGGCAGCTGCCACTCTTGCTTTCACATCTGCCAGCTTCGGTATAGTAGTCCGAAGGAATTCTGCAGGCCCTTCCAAACCCTGTTTCTCGAGACGCTTCGCTCTCTTCTGCACGATATCTCTGAGCCTGGTGTATTCGGCTCGGATCTCCTTCTCTGTGTGAGTGGGAAAGTCCAGCAGATAGAATGGTGTATAGTCTGCTGGCTTCCAGCCAGGGGCTTCCGGTGTTCTCACTTTCTTCGCCATACTCATTCCTCCTCTGCTGGTATGATAGTGGGAGCGGCATCTATGCACTGATATACTGACTGAAAAGCGTCGTACATACCGTCTCCATATGAATCCCAGCTATATCCGTTATCCTCTTTTTTAATTTTCACTTTAAGCTCGTCCAAATCGCCCAGCCTCCCATGTCGCGGGACGGGGACGGCTTTTTCTGCCGCTGTTTCCCACTCTGCAACTCTGTTGAATTGCACCGTCCCGTCGGGGCTAATAACAATCCAAAGCGGATACTCAGTCGGCATCTCCATGCCCTTGATATAAACTCCCATGCTCATTCCTCCTTATTATTTCAATGTCTCCAGCATGACAGCCTTGTAGAAGACCTTGGCAGGTGCTGATTCAAAGATCGTTCGCTTGTTAAAATAGTCCTGCCAGGACTCAAACCAGGCCTTCCGAAAGCGCTGCCGGTCGGTCGGAGTATTTTCATACATCTCCGGAGAACCAGAGATCCTCTCTGAGACATACCAGCTCCGGTTTCCCTTATGCTGGTACAGACAGATGCTGCCGATGGCAGCGCAGCTCCGATATTCCTGCAGAGGCCTTGGAGATACGTCTGTATAGTTATCTTTGCTGAAAGCGTTATCAAGTGCCATGTCGGAGAAGTCTCCCTGGCCCATGGTCAGATTGTACAGGGCAGTGCATCTCTTGTTTGCGCTGATCGGAGAATCCTGCAGCAGCACAATGGTAAGGCCAATATAGCTGTCTTCCTTATATGACTGATGCTTCCTCCGCATGTTGTCCAGAGTTCGGACACAATTGAGCGCCTGCAGGATCGGTGCTTCCAGATTGTTTGCGTTCGCAAGGATGACACATTTTACAGGATCCTCTCCGTTCAGCTCCCTGTTCCGGTTGATGGACTCATACATGTTCAGAAAGGCATCTCCTTCATGGGAGATATTCCGCTCATGTCTCTCCGGTATGGCCTCATCGTAAAGGATCAGCTTGATCTTGGAAGCATCGAAGGATCTCGCATTGGCCATGGTCGAGAGAGCCATGAGCAGGCATACAGGCTCTCCTGCTGGCTTTCCTTCAGCATTGAGCTTGTACACGCCTGCAGCATATTTGGACAGAGGGACGGTCGTTAAGACCATCCCAATGTCTCTGCCAATCTTGACGATAGGGCTGAATTCATCCTTTGCCACCAGCTCCATCTGGCTGCTGGTCCGTCTGAGATAGATGAATGGGATATCCTGCTCCAGCAAATACTTTACGCTGCCATAGGTCTTGCCAGTGCCACGGCCTCCGATGCACAGAATGAAGGGTGTGGATGCTTCCATGATCTCCGGCATGTTGGCCCAGCCGGTCTCTTTCTGATATAGTTTCATGTGATCCTACCCATCATGTCAAAGTTGACTTTGCAGACTCGCTTCTGGCCCTTCTGCCACATCCGGCTGCGCAGCTCATCACGGACTGACAGAGTAGTGATCTCATCCTGCCAGCACAGTAACCAATCAAGCCATTCAGAATCAATGAAGGATTCCAGGGCTGACTGTGTCAGATCTCTCCTGTTTCGAGACTTCAGCACACAAAAGGCCTCTGGGTCTGAAGGATCCCAGTTGGAGCAGTCCACAGCTGCCTGGGCAATGATGGCAGAGCAGAGAAGCGCCCAGGGATTGCATGAGCTTGCCACATGATCTTCATTGAGGGACCGGCAAAACCGGCCCCTCTGTTTGTCAACGTATTTCATCATTTCCATATTCCTCCTCATACCATTTGGCCATCTCTTCCAGATGCTTATCCTGGGCATCTACACGGCCCAGATATAGAGCAGCTGCGATGCCTGATGCAAAGGCCACTCCCAGCAGAAACATTGTCAATGCCATCAGATAGATCCTCCTACAGCCTGCCGAATATAATGGATAGCTTCCACGATCTCATCCGAGGTCAGAGGAACAATATAATGCTCTCCGTCCTCAGTGGTGATCTCCTTCATGAGCAGGGCAGGTCCGCATATAGGACAGCCATGCTGCAGGAATCCGTACAGAGTGGATGCTGTCGGATTGATCGGAAGGTTCTTGAGCAGTCCTTCATCATCCACCAGCATCAGATACTGTGAAGGCATCAGGGCTGGCCGGACCACTTCATAGAATGCTCCTCCGAGCATCTGGTGGATTTCATCATTGAGATCCTTCTGAGAGTCAATCGGCTTGACAGTAAAGAAGCCGGATACTCCGATATAGACACATCTCTCCATGTTTATGCCTCCTTCTCTTTCTTGAGGACGATCACCAGGCGATCCTCCTGGATCTGATCCGGACGCACCAGCAGCACATCTCTGGTCTGAAACTTCTTCAGCTCAGGGATCTCGCACAGATCAAGTGGATCATAAACGTCATACCGAATGCATGGAATCCCCTTCTGATCACTCGGCCTCTCCTTGATCCGTAGCTTTGCTGATGCAGGGATCACTTCACACAATTCTCTTAAGGTCATTGCACAGCCCTCCTTCGATGGTAGGTCATCACCCTGATACTATTATAATATAGATAGCTGATGTCAAATACAACAGCCAATTTACAGGGTCAATTTGTGCATGTTGACCAATTTGTGCAAATTGCACAA
>JAEIGA010012853.1_pt1 | contig 12729 bp, 11 predicted proteins | sample 9270691 | NCBI WGS metagenome assembly JAEIGA01 (sample SAMN17057246, study PRJNA624740) | gut metagenome | biome: biome; isolation source: fecal sample | host: Bos grunniens | place: China: Xizang | collected 2019 | reverse complement strand
TTTTTTATGTTTTCTTTTTGTTTAGTATAATTTTCTCCCTCGCCAAAAACATAGGAGTAAGAAAATAAGGCAAAACCGTTTGTAAACGGATTTTCTTTTATAATTTTTATCTGCCTTGCAATAATATCGGTGCCGTTTTCCCATTCAATGCTATCGGGATTTTGGTCGGTATCAAGTTTATAGGGAGCAAGTACGGGATATAAAATAACGTCACTTCCGCTAAGATATTCTATCCATCCGTTAAGTAAATTTTCGAATTTATTGTGGTCGTTCGGGTAGTCAAAACCAAAATAAAGCTGAGGCATCACCGCATCTATAAAACCTGAGCGGCACCAATAATCCACGTCTGCATAAAGGTAATTTTCGTTGTTTTCTATGTTGGCGGCAGGCGAAATACTGAAAAGCACGGGTCGGTCTGCATTTAAAAGCACCGTCTTTACTCCGCTTATAAGGGAATTTACGTTGGCTCTGCGAAAATTATCAAGAGATAGCGGTTTTACCGTCTGACTGCAATAACCGTTATAGGATAACAGGTCAAAAAAGGGGCTGTCGGTAGGATAAAAATAATCGTCAAAATGTATCCCGTCAACGTCATATCGGTTTATTATTTCCCTTATGGAATCGAGTATCAGCCTTTTAACCTCTTGATATGAAGGGTCAAAATAAAGACCCTTTTCGGTATCTCCTATGCAGTGAGAAAGACTGTGCGCAGGACTTTCGGGACTGATTTTTTCAAGGTCGCTTAAAGAGGACGAAATTCTATAGGGATTAATCCACGCGTGAAAACGCATATTTCTTTTATGACAGGCTTCAATCATAAAAGCAAGCACGTCAAAGTTCTGGTCTTTCGCCCAATCGGTCAAGGGATAATATGCAGAAGGATAAATACTGTCACTCATTGCCCTGACGTGAATAAACATATCGGTTACGTTAAGTTCTTTGCAGTTGTCCGCCGCCTTGTTAAAACTTTCTTTAAAATCTCCGCTCAGCGCCATACCCAAAAGTTCGGTATAACTAAAATACATTCCCGCGAAGTCCTCTTCCTTTTTTTCTTTAGCGGCTTCGTTTTTACCGCAGGAACAAAGAAAAAGGCAACAGCAAAGCAAAATTGCAATTATTTTTTTCATATCAGTAAATTCTCTCCTTAAAACTGCAGACTAAATCTTTTAGCATAAAGGGACCTCTTCCTTTTATTTTTATGCCGATTCCGCCTTTTTTATAAGGAGAAGAAACAATATAACTCTTAAAATCCTTATGGGGAGTAATGGCAAAGGCGCCAAATTCTCTGTTTTCATCAAAAAAACTAAGTCCTGCCTTTTCTTTTAATTGGGCGTTAATGCACACTCTGTCTATAGCAGCAGAGGTTTTTCCGAATATGGCGGTGGAAAAAGAAAATTCGGGAATTTTTTCTTCGGTTTCGCCGTCGTTTCTGATAAGGTCGGTTTCTCCGCTCATTTGAGCCATATAAAGAAGACGTGAGTCATTTGACGACATAATAAAATATTCCTTACCACCAATTAAAAAGCCCGAAACAAAATGGGTTTCATCCGGCGCATTCCATAAAAACCAACTGATATTGTTGTTTTTCCTATGCTTTTGAGTGCCAAGATACCGAAATCCGCTGACTCTTACGTCCATAAGAAAAAGTTTGTCGTAAAGTCCCAATACGTAATAACCGTTAAAATCTGCCGCAAATGCATATTTTAATCCTTCTTCACTTATATCAGAAAGTAAATTCGATATATCGCCCGACAACTCGTAAATACTGCCTTCGGTATAAAGATTACTTCCGTAAAGGGTATATACGGCGCCGTCACTGTGAAACCATACCAGTCGGTTAGCGCAGGTAACTATCGTATCGGGCATATCGCAGCCAATAGTATCGTTTATCTGAGTTACGGTGCATTTGGGTTTTTCGAAAACAAGCCCCTTATTATCCAGTTCAATTTTCTGCATAGAAATTTCGTCGGTACAGGTAATGGAAAGTCTATACATTTCTCTTTCCTTAAAGGCGATAATATACTTACTTTGCATAGATAAAGCGGTTAAATCATAACTTTTATTTCCTACCGACATGGAATAATCTTCGCAAAAATACAAATGCTCCGTTTTGCTTGAATAATAAACCTTGTTGCCTCTGTTTTCTCCACCTGCAATAAAAAGTCGGCTGTCAAAAAGAATTGGTGTAACGCTGCTGCTGAATATCTCATAATCATCTCCCGTTACGTCACAAGATGAATAAATGCGCAGGGATTCAATATCTGCCACCTTTGGCATAACGAAAAAATCGCCGTCTTTTCTAAAGAAAATTTTTCCGAGTTTTCGGTTTACGGTAATATAGAGTTCTAAACCCATATAGGTAAAATTTTCAGATCTGGTAGTTCCCCCCGCCACCGTAACGGTTCTGTGACTTGCATCAGAGGTATAATACCTTATTTCAATAGGCGCATCCTCGGCAAAGGGCACACCACAAGCAAAGCTATAAGACGTACCGTCTATAATAAACCTTGCTTCGAATAAACCGTTTAAAAGACTTACTCCTTCGGGGCGACTTTCTTTATATTCTCTGCGAATTTCACCGGTTGCAAGATTTCCGTAGCCATTTTTTATAATTATGGGTCGGTATAAGTTTTCGGGCAGTATTTTATTAAAAACCAAAAAATCCTCGCTCAGTTCAAAATACTGCACTTCCTTTACTTCTTCCAAAGCAACTGTTTTTTTGCATATCGGAAGTACAACAAAAATTCCGCTTCCGTTAATCTTTTTTGATTTTATAAAAATAAGGTTTTTAATATCCTGACTAATTACCTTTTCGTCACTTAAATCAATAGAAGAAACCGTGTGAACGGCGCCAAGCTTATCAATTGCAAAAAAATCAATTTTCGGATTATTTCCACCCGAATTTTTAACTATTGCGCAAAACTTGTTATAGCCGTCAGTATCGGGCGCAGGAAAATCAGAATAATATACCTTTTCGTTTGAGGATGAAAAATCTTTGCTAATAATTCCGTTTTCGGTTGCTTTTATACCGGGACGTGAAGAAAGCATACCGTTTTTATTCCATACGTTAAACCCGTCGGAAAGACGATTGCTCTCCAAAAACGACGGATGCACCGAGGTTACCATACCGCCAACGTTTCCCACCGTTACGTTACTTATTTCTTTGTAAATGGGATTTTTAAATACCATAAACTCACCTCACACTTTATAAAAGGGGGAATTTTTCACCCTGCTGACGTTACTCAAAGCAATAGCGCGTTTACAGTTATATAATTCCGACAAAAAGGCGGCTGTTTCGTGTCGGCAGTATTTAACGGAAATATAATAGGCAACTCCGCAAATAATTGCGTCAATGGTTTTTTCGTTTGCTATTATATCAGCAGTCATTTCACAAATTCTTACTCTTCTTAAATCCATCAGCGCCCGATTAACAAAGAAAAGCTTATCCACGTTTTCTTCTCCCAAAACGTATTCTCCGTTAAGCTCTCCTCCGCAAAGCACCGTTGCCTCGCGATAAATATCAATGGCTCTCATTTTGTTTTTCCTCCTTTAATATAGCCTTTGCATAAAAGCTTAAATTTGTATAACGGGAAGCATCAAAGGGAAAATGCCAACATCCGTTATCGTCATTAACCAGAATATCTCTTTTTCCGTACTTATTTAGCCAGAAATTAACAAAAACAAGAGCAATATCTTCTAAAAAGCCTTTATAGGACAAAGAAAGACTTAAAGCCGATATTTTCTGAGAGTCATTAAGCGCCTCAACTGCGGTAGTGTTACCTGCGCTGATTTTATCAATAGCAGTCATATTTGCTCCGCTTGACTCAAGGGTAGAGTCTATAAGGTTTGCAACCGATATATTAAAACCGTTTGAAAAATCGGGAGGAGATACGTAATGCACCGCGCCTGCCACGTCCTCGTTGGTACCGTAAACCCTTATTATCTGACCGGGGTCGTTGGTAATGTCCTCTGTTACGGTATCGCCGTTTACGGTCATAATAGGCATTCCCATATACATAGTTGACCAGACGTTAGCGGAAAGTAATCGGTTAATTGCTATCTGATTAGGAATAAGATAGGTAATTTCGCTGTCACTATATATGCAGTCTTCCTTTTTGTCCCACGAAAAAAGACTTATGGGATAACGGTTTAAATTGGTGCAGTATTCCTTTCTGATAACCGCCTTTTCGGTAACCGATAGAGCCATCACCTTACCGTTTTGCTTATATAGTTTAGTCAAAAGCAAAACCTTACCGTCATTATAATCGGGCGCAATGCGAATATCCTTTAAACCGTATTTTGCGGCGGTTTCTTTGGCTTCTTGAACGGTTATTCTGGAAGCAACTATTATAAAGGGCTGTTTTTCTACCGTTTCCTCTTTTTCGTCGCCAAAATAAACGTTTTCAATCGGCAAAACCTCACAGGCAATGTCGCCGCTTCCGTCTTCAAGAAAAGGGTCCCAATAGGTATAGATAATTCCGCTTCCCGTAATAAAACTGTTCTTTATGGCAGAAGTAATTTTCTCACTCAGCTTTAATCGGTCAAAGGTTACGTAAAAATAATCGGTCAAAACCTTGCTCAGCAATCTCTTTTCATTTTCATCGGCAGTCTTTAAAAACTCAATTTCACCGTTACTTGCATTTTTACAGGCAAGATTTAAGTCGGATAACTGTTTATTGGTATAGTTAATTCCCTTTACGCAAAGCTTTATGCGGTAATCATCCTTTAGAAGACGTCCGATTTTGTATTCACCCACACGCTTTATAACGTTATGACGCACAAGGGGACGCTCACTTGAAAGACCTGCTCCGTACCACTGATCCCCGTAAAAAAATCTGCGGTTTATTATGTTCTGCTCGTAAATACCCTTCTCGCCTAAAGAAAGTTTAAAATTTCGAAGCCGTTCATATTCTTTAAAAATTTCTGTTGGTGTGTTCATTTTGACCTCCTGTAAATTTTAGTCATCGTCTAAAAAAGGGAGAGTTTCCTCTCCCCCAAAAAGTTTTTCCGTTAGTTTACGGTGATTTTTGCTTTGGCAGAGGTTACTTCTGCAAGGCCGTCGGCAGTAACTACTGCATAGAAGTAGTATTCACCTGCCACCAAATCCTTAGGAATGGTAAGGGAAGCGGCATTTGCGCCTGCAACCTTTACGGCATTGGTGCCATTAGCATCACATACGTACCACTGATAAGTAAGGGTACCGTTTGCTTCACTATTAGCGGCAACTGTAAGAGTGCCGGTAACAGAACCTTCGGTAACGGTGGCATCCTTAGGCTGAGTGGTAACGGTTACTGCGGGAGCAATCCAAGCCCAGATAGCATCAAGACCGCTTTTCTTTACAAATACGTCGTAGTAAATACGGTAGTCAAACTTAAATGCGTCGGCATCGGGATTCTGGTCGGGCGCAAAAATACGCATCTTTTCGGTTTTCTTCATAAGATGAGCGCTGTCCTTTGCGCATACGAGCATAAAGGTAGTTTTTGCATTATCCTGAGGAACAAAACCGCCTGCCGCGCCGGAATTAAAGGTATATGCAGTCTTCATTCTTTCGCTTACAACGGGAATAAGAGCAACACCGTTAAGACTCTTTACGGTAAGATTAACGTCACCCTGCTTAAAGTCGGATACGGTAATCATCTTTGAAAGCTCTTCGCTGTTTGCAATGCGAGCATACATTCCGCAGTCGATAAAAGCAACAAGTTCGCTATCGAAACCAACCTTTTTCTGAACGTTAGCAATAAGCTGATTAAGTGCAGAAATAGGCTTATCGGTATCACCTGTGATGGTATTGCCACGGGAAATTGCAAGACCGGAAAGCTTAGAAAGACAGTATGCGTCACATTCGGGAACTACCTTTGTGCGAACGTATTCGCCAAGAATTTTACCCGCAAGATTTGCTATACCTGTTTCGTCAAGGTCTTCTCTGTCAATCTGAAGTGAACGTGCGCGGTCCATCTGCATGGTGTAAGAGGTGTTGGATACGGTAATCGCGCCTCTTGTAAAACCTGTATCGCGGTCATAATCTGCAAGACCCTGAAAATCAATGTCAGGCACAATTACAGTTTTTGCGCCTACAAAACGTGCGCCGAAAGCGTTATCTGCAAAAAAGCCCGTTACACTCTTCTGTGTAAAAAGACGGTCAAGCTCCTCGCTATACATACTTGCGGCTTCTAAAGTGTTAATTGCCATAATTTTTTTCTCCTTTTGTTTTTTAAAATTTATTTATTCCATAGTCCCCGAATAAACTGTTCGTTTTCGGGGGTGCGGTATATACCGCCGTCATTAAGTGAACCGACAGAACTTTTAATATTTTCTTTTTTCTGTCGCTCGTTTCTTAGAAGAGCATTAGCTTCACGCGCCTTAAAGCGCAGATATTCGTCAAGTATTTTAGTACCCGTCTGCTCAGCGCGGTCAATTACCTCTTGAGGCAGCTCTTCTTCGTTAAGCTCGGGAAAATATTCCTTTAACTCTTCCAAACCAGGTAAAGAATTTTCTTTACCTCTTTCAAGGTCGATTATTCTTTGCGCTATTTCGCTGTTTCCGCCGCACTCCTTAGTGAGCTCGTTTAATCTTTTTTGTGTTCTCTCTTTCTCAAGCGCGTCAAGGAAATCCTGCGCAGAAGCGCCGTCTTCCTTAGCAAAGGCAAGAAGTCTTGACCACTGTTTTTCAATGGTTTCATACTTTAATCCCTTTTGCGAAAGAAGGGATGCTTCATCCAGAGTTAAATTCCTTATCTCCTTGTTAAATTTAATGGGTATGACCCTGTCGTCTTCGGGTGTGGTGGCCCCTTTTTCCTCATCGGGTATGATTTCGGTTTTTTCACTCATTGTCATTCTCCTTATATTTTTCTAACAGGTTTTCCTGTCGGTTCACCGGGTGTATAATAGAGAAGAGAGAGCAAATCCTTATTTTTTGTAATCTGCTTTCTTCTCTTTATATATTTTCGCCTTTTCTTTACGGCAAGACCTAAAGCCAAACCGATAAAAAAGGCTGAAAAATCAATTAAAATAATTAATAAAATTTCTATTGCGTCCATCTCCCAAAAAGTATTTCTCTGCCCTTAAAGCCAAAGGTATCGTCCTTTTGATGTTCAAGGTATTTAACGTCCTCAAAAGCGTACCTGAGCGCATCCATCAAATGATTATCCTTGTCTTCGGGAAGTCTTAAACCTCTTTCGTTACATTTATCAGAGTAACAATAGGTTGAAAGCTCCTTTATAGTGGAAATGCAACTAGGCTCCACAGTAATTTTATATTCGCTTATTCGCGCTATTCCGTTTAAAATACTGTCCCTTCCCTTTGCCGCGGCGGTTATGCGGTGAATACCAAGCCTTCTCAAATCCTCGTTAGATTTTGGTTCGGCAGAGTCGGCTCTTATTCTTTCCTTTGCGTAACCGCGTTTTTTGATTTCTTCTGCTATATCGCTATTAAGCATACGCTTTTCGTAAAACTCATCAAAAATATGAATTTCTTTTTCTTTTACGCTTACCAAAAAGGCAATAAAGGCTGTTGGATCGTTTACGTAACCGTAGTCAAGTCCGAAAAAAGCTTTATATCCTTTTTCTAAAAGAAGTTTTACGTTTCTTTTCTCAACCTCCCAGTTTTCATATACAAGACCCTCCGCTATTCCCCATTCCCCCAGACCTGCAACGGCATATTTTCGTGCGTTGGTTTTCTTCATTCGCTCGAAAACACGTCGGTCTGTAGCGTCTAAAAATTCATTTATAAGATAATTGGTTGAAAAGGTTGCAGTCTGATTATCGGGTAAATCAAAAAATCTTTTTTTAAGCCAATGCTCCTTGCTCCACGGGTTAAAGGTAATGGTAGTCTGCTTAAAGTACCCTTTTGGCACCTCGCCTCTCGGTACGGTAAGGTCAAGCTTTTCGAAATCGGCTTCACTGGCAATTTCAAAGGCTTCCTCTATCCATACAAAATTAAAGGTTCCCACCGAAACCTGAATACCTGCAAGCTTTAATACGTCATCCATCCCACGAAACAAAATTTTCTGCCCCGTCGGCAAATAGGTCATCTCCATATTTGAAACACTGTTGTTCCACAGGGCGCTGACCCCTAATTTATTTTGCGCCCATATTAGCGCTGCAAAGGTTGAATTTCTGTGGGTGTTCATTACCGCCCTTATTACCAGCAGATTACTTTTATCGTATTTCATAAGTCGGTAAATCATATTAAGCGCGGTAACGCTCGATTTTTTACTGCCTTTGCCACCCTTAAGTACGCGGTAACGCTTTTCGCAATTCCAGTATTCGTCATAGCCTTTTCCTATAAGCTCAGCTATCTTTATCTCTGACATCGTCTATAATGGTCACCCCGTTTTCAATAGTTTCGGTTTTCTCGCCCACAAGGGAAAGCACCTCTTTTATGGCGCTCATATCACCCGCCGCCGCTTTTTTATAAAGAGCGATTACAATTCCGGTAAGTCGGGTAGCGTTGGTCACCTTATACCCCTTTTCCTTAAGCTCCATAACCTCGTCTTCGGGTAATTTTGCGTTTAAAAGTTTTCGCATTTCAATTTTTAAATCACGCTGTTTTATGGCTGTTCCCTCCTGTCGATAAGCAAATATTATGCACGCAATATGCGACATTCACCGACATAATTTTACCCATTCGGTGCATAACTATTGTGTATAACTCGGTGCATAACCTTAATAACTCCCTATTTATAAGCAAAAATGCCTGTCATTTAACTGACAGGCATTGTTCATAACTTTTTATTTAATTTTAAAAATTTTGCATATTTTTTTAAGTTTTTTAATGATAATCAAAAAGGGTAAGCGGGTCTTTATACTGTCCCTCCACCATCAGTTCAAGGTGCAGATGAGGTTTGTCTGCGCTTTCATTTAAAACTGTACCGATTTCTCCTATAATCTCTTGTGCTTCTACCATGTCACCGCTTTTAACGGTAACGTTTTTAACTCCGCAGTAACTAAGCACTATGCCGTCGCCGTGGTCAATGGTAATCACCGTTCCGAAATTAGTATTTTCGTCCACTCCGATAACGGTTCCCGAAAAGGCGCTGACAACTACGTTTGCAACTGTAGGCGCAATATCAACACCCGTATGAATTCTCATATCCTTATAGGTGGCGCTGTAGGTCAAGGTATCCTCGCTAAAGGGTTTTAATATATTTCCTTCAATAGGCATAACAAAAACGGGAGGATTTGTTTCCTCGGTAACGTCGGTTGCCTCGCTGACGGGCGCGTCGGCATCATCACTAAAGGTAAAATCTTCTTCATCGGGCATTGAAGGAATAATAAAGTCGTCATTATTTTCTTCAAATTGTCCTTCTTCTATAAAAGATTCGGGCTCACTTTTTTCCAAAGCCGAATATGCCGCGACACCGATAACCGCCATACAAATAGCCAAAACCACGTAAAAACCTTTTCCCGCAATAAATTTTGCAGCCTTTGATTCATAAAACTTCATAAAAATCACCATTTTTTAAAATTCTTTTCTATGAAGTATTATTGACTGAAAAATTTTGTTCTATTCACAAAAAAGTTAAAATTTTGTTCACAGTATGATAAAATTTACCTTTTATAATAAAATTGTCAAAAGGAAGCCGCAACCTTTTGACAAGGTTTTTTCGAAAGAAAAAACTCTCTCCTCAAACCCCTTTAAAAATAGGCAAACACTCCGTGAAAACGGAGTGTTTGTCTTTTATATTACATTAATTTGTCGCTTAACGCTGCTAACTGTTCAAAGGTTAACGCTTCGCTTCGTACGGTTTCGCTAAGGCCCAATTCTTTAAGAGCATTTGCGATTTTTTCTTTGCCTATTCCAAGGGTATTTGAAACGGTATTGCAAAGAGTTTTTCTGCGTTGCGCAAAACAGGCTTTAATAAGAGAAAAGAAAAATTCCTCATTCTTTACTTTTGCCGGCGGATTTTCAAGTACGTCAAGTCTGATTACCGCTGAATCTACGTTCGGCGGAGGCATAAAGGAGTCCCTTCCCACCTCAAAAAGAAGTTGCGCCTTTGCGTAATAGGCTACCGCCACCGTTACCGCGCCTGCATCTCTGCTTCCAACCTCGGCGCAAAGCCGTTCGCCCGCTTCCTTTTGTACCATTACGGTTATGCTTTCAATGGGAAGCTTAGAGGTAAGAAGTTTCATAATAATAGGCGAGGTTATATAATAGGGCAAATTAGCGCAAATAGCCACCTTTTTACAGTTGGAAAATTTTTCTTTAATAAGGGCGGTTAAATCAAGCTCCATAGCGTCGCCGAAAACCACCTCGGCATTGGGATAATCAGCAAGAGTTTTTGCAAGAACGGGCTTTAATCGGTTGTCAAGCTCGATAGCCACAACCTTTTTTGCTACCTTTGCGCACTCTACCGTCAAAACTCCTACGCCGGGGCCGATTTCTAAAATACCCGTTTCACCGTCTGCCGCGGACTCAGCCATGGCAGGACAAACGTCGGGGTCTATAAGAAAGTTTTGTCCTAGGGATTTTTTAAAGGAAAATCCCAACGGAGTCAGTAATTCCTTGACGGTTCTTATATCAGCTAAATTCATAAACTATTCCACACTTACACTGCCGTCTTCGTTTACGGTTATGCTCATTCCCGTTTTTACGTACTCTAAAAATTCACTGCCCAAAGAATCCACAACGGGCATTTTAACGTCATTTAGCCATACGTCTGCAAGAATAACACCTGCAGCCGCAAGAGAGTCGATAGGTTCGCTAAAGAGCATACATGCAGGCTGTCTTTTCATAGCGCAGGCGCAGTAAAGCACCAAACCGCCTGTGGTAGAGCCGATAGTCATAGGAAGACATAAAGCCTTTCCTACCATTTCCTGTCCGTAAAGGTCGGGGTTGTTCTGATCGCCGCAGGTGGCTTTTTTATCGCCGAACTGCAACGCTTTCTGGAAAGAAGCAAGAGTATTAAGTCCGCCGTGACTAACAAGAGCCTCGGCAGTAACAGTACCGGGAGCAACAATTCTTCCTTTAAAGGTTTTCATTATTTCTTTCCTCCCTTTGTAATCTGCATTAAAATTTCATCATCGGTATAGTATCTTGCCGTTGTGTAGGTGCGAAGCTTGTTACTTGAAGTAATAACGGGCATCTTTGCGCACAACGGATTGTTCATATACATAAGCGGACAAATGTAAGAAGTAATAACACCGGTAGCCTTTAAACGCTCGGCATAATCGGTTTTGTTAAATTCTTCCAGAACCTTTGGCGCGGCGGTAAATACGGTAGGAATGATAACCTTCTTGTTTCCTGCCTCTTTAAGAGCAGTTTCAACCCTATCGGTCCAACTTTTAAGCTGTTCTAAACTCATATGAGGACATCCCATAAAGCAAAGTTTAGGATCGGCATCCTTATTTTTCCATATAACAGGATAGTTATCATATACTCTCTTAAGTTCTGCGTCGTCAATAACGTAAACCTGAGCATCCTCTTTAATAAGCTTTTCGCCAAGTTCCTTTGCCTCGGGGGTAAGACCGTCGATATGATAGAGTCCAACCGCGCCGTTTGAAGCGGTAGCGGCGCCAAAATCCTTAAGATAGGTACAAGCGGCATCATCAAGCTCGTTTCCAAGCCATTTATCAAGACCCTTAACGTAAGGAACGGCTTCCATAACGTGCATACCGATAGCAGAACCGAGCAACTGTGCCTCAGGCTTTTTGGTGGTTTTAATTTCAACTATGAAACTAGCCTTTCTGCCTTCGTCTGTTAAAAGACCGAACTCGGGAACGAACCCTGCAATAGAGCCCATAATATCAATAATACCCGAATTTCTGTTACAGCGTGCGCCAAGCACGGAGTTAGCGTAAACAACTGCGCTTGACTCTGCCCATGAAAGCACGTCGCCCTTTGACGGCTTATTACCCATTTCTTCCATATAGCAGGTACAAGTAAAAGCATCGTCACTCATAAGACCAAGACTTTTAAGCTGATTTTCATAAAAATCCTGCTTTGAATACATAAAATTATTAAAAATAAACTTCTGTAAAAAATTAGCAGGAACGTTTTTGTCAAGAGGTCGGGGGTCAACCGAGAACTGCTGACCCGATACAACACCCGCGTCAATTAACTGTTGCATTAAATCAAAAACGGGGGTCATCATTTTAAGACCGAAAGAGGTTACAAGATGGTTATACTTGCTCGTTACCTTTACAAGACGCTGAGCGCCGAAAAGTTCGCCGTAACGAACCACCGATTCCATAACCTTTGCCATAACCTCGCCCTTAGAGCCGTCAAGTATGGCTTTTTGCTCGTCGGTAAGAATCATTTTATATTCCATATCAGTTATCCTTTCCTGCAAGACGCTTTGCGAAATCGGAAAGCTCTTCCTTGCTGTAAAATTCTATGGTAAGACTGCCTTTTCCGTTCTTACCGCCTGTAATCTTAACGGGACGGTGCAAAACTTCCTTTAAAGAAAGGGCAACCTCTTTTTCAAAGTTCGAAAGGTTCTCCTGCTTCTTTTTAGCAGTAGTCGGTTTTTTAGAAGCCAATGCTTCAAGATTTCTCACCGATGCGCCCTTTAAAGCAAGGAGGAAAAGCTCGTCCCTCTTTTCGCCCTCAACCGAAAGCAACGCTCTGGCGTGGCCTGCGGTGATTTTGCCCTCTCTGAGTGCTTCAAGCATTTTCTTGTCTAATTTTAAAAGTCTTAACGCATTTGCAACGGCGGCGCGTGATTTACCCACGCGTGAAGCGGCGTTTTCCTGAGTAAGACCGAATTTTTCAATTAGTGTGCTATAACCCA
>JAEIGA010012852.1_pt1 | contig 12729 bp, 6 predicted proteins | sample 9270691 | NCBI WGS metagenome assembly JAEIGA01 (sample SAMN17057246, study PRJNA624740) | gut metagenome | biome: biome; isolation source: fecal sample | host: Bos grunniens | place: China: Xizang | collected 2019 | reverse complement strand
TTCTTCTTTGCCCTTTATCGATGGGCGGAGATAAAGGAAGTAATTGATACCATTATAAAATCTGCGGAACCAATTATTATTGGTATGGCGCTTGCGTATCTGCTTATGCCGGTAAAGAAATTTGTGGAAAAGCCGGTATTTAAGGTATTACTTAAAATAGGACTCAAAGAAAAAACTTGTAAAGACGTAGCAAGAGCCATAGGTATTACAGGAGCATTGATTTTCTTCTTTGTATTAATAGGAATGTTCGTTTCTATGCTGGTGCCGGCATTAGGAAGTAGTATCATTACATTAGTAAACAATATGTCAGGATACGTTACCTCCTTTATTGCGTGGGTAGAAGAAATCGGTATTAAAGATACGACAATGTTTGTAATGCTGGGTGAATATCTGACGGATTTTACAGCAGCATTGGAAACCTGGGCCAAAAATGACCTGCTCCCATTGATACAGCAGTATATCGGACAGATTACAACAGGAGTATTTTCCATATTTAAGACTTTCCTCAACTTTATTATTGGTATCATTGTAGTAGTGTATGTTATGACGATTGAGGAAACCTTAATTGGTCAGGGAAAGAAAGCCATCTATGCATTTTTCCCTGCAAAAAAGGGCAATATTATTGTTGGAGTGCTGAGAAAATCTAATGAGATTTTTGGTGGCTTTATCATCGGCAAGATTATTGATTCCGCAATTATCGGTGTGCTTTGCTACATAGGATGCTTAGTTTTAGGAATTCCTAGTCCGTTGCTGGTAGCTGTAATTGTAGGGGTAACGAATGTAATTCCATTCTTTGGACCATTTATCGGAGCGATTCCGTCGGTGCTTATTGTTTTGATTCAGAGCCCATTGCATGGAATATATCTGGCGATCTTCATACTGATTTTACAGCAGATAGACGGCAATATTATCGGGCCTAAGATTCTGGGTGATACCACGGGATTGTCTTCTTTCTGGGTATTGTTTGCAATTCTTGTGGCAGGCGGATTGTTTGGATTCTTTGGAATGTTATTAGGCGTTCCGGTGTTTGCGGTAATCTATTACATATTGCAGGAAATCATTAAGTACCGTATGGAAAAGCGTATGCTTTCTACCAATACGGAAGATTATGTAAAGCTGTTGTATATTGATTCCGAAACAAAAGAGATGATTTATTCGGAAGGAGAGGTTCAGGAGAGCTCAGAAGAACCTGCGGAAACTACGAAAGAAAAAGAAGAATAAAAGATTAATTTAAGAAGATGGATTTTGGCATGAAACTGATAAAAAGTTGTCGGTTTCATGCCTTTTCTTATGTAGAATTTTTTGACATCTTAAGGTGCCTATGGTACACTAATACTAGGTTATTGTAACTTTTTTTACACAAGAATTTGTTGTATATAGAGGTGATATCATTGGATAAGTACGAATATGGATTAAAGATGGATCAGCTGAAAGCGTTATGCCTTGAAGGAAAATATGAAGAGGCGGCAGAGATAGCAGATTCTATCAATTGGAATAAAGTGAAAAATGTGAATGCGCTGGTTAAGGTGGGCGAGGTTTACGAAAAAGTAGGGCGTTATGAAGAGAGTCGGGAAATTTTGCTGAATGCCTATGACCGTTCTCCGATTGGACGAACCATTATCTATCGTTTGGCAGAAGTGGCCATTGCGATGGGTGACTTTGACGGTGCCCGTGAATATTACGATGAGTTTGTGGATATTGCTCCGCATGATAACCAGAGATATGTTTTACAGTACAATATCCGTAAAGCGCAGAAGGCGGCTCCGGGAGAATTGATAGCAATATTAGAGGACCTGAAGGAACAGGAATATACCGAAGAGTGGGCATTTGAATTGGCTTGTCTGTATCATAAGACAGGTGCAGTTGAGAAATGTATCGATGCCTGCGATGAACTGATTCTCTGGTTTGGCGATGGTCCGTATGTGGAACGTGCATTAGAACTTAAGATGCTGTATCAACCTTTGTCTAAGGTGCAGGAAGAGAAGTACCGCAGATTCCGCCACGAGAGAGAAGGAAAAACCGTAATCGGTGCAGCGGAGATGGAAAGAGCAGGAGAATATGTTCACGAACCTGTTGCGATTCCGCAGATTACATTAAATCCTAGCAGATTCAATACCACAAACCTTCAGGAAGAGATCGCAAAGGGTATGCAGCAGATCATGGAAGCTACTGAGAAAGAAACGGTAGTAGGCACCATGGACAACATCAAGAAAATCGTAGAGGACATTCCATATCTTAATCTTCCTCTTGATGAACCGGTTGTGGAAGAACAACCATATATTGAGACGGACGAAGAAATTGATGGTTCTCTTAAGATTAATTTCCAGGAACTTCTGGGAGAGGATTATGATGGACAGATGAGTCTGGTTATGAAGGAAAAGGCTCAGTTAGAGCAGCAGATTACCGGACAGATGACCATCGCAGAAGTTTTAGAGGAATGGGAAAAGACCAAGCGTGCTGCGGAAACGGCTCTTAAAGATGCGGAGCAGAGAAAACTGGATTCTGCAAAAGCCCGTGCTCTTCAGGAAGCAGAAGATATCATGGAAAGACTGAATACCGTTCTTCCGAAGATTGAAGCAGGCGTAACTCCACAGGAGATGCTGGAGCAGCAGTATATTCAGAAAGCAAATGCAATCCTGGATGAAGAAATCCAGCGTCTGAATACAGAGAATGAACGTCTTGCTGCCGAGATTGCCGCAGAGGTAAGATTCGGTCGAACAATTCGTATGGCAGACGATGACTTAGAGCAGATTAAGGCTGCGGTTGCAGACCTGTTGCCGTCAGACGATGACGAAAGTATGGTAAAACCTCAGATACAGGAAGCTGTACAAGAGCAGGAAGAAGAAATTGCTCCTCTTGAGGCTGTGGCCGAGGAGGATGTAGCAGAGATTGCAGTAGAGGTTGCAGATGAGGTATCGGTAGAGGAAGAAGTACCGGAGATTATTCCGGAAGATGAGACCTCTTTGATAGGCGATAATACTGCAGTTGATATAGCGATGGAATTTGAAGAATCTGTAGAGGAAACTGAGGAAGAATTCCGGGAAGAACCGGTTCACGAAGAGAAGCCTACAGAAGGACTTACAGAAGAACAGAAAGCAATCTTCTCATATTTTGTACCGGTAAGAGGCATGGAGCAGCAGTTATGTGTTGCATTAAAAGGCCTGATGAAAAACGAAAAAGCACAGTTGATTATTCGTGGTAACGAAGGCTGCGGAAAGACTATGCTGGCGACCAGTATCATTCGCGTATTACAGAAGGAATGCGGACGTCCAAACGGTAAGGTTGGCAAGATTTATGCAGAAGCTCTGAATAAGAAAGATGTGCAGCAGTTACTGAAAAAGGTGGCAGGCGGATGTCTTATTATTGAAAAGGCAGGGGACATCAGTCGAAAGACCGCACTTACAATCTCATTACTTTTAGAACAGGATACCACAGGAATTCTGGTAATTTTGGAAGATACTCCAGAAGGAATTGCAAAAGCATTGATGGTAGATGATAGTTTTGCAAGACGTTTCACACATCATGTGACAGTTCCAATGTTCAAAGTGGAAGATTTTGTTGTATTTGCAAAAGCTTATGCATATGAACTGGGGTATGAGATTGATGAAATGGCAGGGCTGGCTCTGCATAACAGAATTACAGCGATTGAAAAGCTTGACCAGGCTACAAAGTTAGAAGAAGTTAAGGAAATCGTTGACAATGCAATTTACTGTGAGGCACACAGCGGACTTCGCAAGTTTATAGGTATTTTTACAGCTAATCGTTACACAGATGATGAAAAAATCGTGTTAAGAGAAAAAGATTTCGAATAGGATGGAGGAGCGTATGAGTTTTTTTACTGACATGGATTGTTACCTGTTTGGGCAGGCAACACATTATGACATTTACCGTAAGATGGGTGCGCATCTGCAGAACAGAAACGGTGAAGATGGGGTTTGTTTTACTGTATGGGCACCAAATGCAGAGAAAGTATTTGTGATTGGTGATTTCAATGGTTGGAATGAATGGTCACACGAGATGTATCGTGTTGAGCCAACAACCATGGGTGTTTACGAAATCTTTGTTCCGGGCGTACAGCAGGGAGCATTATACAAATTCTTAATTCATGCAAAAGATGGTTCAAAACATTATAAATCTGACCCATATGCAAGCTATGCGCAGATGCGTCCGGAAACGGCTTCTGTTGTATTTGACGTAGATCATTTCAAATGGACAGACAAGAAGTGGATGGATGAACGTGCGGCTACCAAGGAAGAAGAAATCTTTGAAAAGCCAATGGCAATTTATGAAGTGCATCTCGGCTCATGGATGAGACATCCGGGAAGAGATGATGATGGCTTCTATTCTTACAGAGAGCTGGCAGATTCTCTTGTAAAATATGTAAAAGATATGGGATACACCCACGTAGAACTTATGGGTATTGCAGAATATCCATTTGATGGTTCCTGGGGCTATCAGGTAACCGGATATTTCGCTCCAACCTCCAGATACGGAACTCCGGAAGATTTTGCATATCTGATTAATGAATTCCACAAAAAAGGCATCGGTGTTATCCTTGACTGGGTACCTGCGCATTTCCCAAGAGATGCTCACGGCCTTGCAATGTTTGATGGAACACCAACCTATGAATATGCAGATACCCGTAAGGGTGAACATCCTGACTGGGGTACCAAGATTTTTGACTATGGCAAGAACGAAGTTAAGAACTTCCTTATAGGTAGTGCTTTGATGTGGATTGAAAACTATCACATCGATGGACTTCGTGTAGACGCTGTAGCATCTATGCTGTACCTGGACTATGGTAAAAAAGATGGTCAGTGGGTTGCAAACAAGTACGGCGGCAATGGCAACTTAGAAGCTATTGAATTCTTCAAACACATTAATACCTTAATGGTGGGAAGAAATCCGGGAACTATGATGATTGCAGAAGAATCTACTGCATGGCCAATGGTAACAGGTAAAGCAGAAGACAATGGTCTTAACTTTACATACAAATGGAACATGGGATGGATGCACGACTTCCTGGATTATATGAAGTTAGATCCATATTTCCGTAAGGACAACCACAATAAGATGACTTTTGCAATGAGCTACAATGCTAGTGAAAAATACATCTTAGTATTGTCTCATGATGAAGTAGTTCACCTGAAATGCTCAATGCTTAATAAGATGCCGGGTCTTGAAGGCGATAAGTTCAAGAACCTGATGTGCGGATACGCATTTATGATGGGCCATGCTGGCAAGAAACTTCTGTTCATGGGTCAGGACTTTGCACAGGCTCAGGAATGGAGCGAAGCCCGCGAGTTAGACTGGTATCTGCTTGAGAATCCAAACCACAGAAAAGTACATGACTGGATGAAGGCGCTGTTACATCTGTACAGAAAGAATCCATGTATGTATGAATTAGACAGTAGCTGGGATGGCTTCGAATGGATTAATGCAGATGACAGAGACAGAAGCATCTTCAGTTTTGTACGTAAGAGCAAAGATGGCAAGAACAATCTCTTGTTTGTAATCAACTTCACTCCAATGGCGAGAGAAGATTATCGTGTTGGTGTATTAAAGAAAAAACAGCACAAGCTGGTATTAAACAGTGAAGCTGCAGAATACAACAATACGGATTCTGACAGAGCAACCGTATATAAACCAGAAAAGAAAGAATGTGACGGAAGAGAATTCTCCTTCGCATATCCACTGGCACCATACGGAGTTGCAGTATTTAAATTCTAAATAGTAAATTGGTAGGGGCCGTTGCAGAAATGCAGCGGCCTTTTTTATGAAAAAGACTTTAGAAACGGAAGGATTTGCCGATATATATAACAGTTAGGTAACACAAGGAGTTTTCTATGTTTATTAATCAGGCAAACCAAATTGATAAATATACAAATCACATAAATGAATTCTCAAAATCAAACGTCTCTGAACTGGAAAAAGGTCAGGGTGTTTTTGCGTATGAAAAAGCAAAAGAAACCTACCGTATGACAGAACAGGGAAGTTTTTTTATGCCTGATGCGACTTATCAGAAACCAGGTGCGAAAGAGGAAGAGACTATTGTAGAACAGCTCGACAATCAGATGGATATGACTGCGGAAAACCGCAAGAATCAGATGATCGTAGTGTCCAATACCGCATCTGCAGAAGATTTGAAAGAAATGAGTAAGGATGGCTTCGGCAACATGGATATGGACAGCCGTACTATCCTGACAGTTACAGATAAGATTAAGGCAGTTTTGGCAAAAGCAGGCGTGGATATCTCTATTTATGGAGATGACTTAAGCGTAGAGCAGTTGGAAGAAGCAACCGGCAGCAGTGTTCTGGCAAACCAGATTGCAAATGCATTAAATGGTGCGGATCTTCCAGCGACTGACGCTAACGTAGAAGAGAGTGTTGCTGCTTATGCTGCGGCAGAAGCGATGATGCCAATTGAAGATGCAGCAAAAGAATATTTATTAAAGAATCAGTGGGAACCAACCATTAAGAATCTCTATATGGCAGCCCATAGTGGCATTCCATCAAGACCACAGCAGGGAATTGATTTTGCAGGTCTGGAGAAGCAGATGCAGCAGATTATTGTGAATGCAGGACTTGAGGTTAATGAGCAGACTATGAATAGCTGTAAGTGGTTAATTGAGAAAAATATTCCGCTTACCGTATCAAATCTCAAATATCTGGAAGGCTTGAATGGTTTATCAGAACAGATTGTGGCAGAAAAAGAAGCGGGACTTGATATGAATTATGTATTAAGTCGTATCGTGGAATCTGTAAAAGACGGAAAACGTCCTATGGACGCGTTATTGATGGATGGCTTCTCTTATGAAGATAAAGCACAGGAAGCTATGAATGTAATCACAGAAGTACAGGATGCTGATCTTGTGTACTGTGAAGAACAGCAGTTAGGACTTACTGTGGAAAACCTTCAGGTTGCAATCGCAAACCGTGGAAAAATGGTTACAGCTAATGCAGCAGTTGGTTCTGCTGAACTGGCACTGGTGAAGGCAAAGAGACAGCTGGAAGAAACCCGTCTTGTTATGACGGTAGAAGCAAACTATGCTCTGTTAAAACGTGGTATCGCTATCGACACCAAACCATTGGAACAGCTGGTGGAAGACTTAAAGGGAATTGAAGAGCAGTATTATAAAGATTTATTGACAACTTCCGGAATGGAAGCTTCTGAAGAAAATGTTAATGTATTAGCAACTACTACAAAGGTTGTAGAAGAATTAAAGTATCAGCCGGCTTATGTATTGGATTTCCACACTACAGAGGAAACTCTTACACAGGTACATAGCAAGGGTAGTGCTTTAAAAACTTCTATGGATGCAGCCCTTCAGAGCTACGAAGCACTCTGGACAGCACCAAGACGTGACATGGGCGATTCTATTCAGAAGGCATTCGCCAATGTAGATGATATTCTTATGGATCTTGGTTTGGATGTAAATGAATTCAATCAGAGAGCCGTACGTATTTTGGCATATAATCAGACAGAAATTACCGTAGACAATCTTACCAAGATTAAGAATGCGGATATGGAAGTACAGAAGTTATTCCGTAACCTGACTCCTGCAGCAACATTGGAACTGATTCGTAGCGGAAAAAATCCACTGGATATGGAAGTGGGCGAGTTAAATGAATTCGTAGAACAGATTCAGGCAGAGTTAGGACATAAGGAAGAAGAACGCTTTAGCAAATACTTATGGAAATTAGAGCAGAATCATGAAATCTCTGAAGAAGAGAGAGACAGCTACATCGGTATCTACCGTCTGATTTCCCAGGTGGAGCAGACTGATGGCGCAGCAATCGGAGCGCTTTTGAATCAGGGTAGCGATATTACAATGCGCAATATTCTTACGGCAATGCGTTCTGCAAGAAAATCTATGGATTATTCCGTAAGTGATCAGTTTGAGGGTGTTGAGGGAAAAACAAAAGGTCCTCGTATTGATGATCAGATCATGGCTGCTTATCAGACAAACTGCATGAAGGAAGCAGTGGAGATTCTGTCTCCTGAAAAGCTTGCTCAGGTAGAAGAATGGGAGAATATGACGCCGGAACAGTTCTTAGAGGCAATGAAGAATGCCGCAGAGGAACAGAGCCAGGCAGTAGAGCAGCAGTATTATGCACAGATGGTGCAGGAATATAATGGTGTGCTGGAAGCATCGGATGATGTGTATGCATATCTTGAAAAATACGATATGAAGAATAGTGCCAATAACGTACTGGCAATTTCCAGATTGTTAGAAAATCCATCCAATGTATTTGATGTATTATTCCAAGAAGAAGGCAAGAGCCAGAATTACAAGGAAGCACTTCAGGAGATGAAGGACCTTGTGATGCAGCGTTTCGGGGAAGCAGTAAAAACTCCGGAAGCAATGGCAGAAGCTCAGGAAACTCTTGCAGAAGTGGCAGAGCGCACGATGCAGGCGATGATTATCGAGAACGAAACTATTAGTGTAAAAGACTTAAAAGACCTTCGTCTTATGAACCAGCAGCTGTTTTTGTGCAAGGAAAAAGCAAAAGAAGAAAGCTTCTTAGTTCCTGTACAGACAGGCGATTCTATTACGGGCGTGTCTCTTAAGATCGTGCGCGGAAAAGAAAATAAAGGACTTGTAGATATTTTCTTCCGTGGAGCATTAATGGAAAAGGTAGCAGCTTCTTTTGAAGCAAAAGAAAATGGCATCTCTGGTGTAATTGCAACCACAGATGAAGATACCAGAAAACTTCTCTCTGATAATCTTGGATTATTGGTAGAGAAGATTAATGAAAATGGCGCAGAGCCTATGGACATTCGTGTGGCATATGTATCCGATTTGTCCATGTGGCAGTTTGAAAAGAACGCTTTATCTGAAAAAGGAGAAAAATCACCGGTTCAGACAAAGCGTCTTTACAACATTGCAGAAAGCTTTATTCAGTTGGTGTCTGAGCTTGCGAATTAGTTTCGTAATATGACACAATACCCATATAGATGGCTTCCGCAATCTTCTGCTGATATGCATCGGTAGCAAGAAGCGCGGCTTCATCAGGATTACTTAGGAACCCACATTCTACGATTACCGTAGGTGTGGGTGTTCTTGTTAATAAGTAGTAATTAGCGTTAGCCTGTGGCTGACGCTTTTTTTGTGGATTGAGGTATTGGTTTAAGGCGTTTTGAATAACCTGGGCCATAGTCGCGCTAGCTTCGGAATCCTTATAGTAAAAGGTCTGAGGGCCATTTACGGAAGGGGTTGGGAAACTGTTCTGGTGGATGCTGATGGTAAAATACGGGTTTAATTGTTTGACCATATCTACGCGGGCAATCATATCATCACGTTTTGGGCGAGAGGAGTTGGCAGGGCCTAAAATTTTGTCGGAATCACGGGTGAGATGAATGGTAAAACCGTAATCCTCAAGTAAAGGTTTTAATTTTAAGACAATGGCAAGATTGATATCTTTCTCTAATACATCATTGACGCCTACTTTGCCGGGATCTAAGCCCCCATGTCCGGCATCAAGCACGATGACGCCACAGTCTCTTTTGGTTTCAGAAGAGTCTTCAGTCTGGCCGGAGGGATTTTCTGTGGAAGGAGTGTCCGGCTCTGCTGGCCGGGTGAAGAAAAATACCAGTGCTCCAATGATTAATAATATAATAAGTCCGGAAATAAATTTTGGCATAAGAGATACCTTTGTTATGTACAATTGGTATATCTTATGCCAAAGAATTTGTTCTTATGAGTTTGTTTCAAAGATTAGTTAATGTATTTGATAATGATGTCCCAGACTTCGTCAACTTCCAGTCCTGATTTCCAGAAGGCTGCGCCTGCAAGGTTATAGGATTTCATCATCTTTAAGCGTTCTTCCAGAGAAGTGGTATCTTCTAACCACATCTTATAGATAACTCCTTTTTTGGTGGTTTCACCATAGAACTGTCCGCAGTCTTCTAACCATTTCCATTTAGAACTTGGGATATTGGTTGTCATCCAGTTTTTCGCGGAATTCATACCGAGATTTTCAAATCCGATTACATAGGTTACTTCTGCGCTGTTCTGTTCTGTTTTTGGAGTTAAACTCCAAAGTTTACTGTAGAATGGAATTCCAAGTACCAGCTGGTCTGCAGGAACGCCTTCTGCAAGAAGATCTTTTACTGCAGTTTCTGTCCAAGCAAGGGATGCAACAGAGCCAGCACCGGATTTCTGTCCGTAATGCTCGTCATAGGCCATAACAATTACATAGTCTACAAAGTAGGTTTGTTCGTTGTAGCGGTACAGGGAATCATTGTAGCCACCAGGAATGAGAACGTCAGTAGAAAGTACCAGGTCATTGTTCTCACATTTGATGGAAAGTTCACGGAGGAACTGGATGTAAGCATCTCCGATTTCCTTACTGCTTAAGGTATCGCTGTTCATTGCTTCAAAGTCAATGTTGATACCATCTAAGTTATATTGTAACGCTTTAGCAATAATCTGATTTACCAGATTCTGTCGGGTTGAAGTATGTGTGAGTACATAAATGCTGTCCACATCCTCAAGCTCAAAGTTGGATACCAGTCCCCAAACGTCTACACCATGGCTGTGACAGTAATCCACATAATCCTTAGAGGCAAGACTGGAAAGATTGCCTTCGTTGTCTTTAATCTTAAACCAGGTAGGTGAAACTACGTTAACGCCTTTTGCATCGGAAAGGATGGAGGCGATTTTGGTGTTGGCGGAAGTGTTAAAGGTCTGGTGCCATAAGAGGTTGACCGGTTTGTCGAGCTTCATATGGTGGAATTCTTCCGGCTGTTTGTTGCTTGTAAGAGTTTGTGTGGATGGAGCAGAGAGATGTTTGGATTCTACATATCCGATATATCCGTCTGCGGTTAAAACCGTGTGCCATCCCGCTTCTTCTTTTAATACGGTTACGGTTGTTCCTGCAGGAAGGTCAGTTAATATAGGACTCTTGATGTCAAAACTTAAACGGACCTGAGTATCGTTTTTGCTGGTTGCGACGTTAATGTTGCCCCAGGTTTTCTTGATGACGATACGGGAAGGTGCTTCATAAACAGAAACCTGTATATCAGCAAACTTGCTTACAAAGTCCAGATGGACAAGAGCGCCTTCTCCGGTTGCTTTTACAATGGTTTTTCCAAAGGCGGTGGAAGATTTTCCTACCATATATTCGGTAGCTTCTGCTTCTGCAGAAATCACGTTGGATGCCGTCGTGTAGAGAAGGATATTCTCATTGGAATCCCAGTAAAAGCGGTTGCTGATGTTGTTATATATAAATTTGAAATCTAAATAAACCTCACCATTGATTTTGGTTGCATAGGTATCGAGAATCTTGTCATCCAAAATAATTGCAACCTGTGAATCATCTGTAATTTCATAATACTCTGTCTGATTGGCCCTCTCGGTACTTGGGGTTAATGCGTCTATTACAGCACTGATGCCGATGAAGCCGAGAACAACAACAATTAGACCGACTATAATAAGAACAGGCAAAACATTTTTCTTCATGTTAATAACCATCCTTTTTCATATTTATACAGAATAATTATATCATTGTGTGTAGGTAGTTTCAAACATATTGTCGTATTTTGTGGAAAATATCACAAGATAGAGGCCACCGCGTCAGGCAGCCTCTCTAAAATATCTTTTTTCTTGTAATGTCTCGTGTGTTTGCTGTAAAAACCGCATTGGGACTCCTTCCGGCAAACACAAAGTCCGAATAATTTGCAAATGTTTTTGTTTACTGTGATATTTTAATATTGCCCAAGTATCTTTCCAAGGTATGGTAAAATTTCAAGGTGCAACTGAAACGGATTTTGAATAAAAGGTACGAAAAGCACCGGAAAAGACGCGGATGGAGAAACCCTAAAAGTGGATTCTTTCTTGCAGCAATTGCTTAAAATAGTGATAGATTCTGATGGAATCTCTGTAGTTTCCAGTAATTTGCTTAGTTTCTCTTTGGTCTTTTTCTTTTTCCAACTGCTAAGGCTGCAAATCAGAAACTGTTTTTCATATTTGGTAAATTCCCGGGCAGAATAGGTGTTTAGTACGCCCATATCCAAGAGAATGTAGTCGTAGTCCGATCGTAAAACTTCTGCTAAGGAGGTAAAAGTCCTATGAGGATAGATGTGAATACCCAGATGGGTAAACGTATCCAACCTGCAGTTTTGGGCGAGGGAACTGATTTCATTGCTTGTGTTAAGCTCGACATAGGCGGTTTTTTTGCCTGCTTTGTTGCATAAAAAATTAGATAACGCAAGACAAATGCCGGTTACGCCGACGCCATGTTCTAAACTGCCAAAGGCAATTACCGTTTTTTTGAAAATACGTTTTTGAAATGGAAAAATGAGTGTTTCCTCCTTTTTAGGTTTAGTAAAAGCGTGGTATGGGAAATCAACGTGTGCGTAATGGAAAACGGATCCGGTAAATACGGAAATTCGTTGATTGGAGAACGAAAGTGTTTTGCCAGTATACGCATAGTTGCTTTCTGACCCATATTACAAATTATGGTCAGGCTTCCGTAAAGTTTTAAAAGGGATTCGCCCTTGTCGAAGGCATGCTTTAGGTTCCAGAGGGCATTATCACAGATGAACAGTACCAGATCCGCAGATTGCGGCTCGGATGGAATTGAAGATCCATAGTCGTAAATCAGAATGTCCTGTGGATTTTCCGAAAGGCAGATGCCGGGTCCATAATTTGGATAGCCTTTAAAAAATTTGTAATGATATAGCGTATTGGTTTCTGTCAGTTCGGGGAGAATATCCGGTAAAGT
>JAEIGA010012851.1_pt1 | contig 12730 bp, 11 predicted proteins | sample 9270691 | NCBI WGS metagenome assembly JAEIGA01 (sample SAMN17057246, study PRJNA624740) | gut metagenome | biome: biome; isolation source: fecal sample | host: Bos grunniens | place: China: Xizang | collected 2019 | reverse complement strand
AGCCATGTCACTAGGGCCCATGTCTCCTTAGGGTCCCAGTTCCAGAAGTGACCCCACGCCTCCTTGGCCCAAATTGATCCGGAAAGCATTCCGAAAGTAAGAAATGCTGTACCGATATATACAAGGGTGTCGGCAGAAGGAAGGAGTGTGGCGGATGATTTCCTGAAAAGTCCTACCAGCCCGATCAGGAATGCACATCCCAAAAGTGAATACGAGAACATATACACCGTCACATGGGGTATGAACCAAGGGCTTTGGAGGGCAGGTACAAGAGTACTGCCGGCTTTTTCCGGATTAAGGGCGACAAGAAGAATAAATACTGTGGAAAGGACTGTAGAAAATGACAAAATCCATTTATATCTCCATCTTACATAGGTAAACAGTCCGGCAATACCTGCAAAAAACGAATACCACATCCTGGTATCACCCATCGTACGCAGAGGAGGAGTTCCGGATACTATCCATTTCGAGCAGATAAGGCATGCTAGCGCAGCAGATGCAAGACCAGAAAAGCAAATTGCCGTCTTACGCCATCCGGCCCAGGCAAAGGCTGCACCTGTAACGGCCAGTACAATAGCTATATATGGCATCAAGGTAATCATCTTCTAGGACCTTTTAAAAATAACATGAAAGCACCAGCTATAAGCATAAGTATCCCGACAATCGCGAAATATCTCCACGGCTCACGAACGATCTGAAATATGCATCCGGACTCTGACACACTGGCCAGATAAATATCTTCCCCGAACTTCACATTATAGGGATGATTTACAAGAATACACACAGGAGCTTCGCCATCCACGCATATAACCGCTTCATAATGAGCAGGCTTGCCATCCATGCCGTATTTCAGGGTAAAATCCTTAAGCTCTAGTTCATATGAAAGAATTCCGGTGCCTCCGTCAAGCCTGTACGCTTCCCGTACAGTTTCTCCTTTGCCCAGCTTCACACGCATCTCGGAAGAATCAGGACTTCCCCAGAATCCAGCTCCCAATGCAAGCATGAATCCGCAATGAATAAGCAGGAAACGCCATCTGATACATCCGTCAGGACGCCTCCAGCCACGCAGAGTCACAAGAAAGAGCACTGTCAGGACATATAGGAGTGCACATACAAAGAGTACAGATTGTGAAAATGTGCGGTCACCGGTAACCCCGATCCATAATGCAACCCCGGAAAGAATACATATGGCAGAAACTGTAGCAGCCGGCGAAAGCATGAATCGCACGACAGCCTTATCGCGATGATTTCTCCATAACATCCACCATACTCCATACCATATGGCGGCAAGAAGAAGATTCAGCGGAAACGCAAAAAATGACCAGAACTGCTCCATTACTGTTTTTCGCAATATAATCTGCCCTGTTCGGCAGCTACTACCTTCAAAACCTCCCCCTTGGAAGCATATCCTCCAGTCTGCAGGACAGCCTCATAAATACGTCCGTCACCTGAGCGTACCTTGCCTGATGGCTTTAGGTCATTGAGCACGGTAACATCCTTGCCAATAAGAACTTCCAGCCCCATAACCACACCTGAATATCCTTCTGAAGCAGACATTTCCTCTCTCAGTGCTATATAATCGAACGAACGGGTAGTATATAGTCTGCGTACGAGCCATACACCACCGAATATAGCTGCAGCTGCAGAAACTGTGACAATACAGATCGGGCGCAGCAACGGCGTCAAGGTAAATGTGCCGTCGATTTCGTAGAAATCGGCATTATCAACCATTCCGAACGCAAGAGCAAGGACCACAGCAATGATTCCTAGTATTCCGCACACTCCGAAGCCGGGAATTACGAATATTTCCATGGCCAGAAGTATGAGTCCCGCAATGAAAAGCAGGAGCTCCCAATTGGAGAGAAGATTCACCATATAAGCCGGAGCAAAATACAGGAGTGCTCCCACAACGGCGGTCAGCAGCGGTAGACCGATGCCCGGTGTCCTGATTTCCACAAAAATGCCACCTACAATCATCATCATGAAAATTGACTGAAGAAGCGGATGTAGAAGAAACTGGATAAGCTTGTCAAGCCATGTCATTTCGTCTGCCATATCCTTTATAATATAGTCATCTCCTCCGGCAATACATTTTGCGACATCCTGATAAGATTCAGCGATACCTTCGCAATATCCGACAGCAATAGCCTCAGTAGGTGTCAGAGTAAGCACATTCGCCGTATCTGTCATGGATTCAGCTATCTTAGGGTCTCGTCCTGTAGCCTGTGCTGTCGAACGCATCATGCCACGCATAAAAGACTGATACTTGTCCGGCATGACATTGCCTGACTGGTCCACGACTGTCGCGGCTCCTATTGAGCTGCCGGTCTTCATATAAATGGAATCGCATGCAATGCTGATTAATGCACCTGCAGATGCGGCCTGCATATTAACGTAAGCGACCACAGGCTTCGGATAGCGAAGAATGGCAGAGCGTATGCTGTCCGCAGCATCAACAGCGCCTCCGTATGTATCCAGGTCAAGCAGCACATAGTCGGCATTTGCTCCAGATGCCTTTTCCAATCCAAGTACAACCAGACGCTGTGATGCCTTGTCTATGTCCTGATCAAGACGGATACGGTATATTAGTGTATGAGAATCTGAAGCAGAAGCCCAGAATGAGAGAATCAGGGCAGAAAAAGTCAGAATTAAACGTTTCATATATGCATTTCATGATTACAATGACTACAAATATAAAAAATATAGAGGAATTATTCTTAACTTCGCCGAGTTGTTTTGAAAACCTTAAATTTCTTATGGAATTGACAATTCAGATTCTTACCCTCATCGGAGGTCTTATCCTCATTCTTCTCGGAGCAAACTGGCTTGTAGACGGATCTTCAAGCATTGCTAAAAGATTCGGGCTCAGCGAATTCATTATCGGACTCACAATTGTCGGCATAGGCACATCATCTCCAGAAATGGTCGTCAGCTTCATGTCAGCATTCCAAGGCAAAGCCGATATGGCCATTGGCAATGTTGTCGGATCGAATATATTCAATACATTCATGATTCTTGGTATCACTGCGCTGATTTCACCGCTTGTGATTACACGCGCCAATCTGCGTAAGGATATTCCTCTAAATGTCATGGTATCTGTCCTGCTCATAGTGCTAGGTCTGGACCGTACGGTTTTCGGTATGGGAAATGATCAGCTCGGACTGATTGACGGAATCATACTTCTTGCTGTCTTTGCATGGTACATGTGGAGCTCCTTCAAGTCTGACCAGGGAGATGCATCGGAAGAAGGCGGTATAAAGGAATATTCCGTACTGATTTCACTTGTGCTGGTAGCAGCAGGACTTGCTGGCCTCATATTCGGAGGCAGACTCTTTGTCGATTCCGCAACAGAACTTGCAAAAGCCATGGGAGTATCGGACAAATTCATAGCCATTACCGTGATGGCGGCCGGTACATCTATGCCTGAGCTTGCCACATGCGTGGTGGCCGCCCTAAAGGGAAGAGGTCAGCTGGCTTTGGGAAACATCCTCGGTTCCAACATTTCCAACATCCTTCTCATCCTCGGAGGTGCTTCAATCATCTGTCCGCTCTCTTTCGGAGGAATGACCAATGTGGATCTGTTTGCAGTGGTTGGTGCAGCGGTGTTCATCCTCACATGCGCCTACACTTTCCGCAAGAAGGAAATCGACCGCGTGGAAGGTGCTGCTCTAGTATTGCTGGAAGCAGCTTACATGTGGTATCTGATAGCCAATTTATAATTCCTCTTTTGCAACAACCGGATTGGCGTAGATTTCTAGGAAAGCCATCTTAAGATCCTCTCTGTCGAGATCCAGCTCAACAGTACCAAGCTGATGTTCCATGTAGCCAACAAATTTAGCTACGTCAACCTGGTCGTACATTGAAGCGTATTTGTTCCCACCCTTGAGAAGGTCATAAGCGATATAATTGTTCTTCCAGAGTCGGTAACCGTCAATCACACGCTTGTCCACTGCCTGCATGATCTGCTGATAACGTTCATTCTTGTCACACTGGGCAGCAGCGGCAATCTCTTCCGATGTGATAGGTGTGCCGATATGAAGGTGAATCTGTCCCTTAGGCTGCATGATGCCTACCATTATGCTGTTGAGATCCTCTCCTTCAGCCTTCACGTATTTCTGAGTACGCGAAATAAGATTTTCACGTGCCTTAAGAATATCGCAAGGCTCAAATTCATATGAAATGCTCATCGGGATGATGTTCAATTCCTCGAAATTCTTCTGGAAATCATCCGAGCCGCTCATATCAAGCATTTTCAAAAGTCCCTGCTCGGTAGTGTCATATCCGTTCTTCGTACGTCCCTGACGCTGCGCAAGCCATATAGAGCTGCGCTGTTCGGTTATATTAATGCGGATATATTTCGAAAGAAGCTGAGAAGACAGATATAATTCTCTTGCAGAAATACCTCTGACAACCTTTATCATACGGTTCGACCTGATCAGGTACTCCACATATTTATTGGTAATAAGATTGTCACCTACAGCTATTTCAGTCAGAGGTATATTATTCATATGAAGAACGAGCTGAGTTATAGCCGGATCCAGGATGATATCCCTATGATTCGACATTGCCAGGAATTTCCTGTCTGTTCTGATGTTATCGATTCCCTCATATGTAAAACCGGTAGAAGTGTTCTCCAACGCCCATCGAACGAACTTCTGCATTACAAGCGTCTGAAACTCATCTATGGTCTTTATATTCTTGAATACGTTCCTAAGGAAATCAGCAGGCTGATCCGGAAAGAACTTCTGGGAGAACTGTGCCACCAGAGGATGGTCTGCAAGTATTCCGAGTGCCTCAGAGGCCTCAGCATCTGTATATGGACTTATACTTTGAAATTCAGCTAAATCTATCATAGATGATTCAAATAAAATTTACTAATCTACTAATATACAAAGGTAGAAAATAACCCTCAATATATCAAGACCTGAACAGAACCGAACTGTCCCCATAACTCAAGAAGCGGAAATCATGCCCAAGTGCATAATCATAGATATTCTTCCAGTCACCTCCGACAAATGCCGATATCAGCAGCAGAAGCGTGCTCTGAGGTTGATGGAAATTGGTAACCAGCACATCAACAACCCTGAACCTGAATCCAGGAACAATAATTATCCTTGTACCGGCCTTGAGTTCAGAAAGGCTGTTAGATCGGAGATATGCAATAAGTGCGTCAAGAGAATCTTCAAGCGAGTAATCATACTCACGCATATAAGGATCCCATTGGCATACATCCTCAGGTGCTCCCTTTTCGATGCAGCTTACGCCAATATAATAAAGGGATTCCAAGGTACGTACTGAGGTTGTGCCGACGGCCACAACCTTGCCAAGATGCATACGCAACTTCATTATGAAATCCAGTGTCACGACAAAAGGCTCCCTATGCATGGCATGTTCGGCTACGAGGCTGCTCTTGACAGGCAGGAACGTTCCAGCTCCAACATGAAGGCAAACTGTCTCACGAGTTATTCCATTTCCATCAATCCTGTCGAGAATTTTCTGTGTAAAATGCAGGCCAGCCGTAGGAGCCGCAACTGAACCTCTATATCGGGCATATAACGTCTGATATCTCTCCAAGTCCACAGCTTCTGTGTCTCGGTTGAGATATGGAGGAATAGGGACTGAACCACAGATTTCAAGTACTTTCGAGAATTCAGCGGAATTCTTCCATGTAAACTCTACGATTGATGTCTCACCACTCCTTTCGACCAGTGTAGCCTCAAGACCCATTTCTGAAATAGATGGGTCGCCACATGGATTGTACAATGAGAGTACGTCTCCCTTCCACCTCTTCACGTTACCTACAATACACTTCCATCTGCATCTTTCCTTTTGTGCAAACATCATGACATATTCCTCAGGAATCACCGGCTCAAGACAGAATATTTCTATATGTGCACCGGTTGCACGTTGGAAATGAAGACGGGCTGGGACCACTTTTGTATCGTTAAAAACCATCATAGCTCCTTTCGGAAGTATTTCCGGTATGTCAGAAAATCGCTTTTCAATCGGCTTTCCATCGTAGTAGTGGAGAAGTTTTGAGTGATCGCGCTCTTCCAGAGGATATTTTGCTATCCTATCATCAGGGAGATTGTAATTATAGTCTTCTATGTAGATTTCCGGTATCATATCTATTAATCTTTCGCTGCAAAATTAAGTATTTCCGACAACTTCAGCAACTCCGTCCATTTGTTTACGGATATTACATATGTTATCAAAGTGAATATACTCGGAGTGTAACATATGTTAATTTTGAGAGAATATCGTGAATCGAATGGTTTACGGTACTTAATGTAAAATTATGTAACATAAGTTTTTCTAATGGTAAAATTAATCCTTACGCAATGTATTATATTTCAGTTATTTAGGAGTTTTTATCTATAGTTCAGAAGTAGCTTTATAATGTATATTTTATCAAAATATGCCTATTTTCTAGCCAATTATCATATATTTTCATATAATTTAAAAACTTAAATATCAGATACTCAGGTAATTACATATTCTTATATTAATTTATACATAACCATAATAGCGTGCATCATTTACTTACAGTTACATTTGTTACACAGTATCAGACTTGATTTTATGAAAATATCTAACTACATTTGTAACTGTTAAACATTACATTTATGAACAACCGTCTTAAGCAGTTTCTTGCAGCTGAAAACATAACCCAAGCGCAGTTTGCCGATACTATCAATGTCGTACGCGCCAGTGTATCACACGTTCTTTCCGGAAGAAATAATCCCGGATATGATTTTATTAAAGCTATCATGAACGCCTATCCCCTTCTGAATGTTGAATGGCTTATGTTAGGAAAGGGCAGAATGTATAAGGATGGAAGATCCGATACAGTTGCAGATACCGGGCTATTGTTCAATGACATTGAAAGCACTGAAAGCACCGAATCATCAGCTGTAATATCCGCTCCTGAGCAGCGTAATCAACATCATGAGATTAGTATGGATGATAATATCGCTGACTCAACTGCAATCCAGACTTCAATTAATTGCACGCAAAGCATTGTAAAACAGCGCAAAATATCGAAAATCATTGTTCTTTTTGATGATGGGACATTCGAAGAAATGGGACAATAGCGTTTTTTTCACTATATTTGTGCTTCTGTAAAATGCAACGCACATGTATAAACACTTTCTGAAGCCGATATTGTTCAGATTCAATCCTGAGACGGCACACAACATTCTCTTTTCTTTATTGTCATTTCTCAGGCATGTACCATTTGCTCAATCGATTATCAGGGCATTATATCACAGGGATTCCCCATCTCTCGAACGCGAAGTATTCGGAATAAACTTTCCAAATCCGGTAGGACTTGCAGGAGGGCTTGACAAGAACGGAGAATTCTATAATGACATGGCCAATTTCGGATTCGGATTTGTGGAAATCGGATCACTTACTCCACTTCCTCAGGATGGTAATGCCAAGCCCAGATGCTGGCGTGTTCCTGGCGACAAGGCAATCATCAACCGTTTCGGAATTAATAATAAAGGTGTAAGATACGCTGTAGAGCACCTGAAGAAGGTTCGTCCGGAAGTCGTTGTGGCAGCAAATATTTCAAAGAACTCCAATAGCATCAATGAAGAAGCTGCGAAGGATTATGAGACATCATTTTCGCTTTTATACGATTTCGTGGACATGTTTGTTGTAAACGTATCATGTCCTAATGTTGTAGGCCTCACAGCTTTGCAGGATATAGGATTCCTTTCTGACATAGTGGACAGACTTCTTGATCTGAGAATGCTGTATGATAATTACAGACCTATTCTCCTGAAAGTTTCTCCTGATCTGTCTCACGAACAGCTTGACGAAATTATAGATTATTGCCTAAGATCAGGAATTGATGGCATAGTGGCAGGAAATACTACAAGAAGCAGAGAGGGTCTTACAAGCATCAGCCAGACAAAGATTGAGGAAATCGGCAACGGAGGCATGTCCGGAGCCCCTATACATAAGAAAAACCTGGAACTGGTCAGATATGTCCACGAGAGATCGCAAGGAAAGCTGCCAATCATCGGAGTCGGAGGCATCATGTCTCCTGAAGATGCCAAGGAAATGATGGATGCCGGTGCTTCCCTCGTAGAGATATATACGGGATTCATCTATGAAGGTCCGGGCCTTATAAAGCGGATTATCAAACATCTTGAAGAGGATAATAAGAACAAAATAGCTGAGGCATAATGAATAGAGCATCGATATGTACAATAGGTGACGAAATCCTCATAGGACAGATCATAGATACTAACTCATCACATATTTCTCAGGCACTTAACAGTATCGGAATACAGGTTGGCCGCATGGTATCTATCGGCGATAGCCACAACCAGATCCTAGATGTTCTCGAAAGAGAACTCAGAGATAATGAAATTGTAATTGTAACTGGAGGTCTTGGCCCTACAAAGGACGACATCACCAAAAAATCACTTGCTGAGCTATCCGGAGCCACATCTTACAAAACTGACGAAAGACAGCTTGAAATAGTACACAGGATTCTCAGCTCCAGAGGGCTTGATGTGCTGGATATAAACCTTGCCCAGGCAGATGTTCCGGATACATGCGAAGTCATTCCTAACAGACTTGGAACAGCGCCGATAATGGTATTCAGATTCCCTCAGGAACGATTCGGGCATAGCGCAACACTATATTCATTACCTGGAGTGCCGCATGAGGCCATAGGAGCTCTTCCTGAAATCCTGGAAGACATCAAAGGCCACTACACGACATCTGACATATACCACCGCAGCATAATGACCTTCGGAATAGCCGAATCAGCTCTTGCCAAAATGATAGAGGAATGGGAAAACAATCTCCCGGAAAACATGCATCTGGCTTATCTTCCGAATCTGATTACAGGAGTCAAGTTGAGACTGTCGATTTACGGAGGTGTCAAAGAAGATCATGAAAGGCTTATTTCAGAGAAGCTGGAGCAACTCGCAAACATACTTGGAGACAATCTTTACTCGTTGGAAGAAGATACCCTTCAGGAATATATCGGAAAGTTGCTAAGACGACACGGAAAGACAGTCAGCTGTGCTGAGTCATGCACTGGCGGGCTCATTTCATCACTATTTACTTCAGTTCCTGGATCATCGGAATATTTTCTAGGCTCCGTGACATCTTATGCCAATATTGTCAAGCAGAATGTGCTTGGTGTACCTGCAGAAGTCATAGCCGCCCATGGTGCAGTCAGCAGCGAATGTGTAGCAGCTATGGCAGAAGGAGTAAGGCGCATAACAGGAAGCGACTTTTCCGTTGCTACATCAGGCATCGCAGGGCCTGGGGGTGGAAGCGAGGAAAAACCTGTCGGTCTTGTGTGGATCGGAGTTAGTTCACATATGGGTACGGAGACCTTCAGAATGGTATTTAAAGGCGACAGAAAGCGCAATATCGAGAGATTTACAGCTAATGCACTGGATAAACTTCGTAAACACATAGAAAACACTTTATCTAATTGAAAATAAACATATAAAACAATATTGTTTTGATACATAACAATATTGTTACATATATTTTGTAAACAATTAGATCTGCTAATATAAAAACTTAAGACATTGGTAATCAAGTGATTTAGGCAAATGAGTAAAATCGAGCATAGATATAATCAAAAGCGGAACAGAATCCGATTGAACGGCATCTTTTACGCCGCAATATCGTCTGCATCATTCGGCTTCTCCCCTCTTTTCAGTCTGGCTCTGATAGCTGTAGGTCTTACCAGTTTTGACATTCTTTCATATCGTTGGGGAATAGCTGCCTTGGTACTGATGGCTTATGCATTCTTCAAGAAAAAGACACTTCGTCTAAGTTCATTTGATGAAGTATGGAAGATCATTCTTTTAAGTGCACTAAGAGCTATAACTTCAATAACCCTTCTCATCGGATACGCTAACATCTCAAGCGGAATTGCTTCTACCATCAACTTCATGTACCCGGTGATAGTCGCTATGTGCATGATGATATTCTTCGGAGAAAAGAAAGGAATTGTTGATATTATTTCAATTGCTGTTTCTATATTTGGGGTTTATCTACTCGCCTCGGGAGAGAGTATCGTCGTGGAAGGAGGAAATACTTCACTCGGACTCACCTGTTCACTGATTTCTGCATTTTCTTTTGCTGCATACTATATAATAATGAAGCAGGTGAAAGCTGATAAGATTGAAGTTGTCAAGTTCACCACATGGATAATGATGCTAAGCGCATTCTATTTCATAATTTGTGCTTTTATTTTCGAGGGAAGGCTGAATACGGTCACAGATGTATGGAGCTGGATTAACATACTCGGTCTTGGATTATGGGCTACTATGGTTTCAAACATAACTGGAGTAAAGGCCATCAGACGCATCGGTCCCACACACACCTCAATTCTGGGAGCTCTGCAGCCGGTGACAGCTGTAGGACTTGGCGTCCTATTCCTCGGTGAACACCTCTACATACGTTCTATTATAGGAATCGTTCTGATACTTATCTCCGTGTCAGTAGTCGTGATGCATCAGAAAAAATAAGCAGCCCTTTTACCCCGCCTATTAGTTATCCAAGAATCCTGAAGAAGTTCCCTCCTGCTATCTTTTCCAGATCTGGCTCCGAATACCCCCTGCGTCTGAGTTCGTTGAACAGCTTAGGCATCATTGATATATCTTCTAACCCATCAGGAGTAACTTCAATTCCGTCGAAATCAGACCCGATACCGACATGGTCAATTCCTGCGAGGTCCACTACATGATCGATATGGTCTGCAATAAGCTTGAATGATGGACGTGGCAATGCCACAAGTTCATCCTGTATTCGGTTCCAGGCAGACTTTTTGGCTACATCGGAAGGATCGGCAATAAAAGACTGTTCTATATCCTCTCCCCTTTCCATAATACCTGAATCGGAAAGAATCTTTCCAAACCCTCCATCCAGAAATAATGGATAGAAATTTATCTGGATCACCCCTCCGGCATCTGCAAGGTCACGTATCATGTTGTCTGTCATATTACGTGGATGATCACAAAGCGCCCTGCAACAGGAATGTGTGGCTACAACTGGCTTGGATGAACATTCCAGCACATCATAAAAGGAGGCATCGGAAATATGGGAGACATCTACCAGCATGCCTAATGTGTTCATCTCCTTCACCAGTTCATGACCGAAAGGACTCAAACCTCCCCAGGTCTTCACTTTGGAAGCACACGAATCACATATCTGATTATCTAAAGAATGACATAAGGTAACATAACGTACTCCCTTATCATAAAAGTACTTGACCCTACTGAAATCCTTAGCTATCGGCGCTCCGTTTTCCAAACCAAGAAAGACAGAGAAACGAGATGAGGCCTTGTTGGCATATGCCTGCTCGGCATTAAATGCAAACGCAGCAGATTCTGTATTTGCTTCAACCGCCTGCTCCACTCCGGTCAAAAGCTTTTGTGCATATGCAAATCCTTGTTCGGAGTCCATAGAACCAGGCACATACAGTGCAAAGAAAGCACCGTCCACCCCACCACGCTTTAGTTTCGGTAAATCCACATGGGCATGGTCGTTATCAATAGCCAAATCCCTCAGACGAAGAATCTGAGAGGGAGTATCACAGTGGGAGTCTAGAAAAAACATTATTTGCTAATTCTTTGTCTTACAGCCTCATACATAAGCACAGCTGAAGCAACGGATACATTAAGGGATGTGATTTCACCAGCCATAGGAATAGCAGCCTTAGCATCAGCCAGATCCAGCATAGCTTGTGAAATACCCTTACCCTCAGAGCCCATGATGATAGCGCAAGGACCGGTCATATCCACATCATAAATTAGATTTTCTGTCTTTTCTGTCGCTGCTACAAGTTTAAAACCGCTCTGCTTGAGGTAGTATGCAGCTACACGGAGATTCGACACCTTGCAAGTATCCATCCTCATCAACGCACCTGCAGAGGCCTTGACTGCATCTGCATTGATTGCAGCACCTCCCTTTGCCGGAACAATTATTCCCTGACCGCCTGCGCACTCCAAGCTACGTGCGATAGCACCAAGATTACGGACATCACTTACGCCGTCGAGAATTACCAGAAGAGGATTTCGACTCATGCCAAGTGCATTATCCACAAGCTGCTCTATATCAACGTAATCAATCTGAGAAATATAAGCCAGAACTCCTTGATGCGAACCTCTCACAGCTCTATTAAGTCTTTCTGCAGGCACGAACTGAAATGGGATTTCATTCTCCTTCAGCAGTTCAAGAAGTTCTCTGAATTGCTGACCTTCAAGACCTTGTTTCAGAAGGACCTTATCAAACTTCTTACCTGCCTTCACGGCTTCCAGCACAGGATGCATGCCGAACAGATACTGCATTTTATTCTCTTCCATACTATTTATTCTAATGATTCATTCAATTTCTCCCATTCCGCCATCTTGAAATCCAGCTCACGCTTATTCTCAAGATATGCTCTTGTAAGTTCCATAACATCATCCTCCGGACCAGGAGCAGTCAATACTGCCTCAATCTCTTTCATCTTATTTTCTATCTCCTCTATCCCCTTTTCCAAGAATGAGATACGGTTCCTTATCTTCTTTTCTTCTTTAGATACAAACTTCTTAGCCTGATACTCTTGTTTAGCCTCTTCCTTCTTTTGGACGACTTCTGCCGGTTTGTCCTCAGATACAGGTTTGTAATGTCTTTCAAGTTCACTTAAGCTCTCCAGCTTCCTCCTTTCCAGGAAGTCCTGGACACCCCCAAGATGTTCCTT
>JAEIGA010012850.1_pt1 | contig 12730 bp, 12 predicted proteins | sample 9270691 | NCBI WGS metagenome assembly JAEIGA01 (sample SAMN17057246, study PRJNA624740) | gut metagenome | biome: biome; isolation source: fecal sample | host: Bos grunniens | place: China: Xizang | collected 2019 | reverse complement strand
CGGGACCGACGGTGAAGGCGCGGGAAGGAACGTTCTGGACGGTACCGCCGCCGGAGGTACGGGCATTCTGGATCAGAGTGATCGGGTGCAGATTGACCAGACGGGTTCCGAGCTTACGGTATTCGGCCGGGGTCGGCGGGTTGTCTTTGTACTGGCCATCGCGACGGACGGGGTCGTTGAACGCCCAGTGCTTGGTTTCGCCCTGACCGCCCTGCATGATGAGGCAGTTGGCTTCGTCGTAGGATTTTTCATAAGCGGCGATGTCGCCGTTGGGGAAGTGCATGTTTTCGGCGGGCATGCGCAGTTCCGGACGGATGCGGGAGAAGCAGAGATCCCAGTCGGCTTTGGCGAAGCCGAGCGGGAAATCGGGACCGGCGGGGACGTCACCGTCCAGGGCCCATTCGTCCATTCCCCAGAAGTGGGCATGCTTCAGGTTGAGGTTCATTTCGTTGACCATCTGGGCAACCAGCGGGAGCTGTTCGGTGGGGCCGATCGGACCGCAGATACCGCAGGGATTGTCAGCGGTGGCCTTCTGCCAGCAGCGGATGTATTCCAGAGCTTCGGCGCAGTAGAATTCCTGGAAGGTGTCAAAGAGATTGATTTTGAAACCGGGACGTTCAAAGCTCTTGATGTTGTCGATAGTAATTCTGGCGGCATCATCGAGGATCTCACGATCCAGAGTTGTGTAATCCCACCAATCAGCTGAAATTTTTGAAAACGCGCGCATTTTTATCCTCCTGTGATTTTTATTTGTGGCGTTGACTTGCTAAAACTATAACACCCGATGGATAAATTTACAAGTTATTCCCGGGCAAAAATTCATCTTTTTCGACAAAAAAGCGGATTATCCGGCTTTTTCCGGTCACAACAGCCGAATTTGACCGCCGGACACCGGGGAACCAAATGACCGTTTTTCCATCTTTTAAAACCGGCGGAGCCAGCAATGCCGGAATTTTGGCATCGATCCGCAACTTTTTCAATGACACCGGATTTTCCCTGCCGAATGGAACCATTTTTTCTCCTGCGCAGACCCGGGAGAGCGTCAAGGTTTCCCCCAGCTGATCGGGATCAAAAAAAGCCTCCCATCGGCCGCACTTTTCCGGTAAAGTTTTCACTATTTCGCATCCGATTTTCCATTTGCCGGGCAGTTCGAGCAGATTCCGGTTCCGGAAATCCCACTCCAATTCAAAAAGTTCACTTTTTTCGAAAGAGAAGATCCTGCCGCCGGAAAAATAGAGTTTGCGCTTTTCATCCAGAACACAGACACCGCTTCTCTGCTCATCAATCATCGTGCAAAAAGATTCCAGCGCACCGGAACTCAACGGGCGTTCATCATTGAACAACTCTCCGCACAGCATTTTCAGCATCCGCACGACCAATGCCCGGGGCTGATTTCTCCAGAACTCAATTTCAAACCGGTCTTCAGCGTTCCGGTAACGGAAAAGGGCTTCGCTGTCGATAAATGCGGCATCGTCAGCAAGATTGTCCAAAGTACGGCAGATGGCCTTTCTGCCGCCGGGAAACAACTTGTACAATTCCGGTAAAATTTTGTTGCGCAAAGCATTGCGGACATAATCGCAGCTTAAATTGCTTGAATCGACCGCCCATTCTGTCACGCCGCGCGCCCGGAGAAATTCTTCGATCTCTTTACGGCTGTAAATTATCAGCGGGCGGAAAAATTTCACCCCTTCGACCTCCGAAGTTATCTGCAATCCGGTCAAGCCGGAAACATTGCTCCCCCGCCCCATGCGGAGAAACATATTTTCAATACAGTCATCCTTGTGGTGACCGGTGACTGCGACCGCATCTTCATATTCGGCAGCGAGTTTTTTCCATGCCTCCAATCTTGCCTGCCGCGCCCGGGCCTCAAGGTTGCCCCCCGGGGAGATGTCAAGGTCGATCAAGCGGAATTCGATATTGCGGGACTCGGCAAAATGCCGGGCATTTTCCGCTTCGGCATCCGATTCAGCGCCCCGCAGATGGTGGTTGAAGTGAATGGCGACGATCCGGGCATCGGATTTTTCCAACAGCATAAGCAGCGCCGCCGTACTGTCGGCACCGCCGGAAAATCCCACCAGAAATGTTTTTTTCGTCTCATTCATTTGCATTTTCGCCTTTCACGTTCTATAATATATACCCGCCGGAAGATTATGCAAAATTTTCCGGGAATTTATAAAGAATTTTTCAAGAAAGGTCGTTATCATGTCATATATCGTTGCCGCAACTGCCAACAGTCACAAGGTCGAAGAATACAAAAAACTGCTCGGTGACATCGACGTTGAGATCAAATCTCTCGCCGATTTTCCCAACTTCCCGGAGGTCGAGGAAAACGGAAAATCTTTCAAAGAAAACGCCGCCATCAAAGCTCTGGCCGCCAGCAAATACTGCAATGCCGCCGCTTTTGCCGATGATTCCGGACTGGAGGTCGAAGCTCTGGACGGCAGACCGGGAATCTACTCATCCAGATACGCCGCCAACGATGCCGAACGCATCGCCAAACTGCTCGGCGAACTCGAAGGAAAAGAAAACCGCCGCGCCCGCTTTGTCTGCGCCATTTCGATCGCTTTCAACGGCGAAGTGCTGGAAACTTTTGAAGGCACCGTCGAAGGAACCATCACCCTCGCTCCCCGGGGCGACGGCGGATTCGGTTACGACCCGGTCTTCCAGCCCGATGGCTACGATCAGACTTTCGGCGAACTGCCTGCCGAAGTCAAAAATTCCATCAGCCACCGCGCCCGGGCATTTGCCAACGCAGTGGACTTTGTCGAAAACGAACTCGCTTTGCTCGGTGATGCATTCTGACCTATGGGCGCTCCCGGTAAACGAATTATCCGAACCTCTGCAGATTGGAGTTGTGCCGGTCTGGTTTTGTCGACCTTTCTTGCCGGACGCTTCACCTACCGGAGCGAGGAGCAATGGATCGAACGGATCAATGCCGGAGAGATCACGCTCAACGGCAAACCGGTTTCTCCGGCATACATCCTGCAGATGCACGACTGTATAGAATATCATCCGCAGGATATTCCGGAGATCCCCGCCAGGCTGGATTACCGTATCGTCTTTGAAGATGAACACATCCTCGTCATCGACAAACCGGGCAATCTCTGCGTCCATCCCTCCGGTCCGTTTTATCAGAATACCCTCTGGTATTTGCTCCGTCAGAAATATCAGCATATCCACTTTGTCAACCGGCTCGACCGGGAAACCAGCGGTTTGCTGCTGGCGGCGAAATCAGCCGCCATTGCCGGAAAAATCGCCGAAAGCGACGCCATAAGCAGCAAATGCTATTCGGCGATCGTACACGGAAATTTTTCGACCTCGATGGAAGCGACAGGCTTTCTGGTCTCCGCCAACAGTCTGATCCGGAAAAAACGGAAATTCATTATGGAAAATCCGGATGATCTGCCTTCTGAAACTGCTTCGACCACCCTTTCACCGCTGATTTCCGGAGAAAATTTTTCGCAGGTCCGTGCCATTCTCGGTACCGGACGCACCCATCAGATCCGGGCGACGCTTTGTTCGCTGGGGTTTCCGCTGGTGGGCGACAAACTTTACGGCGTAGATGAAAAATTCTTCCTCAAACAGAAAAGTGAAGAGTTCACCGACGAAGATCGGAAGCGGCTGTTGCTCCCGAGACAGGCGCTCCACGCCACCGGATTTGACCTTATCCACCCGGTCACCGCAGAGAAACTCTCTTTCAACTCCCCGTTGCCGGAGGAGCTGCAGGAATTTGCCGATAAATACATAACCCCTCACAGGAATCAATTATAATGGACGAAGAAAAACTGCCCGCCGAACTCAAACTCAAGATCATGCAGGCCGAAAAAGAGATCAACGAAGCCATGCCGAAAAAATTCGATTGGAAACGCGGCGTATTCATCGCGATCCTCACCGGATTCGCCTTTTTTGCCGTCGGCATCGTCGCCCGGGCTCCCATCGGCAGCGCGGTGGGATTTGCTTTGTGCGGTGCCGTCACCGGATTGATGGTCGGCGCCATGAACAAACCCAAACGCTATGACCGGTAACGATCTTCGCTTTGATGCCGGTACGTTGAGATTTGATCTGGAAAATTTTGAAAATTTCCCGATCTTCCTTGCCGGTATATTCAAATTCGATCCCCGCTCCCGCTCCTTCCGGGCGCGGGCGTGTGACTATGCAAAAACTGTAAATTTATTGCATCAGCACGCCTTTGCTTTCAACGATCACGCAGGAAAATATCGTCAACTGCCGGAACTTGAGATCAGAGAAAAACTCATCCCGCATCCCCATCAGCAAAATGCACTCGAACAATGGAAAATGCATCACGCTTCCGGTACCGTCTCTCTGCCGACCGGTGCGGGGAAAACCATCCTGGCGGTGATGGCGATCGCCCATTTGAAGTGTTCCACGTTGGTATTGGTGCCGACGATCGACCTGCTCACCCAATGGTGCAGTGTGCTGGAACGCTTTTTTCAAACCCGCATCGGGATGCTCGGAGGCGGCAGCCGGAATATTCAGGATATTACCGTCAGCACCTATGATTCAGCGGTACTGCAAATGGAGTTTATCGGTGACCGCTTCGGCCTGCTGATCGCCGACGAATGTCACCACCTCCCCGGTGCCGGATACCAACTGGCAGCGGCGATGAGCTGTGCGCCATTCCGGTTGGGATTGTCGGCGACATTGGAGATGGAAGCGGAACGGCTGAATATTCTCCACGACCTGATGGGACCGACGGTATATTCCATCGGGATCGACGAACTGGAGGGGCGGATCCTTTCCAATTATCAGGTCAAACGGCTCTTTGTCCAACTGACGCCCGCCGAAACTCAGGCTTACCGGGAACAGCGGGCGATCTACACAAATTTTCTCAACCGCTACGGCATCAATATGGCAAGCAGTTTAGGCTGGCGCAACTTTCTGATCGGATGCTCCCGTTTCCCCGGAGGGAAAGAGGCATTTGCCGCCTTTTTGAACCAGCGCCGGATCGCCCGCGCCGGAGAAGCCAAACTGGAACTGCTGAAAAATATTCTGCTCAACCACCCCGGTGAAAGAGTGCTGATCTTTACCGCCGACAATGACAGCGCATATGAGATCGGACGGCGCTTCGTCCTGCCGGTCATCACCCACCACACCAAAAGCGCCGAACGCAAGGAGTTTCTCGACCGTTTCCGGGATGGAAGTTATCCGGTACTGGTCACCAGCAAAGTTCTGAATGAGGGTGTCGATGTTCCCTCCGCCGCCGTGGGGGTGGTCTTCTCCGGTTCCGGAAGCGTCCGGGAACACGTTCAGCGGCTCGGCCGGATCCTTCGTCCGGCACCGGGCAAACAGCAGGCGCGGCTCTATGAACTGGTCAGCGCCGGGACTTCCGAAGAGTACACCTCCGGCAAACGCCGGGAACACCGCGCCTACCGCCGGAAATATTGAGGCGACTATGCTGAAAAAAGAACATATCCTCTGCAAAATAAATTCCGGCAATATCAAACCCCGATGGTTCGATCCGGAAAATCCGGAGCATCTGGAGTGCGCCGCCACGCTGATTTCACTCTATCAGCAAGCGGTCGGATCCCGGATGAGCGCCGATGAATTGGCGATGCTTGCCAAAAATGCGATCGATTCATCGCCACTGACCGCAATGAGTGCCGGATTGAATAAACTGCTGCTGGACCGGAGTGAATTCAAGGCGGCGGCGGAACTGGATTATCCGGAATTGCGCCGGGAACTTTTTCAGAAATCCGCCGGAATGCTCAAGGCCGGAATTCTGCCGCAACCGATCGAAACGCCGGATATTTACGGCGATCTGCCCGGATTTGAAAAAATTGAAAGAATTTCTCCGGTAACACCGGGCGAATTGCTGAACCACTTCAATCTCGCTCAAGCGCAGGCACTGCTGATTTACGCCAGGACGGTCACATTGAAAATTTGCGATCCCGATGTTTCTGCATTGCGGAAAGTGATGAAAGCGGTAAAATTTTTCCGGCTGTTGGCAAAATTTGTCAATAGCGGCAAAAATTGTGTGGAAATCGATATTTCCGGCCCCTTCGCCCTCTTCGGGCCGACGACCAAATATGCGATCTCCCTCGCTTCGCTCCTCCCGGTGGTGGTGAATTTGAAAAAATGGAGCCTTGACGCCGAAATATTGTTCCGGGACCGGACATTGAAATTAAAACTCAATGAAAAATCCCGCCTCACAGCGACCCGGCGGGCATTTTCCACTTATCTGCCGGAGGAAATACGGATGTATCACCGGCTGTTTGCAGAAAAATCTACCGACTGGCAGATCATCGGCAACACGCCGTTTCTGGATGCCGGGAATCAGGAGATCATCTTTCCAGATCTCTCTTTCCAATCCAATGCGACCGGACAGATCATCCATCTGGAATTGTTCCACCGCTGGCACGCCGCTCAATTGCAGCATCGTCTGGAACTGCTCTCCGCTCACCCTGAACTGCCATTGATCCTAGGCATTGACCGGGCGGTGGCAGATGAAGATTTCCTTGCCCGATACGAAAGTTTGAAAAACCGTTTTTGGCTGTTCAGGGATTTCCCCGGAGTGGAAAACACCCTGCGCGCGCTGAAAAAAATGATGTGATTCTGGCACGGTGAGCCGGTGCCGACAACACAATAGAGCGCCTCGCTAAAAAAATAACACCGTCAGGCGGAACTCATCACAACCACTCGATGGAGGGCGTTCATCCCGACAGATCGGCGCCGCTTCAATCCACACCGTTTGCAAAATAGTCCAATCCTCCTCCATAAAAATCACGCTTTCTGCGCCATGCAGAAAGCAACAAAGGTGAAATAAAAAAACTCAAGGGCAAGTTTACTTGCGACCTTGAGAAAGACGGGACTCGACGGAGGGCGAATGCCCGACGTGCGCGAGCATCGCAGACCGAAGGGCGAGAAGCGCAGGGCAACCCAAAAAAAATCACGCTTTCTGCGCCATGCAGAAAGCAACAAAGGTGAAATAAAAAAACTCAAGGGCAAGTTTACTTGCAACCTTGAGTTTTGTTATTTCACCGTGATTTTTTACGTCTCTTGGAAAAAAAGACAAAAAAATGGCGAGAGAGACGGGACTCGAACCCGCAACATCCACCGTGACAGGGTGGCACTCTAACCAATTGAGCTACTCCCCCGCTTTTATTAGCGGCGCTGCCAGGATTGAAACTATCAATCGCTGTCAACGTTGTATAATATATCACATTCCGGAGAAATTTCAAATGGTATTTTGAAAAAAAACGCAAAAAAACTGTATAATTTCAATCTTTTTGGCTTCAACTGTAAAAAAATCCTCTCCGGATGAGCTGATCGGAATAAAAAAAACCGCCGGGGTGACCGGCGGTTGAGAATCGGAAAGATCAGTAGTTGGTCGCTTCCAGTTCGAAGTAGGCCTTGGGATGGGCGCAAACCGGGCAGGCTTCGGGAGCGGCTTCACCGATGTAAATGTGACCGCAGTTGCGGCATTCCCAACGGTTGGGAGCGACTTTGACGAAAACTTCGCCTTTTTTGACGTTTTCGAGCAGTTTGCGATAACGTTCTTCGTGACGTTTTTCGATTTCGGCGACCCGGCGGAAGTTGCGGGCGAGAGCATCGAAACCTTCAGCTTCGGCGACGTCGGCAAAGTTTTTGTACATTTCGGTCCATTCTTCGTGTTCACCGGCGGCGGCAGCTTCGAGGTTGGCGATGGTATCGCCGATACCGTTCAGAGCCTTGAACCAGAGTTTGGCATGCTCTTTTTCGTTGTTGGCGGTCTGTTCAAAGATGGCGGCAATCTGCTCATAACCTTCCTTGCGGGCGGCGGAGGCGAAGTAGGTGTATTTGTTACGGGCCTGGGATTCTCCGGCGAAAGCGTAGAGCAAATTCTGTTCGGTCTTGGTTCCTTTGTAGTCAGCCATTTTTATTTCTCCTGTTTTGGGTTGTAAAATTTCTTTTCAAGTGCCGTTTTCCGGCTTCCTTTGGTTTAATATAGTATTGATTATCACTTTTGCAAATAAGAAATCACAATTTTTTCAAAAAAAATGATAATTTTCCATCTCAACCGACTTTTAGTTGGCGGGGAAACCGATCGGCTGGGAAAAGATGACCATCTGATCTTTTTTAAGATTCAGCCGTTTTTTCAGGGCATCCCGGTTCAACATTCCGCAGACGACTGTGGAAAGATCTTTGCTGGCGGCATAGAGATAGACATTCTGGGAGGAGTAGCCGGCGTGATTTCCGGCGTAAAGCGCCTGTTCGGCAGGAGTTTTGCCGATCGCACTCAAATCGGCGACAAAAAGCAGGATCAGCGGAGCCTTTTTATGGAAGGGCTGCATACCGCATTCTTTACGGAAATCGCCTTTGAGAAAGAGTTCCAGCGCATGCTTTTTACTGTTATAAAAATAGATACCGTCGGCGGTCACCGCATAGACGCATTGATTCTGCTTGTTTCTGGCGGTGGGAACCGTCTTGCGTCCGTCCTTGCGATTGATACCGTCGGCGACATAGAGGATCTCCGAGATCATCTGCGCCGGAAGAGCTTTGTTGCTGAATTTGCGCCCGGAACGGCGTTCGGCGGCACATTGCATCAGCGGTTTACCGGATTTGAGATCAGGCTGGGGCAGCTGGATCACTCCGGCAGTTTGAGCGTGAAGCAGTGCGGCAAAAAACAAAAGAGAAGTAGCAACAGCAAATTTTTTCATAACAATATCCTTTCTTTCAGTGGATGACCAATATTAATATAGTCAACAGATGGAAAAATTGCAAATCGGATTTTCAACTTTGTGCGAGGTGCAATTCTTTGCCGTCCCAGAAAAATTTCTCACCCCAGGTCGGGATGTAGGCGGCGAAGTTTTCTGCTGCCAGAGCATCGACGACCAGACGGCCGTCATCCATGCTCCAGCGCCAGCGGCCGATGTCATGGCCCATTTCATGCAAATGAACAACGAAGGTCATTGCCGGCTGGAGTTTTTTCGCCGCATCAAGCGGGATCATGCCGCAGCGGGGATGGATGCAGTAAAGATCGATCTTACCGGTACGGCTTTCCAGAAAATCGCTGGAATAACAATCTCCGCTGGTGAAAAAGACAAAATCCCGTTCCTTTCCGGCGCAAACGATCTCCAGCGGCATGGTAAAGCGCCGCAGCAGTGTATTGTGATCCGCTTCGCCGCAATGAATGGTGATGTCTTTGATCTGATGGGTGAAAGTGGTCGCTTTAGTGTAAAACGGATTCGGAAAAAAATTGGAAATAATCGGCTTGCCCGCCTGAGAGAGAGCTCGCAGCAAACTCATATTGTAGTGGTCATTGTGGTTGTGGGTGAGCGCAACGAAATCCAGAATTTCCGCCAGTTTATCTGCCCGGCGATGGTGAACATCAATCCCGAAACAGCTTTCGGAAGTTTTGATTATCCAGCCGTGATTGTAGATATACCAGACCACCGCCTCCCCGGGGGCGACCGCCGTTGCCGGAACATCGGACAAAAGCCGGTCGAGCACCGAATCATAGTAATTCAACAGAATATTGTCAGAAACGGCTTCCGGATCATCGTTGAATCGGTCAAATTCAGCCTTGGGCACCTGATCGATCAAGGATTGCAACCGATCCTGCAGCGCCCGGCGTTCGGCGGGATCGCTCTCAAATGGAAGTTTTTTCAGCAAATCAATCTCAGACATATCCATTCCTTTCCGAAGCTCCGTGCAAAATAACTTTGAATAAATATATCATCTTGTCCCCAAAATGCAAACGGCCGTATTGCAAACTCCGCCGATTTGTACTATATTACTCCAGGCAACATTTGAGGAACAATTATGAAACTTGCAACTACGATCGGGGAGATGTACGATTATGTCTCCACTCCCGCTGAAGCCATTCGCAGTTACCGCAACAGCGGCTTCCGTTATCTGGACTACTCTTTTTATTATGACCATCTGGAACCGTCGCCGTTTCTGCAGGAGGATGACCGCCTTTGGAAACAGCAGGTAAATGAAAGTGCAGAAGCCGCCGCTGCAGAGGGTTTCACCTTTGTGCAAGCTCATCTTCCGGGATACAATCCGCTGGGCAGATATGCTGTTGACCACGACAAATGTATGCGGGCGATGTGCCGTGCCGCCGAAGCCTGCGGCATCCTGCAGATCCCCACGGTGGTCATGCATACCAGCCGCAGTTCGATACACCGCTACCCCATGGACAAAAAGCAATATTTCGAATACAACCGCGAATTTCTGCTGCCGCTGCTGGAGATCGCCGGCAAATACGATTTTCAGCTCTGCATCGAAAATACTTCGACCATCAATATGGGAAGCGACTACTTCCCCCGTACCGCCGATGAAATGAATGAATTCCTCGATTTCATGAACCATCCCCATCTGGGCTGCTGCTGGGACACCGGCCACGCCGTGATGGAGAAAAAATTTGACCAATACTCCGACCTTCTCACTCTGGGCAGCAATCTGAAAGCCGTCCACATCCACGACAATAACGGCTTCTCCGATCAGCACTTGCCGCCATACTGCGGCAAATTGGAGATCGACCGGATCGCCGAAGCACTGAAAGATATGAATTTTGCCGGATATTTCACCTTTGAATCCGATGCATTTCTGAATTATCGCAACGGCAGCAGCAAAGCCGCCGATCTGCCGCTGGAAGTGCGTCAGGCCGGATTGGCGCTGCTGTATCAGATCGGCAAGGCCGTTTTGGAGAAACAGAATATTTTTGAAGAGTGATTTTACAGCTGAAAAAGATTCCCGGAAGCATTTTTGACAAAAATATGCCGACTTAACGAAAAAAATATCGTTTTTTTTGCAAAAAATACTTTTATTTTGCCGAAATCGCATTATATTTACATCAGCAGCATTTTTTGCTTTAATATATAAGTGATTTGTAGCCGTCCGGAATGTCCGGGCGGGGAAGATCGGTGATCGGGAAGGTTTGCTTTCGGGCAGACTTTAGGATTTTCATCAGCGATTTCCGGAATTTTCCGGATTTGCAAGGGATATTAAAAGACAAAGCATTGTCGCAGGGACTGCCGTTTCTGCAATATTCCGGATATGATTCTGTTCCAGTTGCCGCATTTTCCACATCAATTCAGGAGCAGGAACGGTTGGACTTCACCGGAGAAAAAAGTGCGTTGCGCCGGAAATTTTCAGCGTTGCGCAAGTCGATTGACTGTGAAACCCGCCAGCAGTATGATGCGGCAATTTGCGCCGCGATTTGTGAGCTGGAGTGTTTCAAAGAGGCAGAATATATTGCCGCATATATCGCATTCGGCGGAGAAGTTGATCTTTCCGGGCTTTTTGGCGGTAAGCAGTTGCTTCTGCCCCGTTTCGTAGAGAAAGCGGGCGTGTATGAACTGGTCGCCGTCCCCGATATCAGGCGGAATCTGCTGCCGGGCAAATATGGTATTTTGGAACCTGCGCCGGAACTTCCGGCCGCCGATCCTGAAACTGTAGCTTCCCGGGTGTTGATTCTGACACCGGCAGTAAGTTGTGACCGCAGCGGCATGCGCCTCGGGCGCGGCGGCGGCTATTATGACCGGCTGCTTTCCGGAGTGAAGATCCCTCCGGTGGCAACCATATATTCCTGCCAATTGTCAGAAACTCCACTCCCCGGCACAGTTCACGACGTCAGAATGGGTTATGTCGTGACTGAACGGGAAGTAATAAATTGTTGTAATATGTAATGCAAGGAGAAAAAAATGATTGTCTGGATAATTGCGACCGGGATTGTCGCCGCCATTGCGGGATTGATCATCGGCACTATGATTCAGCGCATCCAGCGGAACGCCGCTGAACACAGCGCAGCCAAGATCCGCAGCAATGCGGAAAAAGAAGCCGAACACGTACTCCGGGAAGCCCGGGTTTCCGCAAAGGAAAAGATCAACAAAATGCGCGAAGAGTGCGAGGCCGAACTCAAAGAACGCCGCAAAGAGCAGACCGCCGCTGAACGGCGTCTGGCACAGCGCGAAGAGACCCTCGACCGCCGCGCCGATACCATGGATGCCAAACTCAAAAACATCGAAAAACAGGAATCCGACATCGCCGCCCTGCGGGAAAGATTGTCGGGCAAAGAGCAGGAGTTGAGCAAAAGCATCTCCCGCCAGATCGATGAACTTGAACGCATCGCCGGAATGTCCCGGGAAGAGGCCCGCACCATTTTGCTGGAAAAATTGCAGAATGAAGTCAAAAATGAATCCGGACTCCTCGTCCGCGGGATTCTCGAAGAGGCCCGGGAACGCAGCGAAAAAGAGGCCCGCCGGATTTTGACCTACGCTATGCAGCGTTATGCTTCGGATTGCACCTACGAGCGCACCACCGCCACCATCCCGCTGCCCAGCGACGAGATGAAAGGACGCATCATCGGACGTGAAGGACGCAATATCCGCGCGATCGAAGCTGCGACAGGAGTGAATATATTGATCGATGATACTCCGGAAGCGGTTGTTATCAGCTGCTTTGACCCGGTGCGCAAAGAGATCGCCCGCCGCCTGATGGAACGTCTGATCGGCGACGGCAGAATCCATCCGACGCGTGTCGAAGAGCTGGTCAAAAAGATCGGTAAAGAGCTGGAGGATGAGCTGCTGCAGGTCGGAGAAGCTGCCGTTCTGGAAACCGGTATCCCCGGCGTCGCTGCGCCTGTGGTGAAACTGCTGGGAAGATTGAAATACCGTTACAGTTTCTCACAGAATGTTCTGCAGCACTCTCTGGAAACAGCATATTTTATGGGCATCATCGCCTCTGAGATCGGTTTGGATGAGAAAAAAGCCAAACGCATCGGTCT
>JAEIGA010012849.1_pt1 | contig 12730 bp, 20 predicted proteins | sample 9270691 | NCBI WGS metagenome assembly JAEIGA01 (sample SAMN17057246, study PRJNA624740) | gut metagenome | biome: biome; isolation source: fecal sample | host: Bos grunniens | place: China: Xizang | collected 2019 | reverse complement strand
TTAAAAGTAGTAAAGGATATTTGATTAATGCTGATGTTAATGGATCTTTAAATATTTTAAGAAAAGTAGTTCCTGATGCTTTTGATAATATAATAAAAAGTAAAGGAATAGAGAGTTTTGTAGTTAATCCAGTAATTATTAATATTAGTGAAAGGCAATTTTACTAATATAATTACAAAGAAAATAAAAATAAGAACATTTTTACTATGTCCTTATTTGTCTTTATATTTTCAAACTATTTCTTGTCTCGTTCTTTTCAATCCATAGATATTGTGGAGTTGGAGCATCATTAGCAACCAATGCTACTGCAATACAGCTACTATCAGCTTCATCTAAAGAACATAAAGATTTGTCTGCTCTGACTGCATAAATTCCATTTGCTATTTGAGAAGACAGGGTTGACCACCCTATTGCTTTATACTCAGTACCATGAGTAATAATAGTCTTTCTATCTTGAATAAAACAAATACTAGAGTCTAAGATATTACCATTAGCTTTCTGTATATCATAGTTTTCTCCTTTCGAGAAATGAATAAGTTTTTTATTTATAGCCATAAAAAAGATCTTTTATGACTAATTTTTCCATAAATAGAAAAAAAAAATGGACTAAAAACAAAATAACCCCGTCTCACGACGAGGTTATTCCTTAGTAAAATGCATAAAAAGTTAATTGTATATCTTTAATCGTTCCTTATCGCTATAAGGAATCCTGGTTTCATGTATAAGGCTTTGATGGGGAAATAAAAGTGGACCTAATCTCACGATCGGGCCCACTTAAAACTACACATTATATACCATGAAAAAATTATTTTCATTTATAAAGATTTCAAGGGACAAAAAAGAAATCTAGCCCGCGTTCTCACAACGCAGACTAGATCATTGGGTTAGTTAGATATGATCTTGAAACCTTAATATCCTCAACGCTTTGAGGCCCAAAGGATTAGTTGTCATTTATTATTACATATATAAGGCTCTTACTATGTTTTCAGACGGTAAAAATTTATCATTAGAGAACAGAACAAGGAGGAGACAAAGTCTCCTCCTTGTTTACTTTTTACCGCATATTTCTCTTAATCCTTCTTCTGAATTTTCTTTATTTTCTCGATAATAATCAAGAATATTCATAAATAAATAGAACTCTTGATTTCTAGGAACATTAGGTGACCATTTTAGAAGTAAGGTTTGGTATTTAAGTCTCATTCCTTGTATATACCTAGTAAGATATTCTCCATTCCATTTCATTAGATCATCCAGGTATCTTTGGTATGCTTTTACTGTAAATTCTGGAGAATAATATCCACCATTATGGTTTTCTTCTATAAGTTTTCCTGATGCTTCCTGTTCACGAAGTTGTTTTAATTTTCTTTGTTCTTTCTTTGCTTTTCTTTTCTCTACTTTTTTAAGATGACGTTTTTGTGACTTAGTTATCATAAGTTTCCTAACATTTTTTCATCATCAAATTCTTCTTGGGTAAACATAGCACCTTCTTTTCTCCAAGAAGAGTCTACATACCAGAAGTGAAACCATTCTGCAAAGTTTGAAAAATCTTCTTTGTCTTCACTGTTTTTGTACATTTCCACTAAGTTATTTTTCTTAATGTACTTCATAAGAACGCTATCCATAGCAAATTTTTGTTAGTTGAACATATAAAATTAATTATTACTAAATGCAGCCTCCACAACATCCGAGTGGAATTTCTGCGTTGATTACTTTTAATAGGTCTTCTTGGCGATCTATTGGAAAATTAGGCGGAAAATTTAATATTTTCCATGGGCCTTCAGTCGCCCACATTTCCCAATCAATATTTCTATGTATTGCACCTCCCGATATAAGAGAATATTCCCCAAAATCATAATAATCTTCTCCAATCCAAACTTCTAGGTGGCCTGAGCAAAGACAGGGCCATTTTCCGTTATATTTAATTTTAATATCACTGGTTGCCATAAAGAATGTTTTTTATATCTAAAGATAATTGTTTTTGGGTATCAAATATACACTTAGGATGAGTTCTATAATATTCTGAAATTTTGTTCAGTATTTTATATTTTTCATCTTTAGGATATTCGGGATTCCAATTTTGCAAGAGTTCTAAAATTTTTTTACTATTACTACGATAATAATGCATATATTGTGCCCTAGGACGTTGGTCCTGTAAACACATTTCTGTAATATTTCTTAAGTCCCCAAGAAGTGCTCTTGAGGCCATTTCTGTAAAATAAGGATCATACATAACTACATATAAAGTTTTCAAGTCTTTCCAATCCCCTAAAAGTCTTATATTTGATTATGAGATACAGAATTTTAATTAAAAATAAAGAAGGAAAGATTTTAGAAGAATTTTATACTCTTTATAAGAAGAATAAAAAAGATCCTCCTGTATTATGTGATAATTGTTGTTTATACAAATATTGTTGTGATCGAACAGAATTTAATATCTTAATTTCATTAGATGATGGAGTTTTTTATCAAAACTTTGATGAATCTATATGTTCAGAATTAGGAGATAATATAAATTTTACTAGATCAAAGAAATCAATAACAGAAAGATCTTTTTATATAGAGAAGAAACATAAATATCATGATTATGGTGATGAGCTATTACCAAATCCTGTTGGAGCAGTTTATATGAGTCCCCATGAGTTAATAGAAAAATTCTGTAAAAAGACTTGTCCGGGACATAAAGAAGGTCTTTCTTGTATGAGAGATCTTAGTTGTCCTTTTCATGAATTTTTTAAAGGTATTTTTAATTATGTCAGAAAATAAGAAAAAAGTATTTTACATAAAAGAGAATAAAAAGACCTATAAACTTGTTCTTGAATCAATCAGAGTACCTTATTTAAGTTTTATATGTAGTAAAGAAAATTGTGTATTACATGGAATTTGTAAAGGAACAGATGATACAAGATTTTTTGCAGAAATAACGGATACTGAAGAAAAAATTACGTGGTATAAGGGAGTTTTATGCGGTAAGGAAAGTCATTTTACTGTTCTTCACGAAAAGAAGGAGATAACTGAAGGAAACAATTTTAGAAAGATAATTTATCACGATACAATTACGGTAGATCAAGTTGTAGAATCTTTTTGTAAGCCTTTTTGTCCTTTGAAGCAAAGTACTCTTGAATGTAAAAGTTCTCCTGAATGTCCTTTTAGGGAGTTTATTGATAAAAATGTTGAAATATTTAGACTAGAAGAATATGATAAATGATGATGTAATTGTAAAATTTACAATTAATAGATTAAAAGAAGGTTTTAGTCCTTTACCTGAAATTCAAGATTGGGTAGATTATTCTAGATTTCTCAAAGAACAAATTCAGTACATAAAACTTGGTTTTACCGGATTAGGAGATGGTGATATAAGCTTGATTACTTTAAATCAAGTTAATCCTGGAGATAGAGTAATTTTAGATGATAATCTTGACTGTAATCTTGGAAGTACTTGTACGGACCATGCAGCATTGATGGGAACAGTGGACTTAGAAGGTAATTTTACTATTGAAGCAATAGGTCAAGGTTATGATTTTACTAGAGACCCAGATAGGACTATATTTAAAATCGGTGTAAAACTTGCAGCTCCTTATATATGTAATTATCATACAATCCTAAGAGTTGATGCTAAGCCGAGACCAGACGGAGGATCATTGTATTATTTTTATAACAAAAGTGTACTAGATGGCAGATATTAATGTATTTTCTTTAGATAAAGAGTTATTCTTTGAAACTTTATGTGAAGATGAAGCAAAATTAAGTGAAGTAATTATTAAATTATATAAAAAATTTTGTTCTGAAGTTCCAGAAGCAATTGAAATGACATATCAGGATGAAGGATATTTATTTGTATATGATTATTCTAAGTATAGTATTGAAGTAAGTTTTAATTCGAGTATAATATCGACATATGAAAATAAAAAGATAAAAGATTATTGGTTACTTAGTCCAGAATGTAAAGAAATACCAAAAAGTCTTTGGAATTTCTTAGATAAAGTGATAAAAGATTTTAAATCTTCGGCTATTATATAATAGCCGAAGATTTTTATCTTTCTTTTTCCCGTCATTCCTTTATAATTAGAAAAATTAATTTTAAGATTTTATGAAGAAGAGAACATTAAAGCAAGTCCTCTTAGAGGACTGTAATTTTGACAGATCATCATTAAAATTTGTACCAAAAGGTGGAGAGATGTTGAAATATGTGGGATGTGATGTATTTCATGTTAAATTGACAAGAGAAAATCAAGAATCTCCTTGGGCAGTTGAACAGAAAATGGTAAGAATTGAAAGTATCTCAGATTGGGAACCACTTAGTGGAACTTATAAGGTTATTTATACTGATTTTGTAGATACATTCGAAATGAGAATGATCCCAGAAGGTTTTAAGTTTGAAAATTCAGAAGAAACAAATAATGTAGAAAGATTTGTCCCTCTGACTATTCACTTTATGTTACAAGATTTAGATATTTTCTATAAAAGATTAGAAAATTTATTTAATACTAAGCCCTGTCTCTCTATTGAAGCTCTTAAGAAGATTCAAGAAAGTAAACAAGAGGAACAGTTAGGTTATTTTCATAATGTAGGCTTTATTTTGAATAACCCAGAACGCGGAATTTGTTATTTCAGAATCTATAAAATGACACCTATTGTTAAATTAGGTAAGGAATGGAAATTCTCTGTACAAGACGAAGATGGAAATATTTTCCCTCTTAAAATTAAGGAAGGAGAAAATGTTAATCAATTTTACTTGAATGGAGAAAGTCTTGGTGAATTTAAAATTTTGGACATAATATGATTCTAGTAACACGTGTTCTTTTCTCGTCAGAGAAGACAGGAAAGAAGAAAGCAGTAACATTAAGAGAACCAGTGAAGGTTTCAGATTTGGAAGAATATCGTAGACATGTTCAGGCAGAAAATCCTGAATTTGACAAGATTAGTTTTACTTACGATGAAGAAAACACCTAAAAAGGCTTTTAAAAAGCCTTAAAATCTTTAAATTAGAGGGAGTAATGAATTAGAGCGTTGAGTTTTACCTCAACGCTCTTTGTTTTTGTTCCTAGTTTATTTTAGATTTATTAATTAAAAATTTTCAATTTTATGAATGAAGATGATTTTTATTTAGACGAAAATGACGATGATCTTGAGTCTTCTTATATTGTCTCATCAATTTCTGATGAAGAGGATGGTAGAGATGGTAGTGAGGATTCAGAGGACGAGGAAAGTGCCTCGAAACGAAGAGGTACAGCAAAAGCTACAGACGTTTCTCTCTATGAAAATAAATTATCAGAAAGAGAATTAGATATGCAAAGAAGATACGATGATATTAGTAAGCTTGTAAAAGACACTGATATCCGTACAACTGCAGAAATTGTCTTAAGCTCTAACCCTAATAGTCAGTCCGCTATTTATGTACAGCAGATTATGAAGAGTCTTTTTAGTGCTCAGGCACATAATCGTATGTCTTCAGGTTTGGTTCAAATTGGACAACGACTTAATTCAAAAGAAGTAGCAGATGAGCTTGGAGAAGATGTTGTAGAAGAAATGGATTCTCTTAGATCTCTTGCTTCTAAACAAGTTGCAGACTTCATTGATTATCTTGCTAATATGGATACATCAGAGGATTCTGTCATGTCTATTAAGAGAAAACAGAGACTTATTCCTGCTTTTATTATCTTCTTATTTTATGCAAATTTATATTCTTTAATTATCAAATGCCCAACTATGCCAGCTGTTTATCAAAAACAAATTGACAGAGCATTTGATGGATTGAACAAAGAAAAACTTCGCTTAGTAGAGGACTTAGCTACTGCATATGAAGATGCAGGAAGACCTGAAGTAGCGGATGCAGTGAGAGGAGATGGAATTCATTGGTTTAGAAAAGAACCTAAAGAAATTCTTTCTATCAAGAAATATAAAGATCTTAACTTGGATTTAAAAGATGTAGAGATCTACAAGTCTTTCCGTACTCGTTATAATAATATTACTACATCGATTACACAAGATGTAATTTCTAAGTATATCCTAGTAGTTGAAGATGAAAAGAAGGGTATCCTTCGAGAACTTAAGGATAAAACTAGAGCACAAGCTGTAGACGATGTTAAAAGAGTTTATCTTGATTGGGCTAAAGAAAATACAGACAATGCAGCTTTAGCTAGTCAACTTGTTTACGGTAAAATTACAGTTAAGGAAGAAGAAAATAAAGAAGTATAAAATATATGGCAACACAGAGTTCTATTGAAATCTTAACAGATGAAGCCATTGTCGATTATTCTAGAGGTGAAACTAGAGACCGAATTGTGAATAATCATAAAGACATTAACTTAAGTTTTACTGCAGATTATCCATTTAAACCTCGTACTGGCGGTTTATTTGACGAATTCTTCGGTAGTCCTTTTGAAGATAAGTGTCTTTGTGGGAAAATTGATAAAGTTGGTCCCGTATGCCCCTATTGTGGATATCAGGTACTTGACAAAAGTGAGGCTTTAAGAAGATTTGCTCGAGTTGAATTAGGATTTTTCTATCTTCAGGATACGCGTTTTGAGATTTTTATGAATCTTTTTAATGATGTATTTTCAGATTCTAAAATCACTCTAGATTTTATTGGAGATGATTATAGAAATGGAAATTACAGTATCCGAGGTGGTGGTAAGAAAATGAGTATTAAGTTATTTGATTCTTGTCAGTTTAATTATGATCCTAAGAAGAAAGAATTAACTATTTCCCAGGTTATTGATGATATGGGAAAATGTTCTTATGAAGGCCTTTTGAAGATTTTTGAAGAACATTTTCCAGGACGTCTGGCAGATTTGAGAAAATTAGTAAATAGATATTATCTAATTTTGCCCCCTATTCTAAGACCTTTTACCTTTAATTATATTAATGGCAAGAAAGTTCCTGACTTTCATGAACTTAATAATTGGTATCGTCTTGTAGTTTTATTATGTTGTTCTAATCTTCAAAATACAGAAGAAAATGAAGCTGAAAAGTTTGGCTTCTATAATGTAATGGAACAATTAAAAACTCCGGGAGAAAGAGTTAGATATATTGCACTTTTAAGAGCTATGTTGAACAAAGGTAGATTTTGGTCAACAGAACTTTTGAAAGCATCAAAGGATAATTTGGCACGCGAATCTTATGCAGTTCGTACTAAGAATTCAGCCCGAAGCCCTATTATTCCTAGCACAACATTAGCAATCGATGAGGTAGGTATCCCTCGTCATATTGCATATGAAATGTGTAGATCTGGTTTTATCGGATATTTGCAAGAAAAGATGAACTTTACTTATCAAGAGGCAAAGAGATCTACCTTGCATGAATATGAGAATCCAGAAATTCAGAAACTCTTTAAAGAGTATGCTGAAAAGCAAGTCGTGTTAAGAAAACCTGCACGTATTTATTGACACGTAAGGTGAAAACCCTTCACTAGAATTTTATGATTTGCTGGGACTCCTTAGAAGAGAATCAGCAGTTTAGTAAGTAAAGCTATGGTAAAAATTAAACGAGCACTGTTTTCTTGGAACCGTTCAGAGCATATGAAAGCTCTTCATGCTCAAGGAAGATATAAAGGAACTTCCAAGATCGGTCTCTGGAATATTAGTGAAGAAAAAAGAAAACGAATGGAAATCATTCGTACAAAAAATGCATTAGATAAAACTTCAACAGGATATGGTTCTGAAAGATATATCAGAACAATTAATTATGAGCTCCTTAAATCAAAGTTTCATGATGGAGGTACTCAGCCAGGATTTTTATATTTCTTAGAATTCCCTAAATCAATAAAAGTAGGGTATTCTAAGGATTGGCAGAGAAGAACTTCTCGTGAAATCTTAGGAGGAAAAGTAATATGTATCGTTTCAGGTGAGACATTAAAGTTAGGTCAACTTGAATATGATGTCTTTATCGAGTTTATTGATTATACACTTCTAAATGAAGAAAAAACTCGGTATACTGAATTTATGGACAAAAAAGTTAAACGTAAAGTTTGGAACTTTATTAAGTCTAGAGTAGATTTAGACCCTGAATTGAAGTTTGAAGTAATTGGTAATACTTATTGAATTCAACGACTATAAATAAGACATGGCTAGCACTATTCATTATACTCCTTTTCTTTTAATGCTAGCTGTGAAGATATAGTCTAATCTTGATAGAAATATCAAGCGTCCTTTGTTCGGTTTGGGAAAATAGAACAAAAGGAATGAATAAATCGTGCACCTACTCTTCATGAGTATAGTATGATCTGTATGAAAATACGACTCAATGATGACTATGTATTTGAATTGCCTATTCAAGTCTGTGAACCTTTGAATGCAGACTTCGATGGAGATACGATAGCAATTCACTTAGTCGCACCTGAGGCGGCAGATGATACATATAAAAAGATGTCTCCTAGATATATGAATATCTACAAGAAGAATCTTGAAGGTATTTATAATTTTAAACATGAAGCTCTTAATGGTTTGGCAGTAGCTACTGAGGTAAAGGGAACTCCAGATGAAATTGACAATCCTAGAGAATATTATGAAGATTTTGCAGAATTAGTCAAAGATGCAGAACTCCGTAAGACTCTTCCTATCGGAAAGCCTATTATTTTTAATGGTACAATTGATGGAATAGAGTATAAAAACAAAAAGACTACATATGGTCGACTTCGTGTTTCAAAGATCGTTAAGGCAGATATTGATCATATAGAAGGTTTGGGAAGTTATCCTGAACGATTAAATGCAAAGACAGCTGCGAAGTTGTCACTTTATCTATACCAATTCCCTGATGGTGTAGAAAGAATTAAGGAACTGCAGGAATATGTCTTGAGAGTAGTAACAAAGGCAGGTGTAGTGACTTTCGATTATAAGACTTTATGGGCTAATACAGATACTGAAACCTATAAGAAAATTTGTGATGTAGCAGATAATCCTAAATTATCTGATCAACAAAAACTTCTTATTCTTACTGATTTACATGCTAAGTATCAAAAAGAACTTGCAGCATCATTTAGTGATGACCTCAAGAAAGAACTTAGTATGGCAAATCGAGTAAAACTTGATTCAATTATTGATATGGTTTCTCCAGCCTTAATTGTATCAGGTGTAGAAGAAAAACCTGTTATCCTTCGTAAAACATTGATGACTGGTTTGGATCCAGAATTTTACTACGCCCATGCCATCGAGAATCGAAGTCTTCAGAGTATTAAAAACTCTGGTACGCCTAAGAGTGGATTAGTTACAAGTTCACTTTAAACTACATAAATTGCTGGAACATTTCTTTTGTTGTGTAAGAAAAAATCGGCAGCTTTTATAAACTTAAAGATAAATTTATGCAAAAAATTACAGATTTTCTTAGTGCTGTAGGCCAATGTCTTACAGGTGCAGCACAGTTGTTCTCTGAGTATAATAACTATAGAGAATCAATTCGAGAAGAAAAAAGTAGTATTCCATCTCTTCCTTCTAAAGAAAAGAAAGAAGAGAAGTAAAAGTTCAACGACTGAATATGTAGCTTTGAAGGAATTATCTTTCAAAGAAGATACAGTCTAGTCTAGTATGAAAATACTAGAGTCTCCCCTTAAGGGAGACCTAATAATACGGGCTAACAAGACAGTTAACGTTCCTTATGAATAATTATAAATATAGTGCAACAGAGGAAGATCCTACAAATGATTGTATTATGATTCCTCGTTATCGCGCTAGTTTACGTATTGGACCAGACGGAAAACGCTATAGTGAAGTCACTAAAGCAAATGAAGAAGACCTTGTACCAGTTAGATCTATTGTTTCTAAGAAAATGGATAGAGATATTGTTACAAGTGACCTTATTAGTACTCGATTTAAAGACCTTCAAGATGGTATGGCAATCGGTACTTCATTTGCAACATCATTTACTGAATCAATTACACAAGGAGCCTTAGGGCTTAAGCACGGCGGTCATGAACGTGTTTTAAACAAGACAGGTATTCTTAGAGCACCTTTTGATTGTGTAGTTGAAGAAGAGGGCAAATGGATTAACGTAAAAACAAAGAAAGGAAGAAAGGTATATAAATACCCAAGACCTGACAATATTGTTTTTCCAGGTGATGAAAGAGAATTTGCAGAAGGAGATATTATGTGTACTGCATATGATACTATTTCTCCTATCTTTAAATTGTCTGCTATGATTGCTTTGATGAAAGCAAAAGCATCTACAGGTTCTAGATACTTTGAAAAAGAAAGTATCATTACTTCAGAATGTTATGCTTATGAAGCAGGTGAAATCCGATATGTAGAAAAGAAGGGTGATATTGAAGTATGGATTGGAGATATTCGTTATGTATACAATCCTCTCTGTATGTATTATTACCCAGAAGGCACAAAGATTAAGAAATTCCAACGTTTCTGTTCTGGAGTTCTTGATGCAAATCGTATGATTAAAGTTCTTAGTCCTAATATGAATGATATTTATACTATCTTCAGAAAACAGTTCTATGAACTTCAGGTAGGTTCTGATTTTGCAGAAAAGGGACTTAGTATCAATGTAGTTCCAGAAGAAATGGTTGAAATGTTGTTTATTTCTTTGGTCGATGTAGAATATAATAATAAGAGTTTGGCCGTAGATACAGTTAAGTTCTTAGGTACTTGTAGTGGTATCGAGAATTCTAAATCATTCTACACGCTCTTAAGTTATGGTAATGCATCCAAGATTGTAAATAAAGCAATTAAGGGTGAATATGTTTTGAAAGATGATATTATGACAGAAACAGTTCTTGGATTGCTTCTTAATAATAAACTTGACGAACAGCAACCTTAAAAAATATCTAGGAGAGAGGAATTTCTCCTCTCTCCTATATTTATTATATATAGACACATTTATTCTCTTATGATGTTGTGTTCAGAGGAGAAAGAAAAATTATTAAAATTAACTTAGTTAAATTAAATTTAAAATGGGTATTCTAAAAATTGAAATGGAAGTTCCTGATTTTAAGGACTCTATTGAGTTATCTTTAACTCTTAAGAAAGATGGAGAAGTAATTACTACATCCAAAGAGATGACTAAAGATACTGAAAAACCTGTTTGGACACAGGATATGCCATTAGGTCCAGGAACAATATATCCTAAACCTAATCTAGACCCGTCTGAGTATGTCAAACCGGCATGGAAACAGGAACCGATACCGGAACCTAAAAAATTCGTAGTCGGAGATGATCCTAATCAGAAAGGTCCTTACTGTGGTAATATGGTAAAGCCACAAAGTAGCAGTAGCGGAAGTGGAAATTTTATGAATATTAATATCGATGAATTATGATAGAAGAACAATGCAGCAAAACTGGGTCCTACTATTACAATATTAATGTATCTTATGAGATACCTTATAATGTATTGGACAGTGAGGAGCCGGGGACAATGCAAGCAAAGGATATATTGTATTCACGACTAAAATCTATTGTTCCTGATGAATATGAAAAATTTGCAGTTAAACTAGTTGTATATCAACTTAAGGATAACTACAACTATCTTGTTACATATTCTTCTTTTTTCAGATCTCAAGAAGGCTTGCCTATGGAGTCATATATCAATGTACGAGAAACAAAAGAGCAAATTGAAGAAGAGATTGAAGAATTTTTTAGAACAGTAGACTGTGAATATAGAAAAATAAATATAAAAACATTTAACTAACCCTATATGAGTAATTTTAATGAGTACTTTAGAAACTATGGTTGTAAAAGGATTGTTGATGGATTTTTCAGAGGCGGTGCCACAGGAAATGGACCTTGGGTAGATATCTGGTCAAAGCACAAGATAGATTACTTGGAATATGAAATTCTTCCTATTGAGGATAAACCAGCTTCATATTATCTAGAAAATGATCAAACTGCGGCTTTTAAAGTAAAATTACGTTATACAGTAGATGGTGGTGAAGAAAAGTATGCATATTTTCAAGTTCCAAGAGAAATAGATGGCGCTTTTATTATTGAAGGAGCATATCGTGTTTCTACAAATAGATTAAGTGGTGATTTTGATTGTCGATTTAGTCTAGAAACGGGTAAGGAACAGAAAATCTCTTTTGACTATAATCGTGTATATGATGTTAGTAAAGGAGTATTGAAAATTAGAAATGCAGATTTTCTATTTGGTGCACCACAGAAAAACTATGAAGTTAAATTAGACAAGATTCCTGAATTCTTGAATGATGAAGAAAAAAGACCTTGTCTTAAATTAACAGAGAGACAGTCTAAGAAATTACAAGTTAAGTTAGATCTTAACTATAGACCTGAATACATAACAGAAACATTGATAGGTCAATGTATCGCTTTTGGTGATGACCGAGTAAAAGATTTGATCATTGATAAGAAGATTGAGTCAGTACCTCAATGTTTTATGAATTATCTTTTCCGTGATGGTAATGGAAAAGTAATGAGAGATGCAAGAACTAATCTTGCTAATTACTTTAATAGAAATGGCGCTATCAAGGAAGAGCTTGAATCATTATCTCGTACATTCCTTCGTTTCTGGAAGGGTGGTAAGGATATTAAGAATGACTTACAAGTTCCTCCTGGTGTTAATGCAATTAACTTGGAATCTTTGAGATACAAGATTCAAGTGCCTGCAACAGTTGCCATAAATAGGAGCATGATGGATATTATTGATGTAGCGGATTGATGTTAGTCCGTTTATGTAAGAGTTTACATAATAGAATTTTGTGAATTGCTGGAAAGATATAATTACTATTGATCAGCAGTATTGATTAATTATTTAGTATTAGCTAACTTTAGGGAATTGA
>JAEIGA010012848.1_pt1 | contig 12731 bp, 26 predicted proteins | sample 9270691 | NCBI WGS metagenome assembly JAEIGA01 (sample SAMN17057246, study PRJNA624740) | gut metagenome | biome: biome; isolation source: fecal sample | host: Bos grunniens | place: China: Xizang | collected 2019 | reverse complement strand
GAGGGTCACAAGGAAGTCTCTGTTCATTCCCTCACATCCTGTATGGCGTACTCAGCATGCCTTTCCAGCGTCCTCGCCAGCTCGCGGGCCCTCTCCGGCGTCAGCCAGATCATGCAGTGTCCCAAGCGGAGGCTCACGAGCCCCACGCGGGCCCCGACGCCCTCCCCGACCTGGAAGCAGTCCACTACGTCCACCGTCGCCATCTCTTCGGCCCCCCCAACAGCTCCTGGATGGTCTTCGAGATCACGTCGTCGGCCACCTGGTCGACGGTCTTTTTTTGGATCTTGTAGACGTAGCCGCACTTCCTGCATTTCAGCGTCTTGAGGACGCCGTCCTCATTTCCTAAGCCAGATTTCTTGAATTCATGCTATGTCGGCCAGCAAATGTCGGGCTCCTCCTTCTCGGGAGGGTCCCGCATGGAGCCTTCCGGGACCAGCATCAGGGACCCGCGCCTCATGCCGAATCCCGTGTCCGAGTCCATCAGCGTCAATGCCAGGTGCCTCCTGTCGGCCAGGAGCTAATTCCCGAGGGGATACCCGAAGCCGTCCTCGGCGATCCCGTTCCCTTCGACCCTCACGAAATGGCGCGCGACCTCTGGGCCGATGAGCCCGTCCGTTCCGAAGTGGCGCTCGAAGGTGAGGCTGACGACCCTCCCGTCGTGGGTCCTCCCGCTGACGGTCTCCCTTCTTTCCTCCATGCCGCAGCCGTACCAGTTGGCGATGCGGTTGATCTGCGACTCGGACAGGACTATCCACATGGTGTAGTTGACGCTCCTCCGCCCGAGGTTGGGCTCGTATCTCTCCTTGAACTCCGCCCAGGTCATGAGCACCGCCTCCATCTGACGTAGGTCCTCTTCCCGCACGGGACCTCCCTGCGCTCGACCTCGCCCACGGACGCTCCGAGATTGAGCGCGGAGAACGCCCTGGACCGCGACTGGGAGTCCCATCTCTCGAAGGGGAAGGCCGACTCGAACGCCTTCCGCGCGGTCGTCCATTCCTCCCTGTCGAGCTGGTCCCATATGCGCCTGGAGAACGCTATGACCTCCGCCCTCGTCATCGGCTTCTTGGTCATGCCCTCAGCCTCCACTGGGTCCCGACCTCGCCGGGCCTCTTCTCGCATACGCCGTAGAGCATGAGCTTCGACAGCGAGCGGTGCGCGGTCCCGGACCTCACGCCCACGACCCTCGCTATGTCCGCGGTGTACTGCCACTCGGTCGTCAGCGCCCTCTCGCACGCGTCCCTCACTGTTGCCATCATATCAGCCTCCAGACGCACTCGCCGACTGGCTCGGCCTTGCCCTCCTTCTGGAGCTTCCTCAGCGCCCTGGAGAACTCCCCGCGCGACAGCTCGAAGTCCCTGGCGTGCATCTCGGCCTCGCCGCCGCTGGCCCGCATGTAGGCTCTGAGGGCCCTCCCGTTGGCCTCGGCGAAGAGGTCGTCGAACTGGCTCCTCATTCGTACCCCTCCTCGGCTTCCTCGGCGGCTTCCTCGGCCTCCGCCTCCATCTTCTCGTACCTTTCGCGCTTGATGAGGCGGCTGATGATGCCCGAGCTCATGTTGGGCTCCCTCTCGGGCTCGTCGGCCTCCCAGCGGAGCTGACAAGCGTTGGTGGCGATGGTCAGCCATGTGGACTCGCTCCCGTCCTCATTGGTCGTGGCCACCGCCGCCATGCGGTAGACGGTCAGCTCCAGCGGGCCGGAGGCGTCCGACTCGACCGTGACCATGGGGGGGTCCTGGCTCCCGTCTATCGAGAAATATACGCCGTTGCGGTCCCACGTGGCGGTCCCTCCGGAGCGCACCACCCCGCGCACGGAGTCCCAGAACTCCATGTCCATCCTCGCGCTCACAGCGGTCCCTCCATAGCTTCCCTGGCGGCTTTTTCGATGGCTTGTTTCAGACAATTCTCGCCGTCTCTTTCCGCGTCAAGGCTCAGCAGCAATTCTCCGTTTGCGAGGATGTGGAATTCGCCATCATGTTTGAAGGACCAACAATGGACTCCATCGAAGATTAGCTATTCGCCTTTCCCTGTTTTGAGCCAGTTGGAGTTCGGTTCGGTTTCAGGCACCATTAAATAATTGCATAGACTGAACGGTTTCTTCTCAAGGAAAAACTCCATCGTGCTTATGCCGATGTATACGAATCCTTTTATCTCGGCGTTAATATCCATCCATGCGCGGAGGTCGACGCTAATTTCCAGATCACAGTCGCCGCCGCTTGCGGCATGGGCAAGACACGATTTTAACTGTTCTTTAGATTCTTCATTAAAACGTAGGAATGGCCTGCCATCCAGATACGCCGCCATGCAATCGTCGCTGAAGGTGAGATGTACGGGATTTTTGTGGCAATCATAGTTTACTATGGTCGTTTCCTCTTGTTTCTGAAGACTCATTAGAAACTTCGGTACATCGGAGGCCCCGATGTAGAAAGTTCCGAGTTCTAAGCAATCGTCCCAACATGGATACACTGTTATGCCTACGGACTCTTCTCCTTCATTGATTTCGATTACGCCAGGAGTCCATCCCTCAATATGTGTCATATCGGCCCCTCCAGCTCGTCTATGGCGCTTCTGAGGCTCTTGGACAGGTCCTCGGCCTCGCTCACCGTCATGTAGATCATGCGCCTGGTCCCGTCCTTGGAGGCCAGGACCAGGTTGACTCCCTCGTAGAAGCTGTCCGCGAAGACGGAGGCCTTCACGGTCTCGCTGACGCACATCACTGGCCCGCCTCCTTCAGCTCATTACGGTTCACCTTATCCACGGAGCAGTACAGCTTCGTATCGCTCCCGGTGAGCTGATAGACATAGGCGTCTCCAATCTTTTCCAGGTAGTCGAGAATGATGGATACACTTTCTTCGGTCTGTCCTGTGATCAGCATGATCTGCTTCTTTGTAAGACCGTCGGGGTGCCCGTTGAGGACCCACTTTATGTATTTGGCATGGTAGACCTTCGGGCGTCTCTCCTCCTCGATTTCCTCTATGGCCTTCTTCAGCTCATTGAGCTGGGAGCTGTCGTATCTTCTCAGTAGCTCCTCCATCTCTATGCAGAGGCCCAGGCTCATGGCAGCGCCTCCTGGATGCCGTGCATCTTGCGGAGCGACGGCCACTGCGTCCTGTCAATCCTCGTGACGTAGCGCCCTCCGCACGACTGCGAGAGGACCATCACCAGCGTCTCGCTCCCCTCCGGGCACTCGAACCATACCGCGCTGCTCTCTGCATACGCGGGCCCCTCGACGGCCGCCATGTCGGTCTCCTGCCAGCAGTCCAGATGCCTGTGCATGGCCGTCCCCCTGTGGTTGAACCCCTCGTTCATGTAGAGGCCCTTGAGCTCCCCTACGGTCAGATAGTAGCCGTAGCGCGTACCCTTCCACATGCGCGGGCCCTTGGAGATCGCGGCGGCCCTTGCCTCGGCGAACATGGTCTTCATGGACTTCATGCCGCCCTCACCCCGCTGAAGTCGTCCGACCAGGAGAGCGTCGGATAAGCCTCCTCCGCCCTCGAGATCAGCGAGCGGTCCTCCATGTTGTCGAGCTTGACGAAGTACACCTTGGTCTTGTCCTCGCCCGCCGGATAGCCCCTTATCTCGCCCAGGAAGGTCCAGTCCTCCAGGTATCTCTGTATCGTCTTCCTCGTGGTGGAGAATCCCTCGCGGATCGAGAGCGTCTTGAGCTCCTTCTCCGTCAGGGCGTACCCTGCCAATAGTCCGAATCTGCGCGGTCCCCTGGCTATAGCCTCGGCTCTAACCAGAGCTAACATGCTCTTGCTGTTTCTCATTTGCATTTCCTGACGGCTCTGACCCCGTCGCAGGATACATCGCGGAGTTGGTACTTAATCCTTTAGGGCAGAGAGCGAGAGAGAGAGAGAGATGTTAGAAAATCGTGTATCCTCCCACTCCCCCCGGACCCCTCTCGCCACACCTCGGGGGGTGGGAAGGCTCCTGGGGTTTCTATATGACGTAGCAAGGGAGGTGTCGGATATAAGACATTTACGTTTCCGGACCCCATCGTCCGACGTCCTCTCGGAGGATCGCAGGGCTTCGTCGTTCGTCGTTCTTCGAAAGTTAAATAAGGCGGGTCTCCGATGTTGATTTCAGTGGTACATTCGGGACCGGCTACTCTGACACTTTTGCCGGTCCGGGTGGCTGTTTGCCCGGTGCGCCGCTCCCGTTCAGGGAACGGCTCCCGAGCATACCCCTAAGATTGGATTCTGTGCACGTTTACCCCACCCTTTTCGTGCACGCTGGAATGAAAAAATGGACGGCCTTTCTTCCATGGCGAAAGTTTAATGAAAATCATCCTCGATGCATATCCTGCGGGCGCCAGGGAGCCCGTTTCCGAGAAGGTCAGCGTTCCCGGGCCCTGGCCCATTCTCATCGGAAACATATTGTATCCCATAAGGCATCGTCCAACCGCCGTGCGGGGCATGCCTACGTAGTTCCCTCACAAGAAGTGACAGACACCCTTAGGGGCGGCCGCACACGCCCCGACCCTCCGATGCTCATTTATCCGCGCTCGGCGATGGGGTCCCATGCCCTTCGAGAACCCCGACTATTCCTACGGCCTCGCAGACTCCCTCCTGAACGTCCTCGACTACATGCTCCGCGTCGCCACGGACACGGAGGACGGCGCGGCCCTCCGCAGGATCGCGGACGCGAGGGAGGCCGTCCTGGACTACAAGGCGCTCATCTACCCGCAGGTGCTCCAATGAACCCCTTCGACTACGAGCTCTACGACCTGGCCAACAGGTCCGTGGCCTCGGTCTTCACGTGCCGCGCGTGCGGGTCGGAGAGGTTCTGCACGTGCACGGTCCTGGACTGCTCCACGCCGATGGCGTGCCCGTGCGGGCGGTGCCCGGAGTGGAGGATGCGGCCCACAGCTCCAGGACGGCCTCCAGCCTCCTCCTCGTGATCGGCTCGCCGTCCACGGCGAAGAGCACGGCCAGCTCCCAGTCGGACAGGCCGTAGTAGTGCTCCTCCAGCATGTCCGACTCGGTGATCATTCGGACGCCCTCCTCTCGTTCTCCTCTTTGAGCGCCTTCTTCACGGCTCTGTCCCTGAAGTTGATCATCGGAATCCAGACCATGAACATGGAGACCATCGCGCCTATCAATACGTGGAAGTAGGAGCTCTTCTGGCCCTCATCGAAAAGATAGCGGGCGGTCTCTTCGGTGAGCTGCCCCGTGTCCACGAGGTGCTGAAGATCCTCTCCCAGTGATTGAGGGAACACGCTGTTCAGGACGTTGGACAGAATCATCGCTATGATGAAGACCACCAAGACTCCGAAGCAGACGAGCATGGCCTTCACATACGGTTTCTCGGCCTCCCTGATTATGTCCTTCGCGTCCCGGTAGGACACCCTGCACTCGTCCTCCGTCATCGCTCGGCCTTCCTGTCGTTGGCTTCCTTCAGAGCCTCTTTCCCCTTCTTGTCGCCTGCATACGCATAGTATCCGGCGACGGAGAAGAAGATGATCGCAAATATCAGCCCGGCATTCGTCATGCCGTTGTACTTGTTCCAGTCTATGATCGCCTGGAAGTCTCCCTGTAGGATTCTTTCCTCTATGCCCTCGATCCCTTTCCAGAGTACATCGTACTTGAAATCCGCCACTAGCTGGAACAGGATCGCTACCACGGCGCCGGCCCCCATCCACATGATGGCTTTTCTGATGTATGGCCTTTCGGCCTCGTTGCGTATCTTCCTTCCCTCTTTGAAGGTCAGCCTGCATGCCTCGTCCTCTTCGCTCATTCGATTCCTCCTCGTTCGCGGCTTTGAGCCAGCTTTTTATGACGCCTCTGGCGAGGGCCACCAGTGCGATCTCCGTCATCAGAGCCCCGAAAAGCGTCCCGAAAAGGGCTCCGATGTACAGCGAGGCCGTCATGCTGTCCCCGATGTAGTCCGCCTGCTCCGGGGTGAATCCGGCTTCGACGGCTCTCTCCGGAATCTCGTGAGGGGTTTCACTGTCATAGACGGCCATCGCCGAGAACACGATGAGGATGGCCATCATGGCCAGGAATACCGCCCTCTTCGCTCTCATGAACGGCTTGTCGGCGAGCCTCGCTATCGTCATGCCTTCTTTGTAGGTAAGTCTGCACTCCTCCCCGCTCATGCCGCGCACCTCCTCCCGTAGAGCCATCTGGTTTTCTGGCGGTAGAGGAGCATCCGCCCGCAGCGCTCCAGGAGCTGCAGGGAGCCGTCCTTCTGCCTCCGGAGCTAATCGTAGAACAGGATGCAGGCCACCGCTTTGTCGATCATGACGCCGATGCTCACGGTCATGCCCCGATCATCTCCTTCGGCTCCGGCTCCTGGGCCTCCTCCTCGGGCTCCTCCTCGTCCACCCCGCCCATCCTGACGCAGTGCACGGCGAGGACCACGCACGCCGCCGTCAGGCCGAGGAACGCGGCGCTCCAGGGCCAGTCCCCGGAGAAGGCGGACAGCATCATGCCGCCGCCTCCCAGGAGCGTCCCGGCCACGAGGAGCCACATGGCCGCCCTGGGCCCGTTCATTCCCCTTCCTCCGTCGCTATCGGGGTCGGCTTCGCCCTCTCCACCGTCACCATCAGGTCCATCCCCGGACGGAGCCCCATGGTGTTCACGACCCCCTTGGGGATCGTCACGACGAGGGAGTTGGTGCCTATCTTCCTGCACTTGCCCACGAACTGACCGGGGGCGTAGATGTACCAGCCTGCTTTCCTTTCGGCCATAGAGACGTATTCATGCGACATGTCTTTATGTTTTCCCAATGAACGTTATATCGTGTATCCATGTCGTGGATGTTCATGATGATGCGGTACATTCTCATGACTGCGGATTCACGTTGTCATCATCGGACACCGAGTGCGGGTTTCTGTACATCGAAATTCATATTGTATTCTGGAAAGCATCACGTATTGTTCGATTCCGTTCCGCTTTTCGCCCTTCTCCTATAATATGTAGGTTAATTAGCGTTCGCGCGACCCCCTCGGAATTTTCTTATATCCGACAGTCCCATCAATGGCCATGGAAGAGCTCACATTCATCCTGCTCCCGGCATGCCTCGTCGCGGGCGCGGCCGTCATGCTGTCCCGGAGGCTCGGGGCCGGGGCCTACGTCCTCTCCGTGATGCTCTCGGTGCTCGCCATGGGAGCCGTGGTCATCGACCCGGCGTTCGCGCCGCAGGAGGACGGCTTCGTCTTCACCCTGGCCTTCATGGGCCCGTTCGTCATCTTCCTCTACTCGATATGGGGCATGCTCTTCGGCTTCCCGGAGCCGTCCGAGGGGAGGCGCCGCAGATGAGCGCCCGCCGCCCCGCCACGGACCTCTTGAGGGAGGCCAGGCGCCCCGACTTCAGCGTCCAGTCCTCCGACCCCCCGGTGACCAAGGGGATGGGCTTCCTGGCCACCGAGAAGGGCCCCAGGCTGGAGATGATGACCCGCACCAACCGCCAGATCGTCGCCGGGGTCGTGGCCGCGTCCGCCTACGTCGCCAGGTACAACTCGTCCTACATCGACGAGAAGCGCAACGCCCTGATGAGGCTGGCCATATCCAACGGCGGCCTGGGCAGGTCCGAGATGATCCAGATGGTCTCCGCAGGCGGCCAGATGAGCGACGCGTTCTACGACAAGGGAGCCGGGCCCTCCGACTACCCGGTCACGGAGGCGGAGGAATGAGCGAGGCCGAGGCTCCCGGCGAGCTCCGCTTCAACCCCCTGCTCGGGGTCAACCTCCACAGGATCGGCACGTCCCAGATAGACAGGAAGGACATGCCGATATACTCCGACCTGCTGGAAGGCTTCGCCAAGCACCTGAACAACAGGATAAAGGCGAACTACCAGAACGTTGTCGGCGTGGTCGGGGGCACCGGGTCGGGGAAGAGCACCGCCGCATACAGGCTATGCAAGCTCGTGGACCCCTTCTTCACCCTGGAGGAGGGCTACATCTACGAGACCGCCGACCTCTCCAGGAAGCTCGCCAGGCCCAACGGGGAGGTGAGCCCGGTCAACTTCATGGACGAGGGGTCCGTCATCCTCAACTCCAACCGCCATTCCACCAAGGAGGCCACCGACCTGGTCGTCATCTTCGACACGATGAGGTCCAGGGGATGGACCACGATCATATGCATCCCGGAGCTCCGCTCCCTCAACAACCGCATCCGCGACGACCATCTCAACTACCTGCTGGTGTGCGGGGAGCGGTCGCCTCTGCCGGGGTACACCAGGCGGGGCTTCTGCAAGCTCTTCAAGAGGTCCAGGCCGTCCACCTTCCGCAACTCCGTCTTCTGGCAGCCGGTGGGGTGGGGCGTCTACAAGCCTCTGACCCCGAGGATGGACGCCGAGTACCAGGAGTACAAGCGCAGGGCCCAGGACCGCCTCCTGGCCGACTTCTACGCCCGCAACTCCGGCGAGGGGGCGGGCGCATGAGCATGGTCGCCGTGATCGTCGGGAGGAACCGCGTGGAGTTCTGCACCATAAGGCCGAAGGACTACGACAAGACGTTCTTCGTCCACCGCGGGCAGCAGTACATGATCCTCCCGGGGAACCTGGTCAGGATGCGCTACTACGACGCGGACGGCAACGAGACCCGGGAGCCGGACGAGGTGATCGTCTTCCCCGAGGGCTCGGACGTGGCCTACGACACCGCGCCGGAGATGGAGGACGCCTACTACCAGGAGAACGTCCTCCCGTCCATAGACCTCCAGCGCAACGTCAGGACGGACAAGCTGAAGGCCAGGGGGGTGCTGGCGGGCGCGTCGTCGCTGATGAGCCAGCTCTACCCGTTCGCTGGCCTCATACTGCTCGCGGGGGTGCTGGCCTACGCCTTCCTCGCGTAAGAAGAAGGGCCTCTTCGGGAGGAAGCCCTGGGGCTCGCGCCGCGCGGAGCTCCTGACCATCGACCGCGTCTACCTGGACGGCGACGAGGACGGGCCGTTCGAGTACGCCTGCACGAGCTCCGAGGCCAGGAACCGGGACCTCCCGCCCACGGCCGTCCACGTCACCAGGAAGAACGGCGTGTGGTGCGACGTGGTGATGGAGCCGCGCTACCCGCCATACTCCGGCGTGGTGGAGAGGGACGAGGACGGGAACCCGATAGGCCCGGCGAACCTCATGGACGCGCAGGGCTACTTCATCTACTCCCAGGACGACCGCATAACCAAGGCGGAGAAGTCGCTGAGCTACAAGCAGAAGGTCAAGACCTACGACTGGAAGCAGATACTGACGATCATAGCGGCGGGCCTCGTGGTCCTGGCCGTGGTCTACTACATGGAGTTCAGGTAAGATGGGAAAGAGGTCGAGGCTCTTAAGGCTGAAGAGGGACGAGGAGGAGCGGAGGGAGAAGGGGCGCATGGACGCCTATCTCCACCCGCTGTCATACCTCAAGGGATACGTCGCGGAGAAGATCGACGGCGTGTCCGACGACGTGATAGCGCAGACGGCCGTCAGGCTCCGCTCGGACCCGAGGTACCTGGCCAGATGGAGGGAGTACTCCGGCGCGGAGGACGACGACCACATAGACTACGCCAACCCCTGCGTGGAGATAGAGTTCATGGCGTGCGACCCGTCGCTCCTCGGCCTGGCGGCAAGGGACGGCGAGAGGTTCCTCGCGGAGACGGGATGCGACCGGGAGACGTTCATGCGCTACTACGACCAGTCGGCCGAGGCGCCGTAGTTCGACTCCGACTCCGCCATGAAGAGGGAGTTCGCGAAGCTGATGCTCCACGCCCGCAAGAGCGCATGAACAATCATGGCGTTTCATCGCATTATCATGTGTAACAACCAAGATTTATATCACGACATGGGAATCTTACGCCATGGACGAGAATGCCATAGACAAAGTTGTGACGATTTGTATCGCCGCAGGAGTCGGGGCCATACTCGTCTGTTCTTTTGTGCTGCCGATCTTCGCCGACATGCTCGGCACCCTCACCACCGAAGGCGAGGACGCCATCTACGACGAGGACATGAAGTCCGACGTGGACACGTGGAAGACCCTCCTCGGAGTGGTCGCCATGGTCGTCATCGTCGCGTTCATGGTCGCCATAGTGCGGTCCATGACCTCCAAGTCGCGTCGACGGTTGCACAGGGAGTGTGACAAAGTATGTCTGATTCTACAGGAAACTTCAGTAAAATTGCGATGGAAGCCGTCGTAGCAGTCATTCTGCTCTGCGCGGTGGCCATTCCCATCATAACCAGCATGCCCGCCGCCACCGGCACCAACGCGGACATCATCAACAACCTCGTGGCGATCATCCCCGTGGTCCTCGCGGTCGCGGTCATCGTCGCCATCGTCTACAACGCGATCCTCAAGCGCAGGGACTGAGACGAAAGCAAACGGGGCCCCGGCCCCATCCTTCCCCACTGTCATGGAGCATCATCATGAAAGGCGCATTCGGTATAGGGCTCATCGCCCTGGGCATATTCATCGCAGTGATGGGAGGGTTCCTTCTCAACGCGGAGACCGTCACCACGTGCGAGACCGAGTGGGAGTACGTCACGGACATAGGCGGGGCCTTCAGAGGGTCCACCGCCGACATGGACGTGGACTACGACCCGACGGCGAACATCACCGGCTGGTCCGCCCTGGACGGCGAGAGGCCCGCGCAGCGCATATCCGGCGTGGACTTCCGCACCACGTCGAGCACCAACCTGTTCCGCACGCAGACGGGCGACGTGTCGTACGTCCCGTATGCGCTGACGGCCAGGGCCGTCGAGCACGACGGCGTCACCGGCGACATAAGGGCGGTCCTCGGGGTGTCCGGCGCGGGCGAGGCCACGGGGTACTACATGGCCGAGGACTTCGGGTTCTATAACTCGGAGAAAACCACGGCGTTCATCAACGCCGAGGGCACCCACTACGGAGCCTTCGCCACGTCCCTGGCCAACCTCTCGCTGGTCGTCCCCGGATACCGCACGGACCTGTCCTCCGTCGTCGTGGAGGTCCAGTCGGCCTCCGGCTATCCGTGCATCGCCGCCGTGGACAAGACCGTCGGCTCGGGGAGCATCGACCGGAACGGGACCGCCATCAACCTGGCCCTCATATCCTTCAACGCCTACGCATACGCCTCCACCGCGACGATATACGTCGCCGAGGGCGTCGTGCAGATAGGCGACACGAAGGTCCCCATAGACGACGCCCTCCTCGTGTGGGGCCAGGCGCAGTACGGCGGCGCCGGGGCATACTCGGCGGACGTGTCGGCCAGCCTCACCGGGACCCTGGGCGGGCAGTTCGCCTACCTCGACGCCTCGCAGGGCGTCAGGCCGATACAGGGGAGGCACACCGAGAACTCCATGTCCTTCGTCGCCCACGACGGATCGTCGAGCCCGACCCTGGACATGTCGTTCTCCAACGTCCGCGACGGGGTGCATGTCGAGGTCGGCTGCTCCGGGACGATATCCTACCGCCTTCCGGGAAGCCAGACCCCCGTCCAGGCGGCGACCTACCTTTTCCAGTCGGGCTCCAACGACGCAGCCTGGCTGGAGGTCGTCCCCACAGGGGGCGAGGGGATAAGGGTCCAGCCCGACGACGGGAAGGGGGCCTTCTCCATGTCCGCGTCCTCCGGCGTCCTGACATTCTCGGTCGACGGCGGAGGGACGGGGACGTTCCAGATGCCCTCGGGCACCGCTATGGCGGCCATCATAGTCACCGTCGCGGTGAATGGCTACATGCCGTCCTACGTCCTCGAAGCGACCAAGGACGACGGGACCGGGTACGCCTACGACTCCCACGACGCCAGGGCCTACGACATGGCTCTGGACTACGTCGCGTACACCAGCACGCCCACCACGACCCTGTTCTACGGGGCCTACTGGGTGAACGGACAGTCCAACTCCGCCATGACCCTCGTCCTCACCGACAGCGGGTTCTCTGACGAGCCGCCGACCGCGGGGCACGCGGACTATCCCGGCTACGCCACCTACTACGGCCCCCTCGGGAGCAAGCAGGTGAGCTTCAGGTGCAACGCGGACGGGACGTGGATCGTGAGCGCGGGACGCGGCATCCAGATAGGCGCATGGCCAGCGATAGAGCTCGTCTTCGACGAGGGGTCGCTGAACGTCCGCCCCATATCGGCCTTCAGGTCCTTCCTGGACTACGACGCCGTGGACTCGCCCGTCCTCATCTCCTCGGACCTGGAGATAGGCGAGACCGTGACCAAGGCGTTCGCCCACCATACGTCCCTCCGCATGTGCGTGACGTCCACGACGGCGAGGATCGCGCAGGGCGGGCTCTTCCTCCAGGACGCGGAGATGACCCTCGGCCAGCAGTTCCCCGACGCCAGGGCGGTGTCCGTGATGCTCGGCTCGGCGGCCAGGATGGGGGAGGGAGTCACCTTCTCCTCCGGCGGCGAATCCGCGACCCTCGCGGTGGACCCCGACAGGCAGACGATCCGCATAGGCGGGACGTGGTATCCCTTCAACGGGGTCACCTTCCGCTGGTACTCCTCCGCGGGGCCCTCGGCCACCGTGGAGGGCCAGACATACGCCCCGGCGGTCTACCACAACGGCAAGACCTACGCGGCGGGGAAGATCTGGGCGGAGCCGAAGGGCAGGGCGATGGTGGAGGTCATGGACGCGTCCACGGACTGGACGATGGCCCTGGACGGCGTCTGGGCGCCCTCGGTGCTCATGTACACCGGGGAGAACGTGGCGAGCTCCGCGACGGAGCTCAACGACCTGGCGCATCCGAGCTTCCAGTGGTCGAAGAACGACTTCGTGCTGGTCATGATGGCCGTCTCCGTCTTCGGAGGGGTCATAGGGTCGTACTTCGGGAAG